>Ga0099827_10000293_pt1 | contig 21386 bp, 13 predicted proteins | sample CZO8metaG_FD_79339 | JGI IMG/M metagenome (GOLD analysis project Ga0099827, IMG submission 79339) | Vadose zone soil microbial communities from the Eel River Critical Zone Observatory, Northern California, USA - CZOApr15con1.8 metaG | ecosystem: Environmental > Terrestrial > Soil > Vadose zone ...
CGAGGTGCAACGGCGAATCGTGCTCTCGACGGCGGCGGCGATCGCTTTTGCGTGCCTCATCGGCCGGACCGGTCCGGCGGCCCAGGCGCCGCGCCCCGCCGGCGGCCCCACTGCCATCGTCGGCGCACGATTGATCGACGGCACGGGAGCGGCGCCCGTGGACGACTCGGTCGTGCTCGTCCAGGGCGATAGGATTCGCGCGGCCGGCGCTCGCGCGGCGGTTCAGGTTCCGCGCGACGCCGAAGTCGTCGACGCCAAAGGGAAGGTCCTCACGCCGGGGCTCGTCGACGTGCACTGCCACATCAACCAGCCGCCCGAGGACATGAAGCGCTACTGGATCGCTCAGCTGCGGTGGGGCGTGACAACGATGCGGTCGGCGGGGAACGACAAGCCGGAGACCGTGCCGCTGTTCCGGCAGACCCGCGACGGCACGCTGCGCGCCCCCCGTTCCTACACCGCGGGGCAGGGGTTCAACGTCAGCGGGCCGTATCCCGGCGCGCCCACCTTCAAGCCGACAACGCCGGACGAGGCGCGCGCGAACGTGCGGAATCTGAAGGCGCAGCGGGTCGATTTCATCAAGATCTGGATGACGACTCCGAAGTTCCCGCCCGAGGTGATTGCGGCGATCATCGACGAAGGCCGGCGCCAGGGCATTCCGATCGTTTCGCATGTGACGGACGTTGCGAGCCTGCATCAGCTCGCGGATCAGGGCGTCACCGATTTTCTTCACAATCCGATCGATCAGCCGGTGACCCCGGAGCTCGTGGCGTATGCCCGGGCGAAGAAGCTGACGTTCGCGCCGACGCTCGCGAACATCGAGAGCCGCTGGTTCTACTACGAGCATCCGCAGATCCTGAACATGCCTCTGCTGCAGGACGCGCTGTATCCGCGCGGCAAGGTCATGCTGGCCGACGCCGTCAGGAAGGAACAGACGCTGTCGGAGCCCGATTTCGCGCAGCGGAAAGCGAGGATGCGCGAGCAGACATACCCCTTCATCAAGGCGATGTCCGACGCCGGCGTACGCATCGTCACCGGGACCGACTGTGGCGCGGAAGCGTCTCAGACGACGCCGTTCGGCCACGCCACGCACCGCGAAATCCAGATGTTCGTCGAAGCCGGCATGCCGCCGCTCGCAGCCTTCCGGGCGGCGACGCTCGATGCGGCGCGGGTGCTCACGCGGTCGGAGGACCCGGACTACGGTTCCGTGCGAGCTGGAAAGGCCGCGGACCTCGTGCTGTTCGACGCCGATCCGATCGTCGACATCACCAACACGATCAGGATCGGCCAGGTCATGCGGGCGGGGCAGTGGGTTGCCCCGGCTCGATGAAGCCGGGCCGTCGCTGACCCGCGTCGCGCCACGAGTTCATCCGATGAAATGCACGCGCGATCGAATCCCGAAAAGCCGCGCGCTCTGCCATCCTTCCGATCTACACTGAGCCGCTCTCATCGCCCTGTACTGCTCCGATCAAGGCCGCCGCGAAAGGTGGGTTGCGATGCAGCGAAGGTTCCTCCCGAGCAGTCCCTCGCTGGTGGTTTTCCTGTGCGCGGTCTTCCTGCCCGCACTCGCCTGGGCACAGACCTCAATTGCCGGCACTGTGAGAGATGAATCCGGCGGCGTGCTGCCGGGCGTGACCGTGGAGGCGTCCAGCCCGGTCCTCATCGAGGGAGCAAAGGCCGTTACGACCGACGAACAGGGACGCTATCGCATCGAAGCCTTGCGGCCCGGTCCATACAAGGTGACGTTCTCACTGGTGGGGTTCGGCACGTTCGTGCGAACGGGCGTCGACGTGCCGTCGGACACCGTCGTCACGGTGAACGCCGATATGAAGGTCGGCGCGCTCGAGGAATCGGTCACGGTCTCCGGACAGTCGCCACAGGTCGACGTGCTCCAGGCGTCGCGGACGCAGGTGCTCACCCGCAACATCATCGACGCGCTGCCGGTTTCCCGCAACGTCATGTCGATCGGCGTGCTCGCGGCAGGAGTGCGGGCGGGCACGCCCGATATCGGCGGATCGCGTATGACCGAGCAGGTGAACCTGCGCGCGCACGGTCTGGGCGGCAACGACGCCGAGCAGCTGGTCGAGGGGATGTCGATTCAGAGTCTCGAAGGGCCGTCGCAGTCCTACTTCGACGACATGCTGCAATCGGAAATCAGCGTCATGACGAGCGCGATTCCCGCCGACACCTCGGGCGGCGGGATCCGCTTGAACAGCGTGCTCAAGGATGGCGGGAACATCTTCAGCGGCGCGACATTCCTCGGCTTCAGCAGTGGGGGCTGGCAGGCCGACAACGTCGACGACGAGCTGAGGGCCGCACCAAACAGCATTCGCTCGGCGAACGGGATCAAGCACATTCACATGTTCTCCGCGTCATTCGGCGGCCCGATCAAGCGGAACAAGTTGTGGTTCCTCGTCACGGCGCGCCATCAATCGTCCGACGAACTTGTGGCCGACGTGCCCGAGCAGATCGTGGCGCCGGATGGCGAGGTCATCAACTCCTACATCGACACCTACGTGCGTGGTCCCTCGGTCCGGCTGACGTGGCAGGCCACTCCGAACAACAAGATCGCCATGTTCGCGTCGCGGTGGTGGAAGCGCAAGGGCAAGGACTTCACCGCGGGCACCGATCCGAGAATCGGGCAGTTCCGCGACCCACGGCATGCGCATCACTTCGCCGGCAACCTGAAGTGGACATCGACGCTGGGCAGTCACTTCCTGGTCGAAGCCGGCTACTCGACGGCCGCGTTCGATTGGCTCGGCGGCCCCGCCGCCGGGGTCCTGAAGGAACGCGGAACGCCGGAGTGGTACACGCAGACGCGGAAGACCGATACGCAGCGGCACATCGACCCGCAGTGTGCGTACGACACGGGTTGCACGGCCTGGGGCTCGCTGCTCAGTCAGCGGCAGGACAACACGCGGAATGTGCTCGACGCGAGAGTGTCGTACGTTACCGGGACGCACAACATCAAGGTCGGCTACACCCACGAGATCGGCCCGGACGGCCGCATGGGGAACGAGTACAACGGCGACATCCAGCTGAATTACAACCAGGGCCGCCCGAGCACCGTGACGGTGTACAACACGCCGCTCGAGGCGCCCGGCATCGTCGAGTACGATGCGGGGTTCTTTGCGCAGGACTCCTGGACGATCCGGCGGCTCACGCTGAATCCCGGCCTGCGTGTGGAGTGGTTCGCCGCAGGCATGGAGGAAACGAGCGCGCAAGCCGGCCGGTTTGCGCCGGCGCGGTTCTTTCCGGCGCAGCACGGTTTGATCAGGTGGGGGCCGGACTACGCCCCGCGCCTGTCGGCCGTCTACGACCTGTTTGGCAACGGCCTGACGGCGCTCAAGACCAGCTTCAGCAAGTACCACCGGCAGTACGATGCGGATCCGTTCCTCACCTATGCCGATGCGGGGCTCCGCAACGAGAACCGCAACTGGTTCGACTGCGCGCTCAACGCCGCGGGCACCGCCTGCTCCGGCGTCGCGCTTCCGACCAACAACGACGGCATCGCCCAGGATTCCGAAATCGGGCCGAGCCCGAGCGGCGGAAATTTCGGCCAGCGTTCCGGCGCGCTGCCGGGCGACCTGCGGCGGCAGTACAACCTGGAGCTCACCGCGGGCCTCCAGCATCAGATTGCGCCGCGGCTGGCGGTCGGCGCGCTGTTCATCAAGCGGGAGATTCGGAACATCCAGATGACCGATCGAACGTTCATCACGCTCAGCGACTACACGCCGTTCCAGGTGCGAATGCCCGCCGTGATCGATCCGGCGGTGGCTGGCGTGCTGAATCCAGACGAAATGATCACGGTCTACAATCTCAACCCCGCCAAGAATTCCGTCTACGGCCAGGGATTGATCGATCGGAGCAGCACGCAGAACAGGTCGTTCTACACCGGGTTCGAGGCGTCGTTCTCCGCGCGCATGGCGCCGGGCGCCCTGCTGTTCGGCAGCTGGACCGCGGAACGCAACGTCTCGGTGTTCTGCGAGTCGGACGACAACCCGAACGGTGTGACAGCGGCCGACTTGTACCAGGGAGGTCTGGTCTCGACGGGCGGCCGCTTCTGCGATCAGCGGCAATTCCACATCCCGTTCCTGCACGAGTTCAAGCTGGCGGGCAACTATCCGCTGCGCTTCGGCATCGACGTCGGCGCCGTCCTCCAGAGCTACCCTGGCCTGGAGCGGGTCATCACCTGGCAGCCGGCCGCCAATCTGTTCCCGAACGGTCAGCGAACGCAGGCACAAACGATCGTCCTCAACGAACCGGGATCGCTCTTTGGCAAGCGATGGAATCAGGTCGACGTGAACATCAGAAAGAATATTCGGTACGGGAACAACAAGGTGCACACGTTCCAGCTGGATATCTTCAACCTGTTCAACGCCAACTCGATCCGCACGATGACCGACACGGTCGGCACCTCGCTCGGTCAGGTGACGGCCATTCTGCCAGGCCGTTTCCCGCGGCTGGCGTACCAGTTCAAGTGGTAGGGCAGGTAGGGGGTCGGGTAGGGCAGGTAGGTCGGGTAGGGCAGGTAGGGCAGGCAGGGGATTGGAAGGAAATCATCAGGAGATATCGCCAGATGGTGATTCGCAGCGGCGCCACCGCTCTGCTCGTCATCGTGATTCTGTTCGGGGGCGTCTCAGGTGCTGCGGCGCAGGACGCGACGACCGGCGCGGGAAGGGTCGAGGTCGGCCTGTTTCCCATGGGTGGCACCTTCTTTACCGGCGGAGATGACGACAAGGAAGTCGACTTCAATGTCTATTCCGCCGGCAGCAACCTCACCTACTACCTGACGAAGCAGGCCGCGATCGAGGGCGAATTCGGCATCAGCTTCGGCCTGGCCCAGGACGTCTTCTTCAACAAGACCGAGGTGTTGCACGTCCAGATGCCCAACGTGTGGAGCTATTCCGGGAACGTCGTGTTCTTCCCGGGTGGCGCCGCGGGCAGGCGACTCCCGGTTTACATCACCGGCGGAGTCGGCGCCATCTCGCTCCAGTCACGGACCGAGACCCGGCAGTTCGGGTACGACGTCGACACGAAGGGATGGCAGACGTTCCTCGCCGAGAACATCGGCGGCGGCGTGAAGATCTTCCGCGGCGCGGACGCACCGGACTGGGGATTTCGCGCCGACTACCGTTACGTGATCGTGAACGCCAACAGCAGCGCCCCCGCATTCTTCGCGAGGGCGAAAAACCGAGGTGGGCACCGCGTGTCCTTTGGTGTGCTCTTTACATGGAAGCGCTGACCGGACGCCGGGAATTCCTGGCTGGCCTCGCCGGTTTGACAGCGGCCCTGGCGAGCCGATCGGTGTCGGTCGCGTCCGCCGGGAGCGTCGGTGAGCCGCAGATTGATCGCTCCGACGCAGCGGCGCCGATGTTCATGTACGTCGGCAGCTTTACAGGCAAAGATCGCGGTCACGGCGAGGGACTCAGCGTTTACCAGCGGAACCGCGAGTCGGACGCGTGGACGCTGGCTCAGCTCTTGAAGGACCTCGCGGATCCGTCGTTTCTCATCATCGATCGTCCCGGGCGGCATCTGTACTCAGCGCATGGTGACGGCACGCAGGTGACCGCGTATCAGATCGACCAGACGACCGGCCGACTGACCGTTCTCAATCGGCAGCCGACGGGCGGCGGGAACGGCGTGCACCTGGCCATCGATGCGACCGGCCGTTTTCTTGTGGTCGCGAACTACGCAACCGGCACCCTGGCCGTGCTGCCGATTGACGCGGATGGGTCGCTCGCCCCGCCGAGCGACCTCGCCACGCTGAAGGGCACGCCCGGCCCGCACCGGACGCAGCAGGAGAGCTCGCACCCGCACCACTGTCCCTTCGACCCGAGCGGCCGGTTCATCGCCGTGCCCGACAAAGGCCTCGACAAGGTGTTCGTCTACCGGCTCGACACCGCTCGCGGGAAGCTCCTGCCGGCCGATCCTCCCGGCGTCAGCGCGCGCGCCGGTGCGGCGCCGCGTCATCTGGCCTTCCATCCGCGCCAGCCCTGCGCGTACGTGATCAACGAGCTGGACTCGACGATCACGACATACCATTTCAATCCAGACAACGGCTCGCTCGAGCCGCGGCAGATCGTTCCGACGCCGCCCCCGAGTTACACCGGCAACAACACCGGCGCCGAGATTGCGGTCGCCGCGTCCGGCCGGTTCGTCTACGGATCGAATCGCGGCCACGACAGCATCGCGATCTTCGCGATCGATCAGGCCGGCGGCACGCTGACGCCGGTCGGCTGGGAATCGACGCAAGGCAGGACGCCGCGCTTCTTCTGTCTCGATCCGTCAGGGACGCATCTCTACGCGGCGAATCAGAGCACCGATACGGTCGTCATCTTTCGGGTCAACCAGGCGACCGGGGCGCTCGCCGCGACCAATCAGATCGTGAAGGTGGCAACGCCGACGACCATCGTCTTCCGATAAGCGGTTTGACCACTTTTCAAAGCCCTTTACTTTACCGGTAAAGGGTGGTATCCCAGCCGCGTTTCGCATACGCCCATTCCGATCTCAGGAGCTAGGGAGTGCCATGATCCGACGAATTCTCGCAACACTGTTCCTTGCGCTGCTCGTCGCAAGCCCTGCGCTTGCACAAACCGGCCAAATCAACGGCGTGATTGCCGACAACACGGGCGGCGTCGTCCCCGGCGCCACCGTGAAGGCGGTCGAAGTGGCGACCGGATTGTCGAGAGACACCGTCACTGGCGTCGATGGCCGCTATACCTTCACCGCGCTCCGGCCGACCACCTACGACATCACCGCAGAGCTGACCGGGTTCCGGACGTCTCAGCGCAAAGGCGTGCTGCTGCAGGCGAACGAGAACCTCACGGTGAATTTCGCGATTGAGCTCGGCACCCTCGCCGAAACGGTCACGGTGTCGGGCGAATCGCCCACCGTGGACGTCACATCAGCGACCATCAGCGAAGTCGTCGATTCGAAACGCATCGTCGAACTGCCGCTGAACGGCCGCGATGCCGCGAAGCTGAGCACGCTGGTGGCGGGCATGGTGCTCCAGCAGGTCGATCAGGAATCAGGAAAAACGATTCCGGGCGCGCTGCGGCTCTCGACCAACGGGACCGAGTCGCGACAAGTGTCGTTCCGGTTGGATGGCACCAGCCACACCGATCCGTACTTTCAGCAGAATCAGCCGTTCCCATTTCCCGATGCGCTCCAGGAGTTCAGCATTCAGACCAGCAACTACAGCGCCGCGCAGGGCAACAGCGCCGGCGCCGTGGTCAATGCGGTGACCCGCTCGGGCACCAACGAGGTCCACGGCGGCACCTTCGGCTACCTGCGCGACAACACATTCAACGCGCGGAACTTCTTCTCGGCCGACAAGGACTTCCTCAAGCGCAAGCAGTTCGGCGGCTTCGCCGGCGGTCCGATTCAGCGCAACAAGACGTTCTTCTTCGTCGGCTGGCAGGGCACGGACCTCCAGAACGTGGGGACGACGAAGACGGCCACCGTGCCGACGGCCGAGCAGCGCGCCGGCAACTTCGGAAGCACCACCGTCAGGGACCCGCTGACCGGCCAGCCGTTCCCCAACAACCAGATTCCCGTGTCGCGCTTCGATCCGGCGTCGGTGAACGTGCTGAAATACATGCCGATCCCGGGATCCGACGGCCGCATCTCGATCCCGCGCACGATCGGACAGCAGGACAATCAGGTCATCATGAAGGTCGATCATCAGCTCGGTACGAAGGACCAGCTGAACGTTCGGTACTTCTTCGATAACTTCCACAACGATCCGACCTACACCGAGGGCAACCTTCTGAGCTACAGCAACCCGACTCTGGCCGCGGGCACGCGCATGCAGAACATCGTCGGGGGATGGACGAGGACCATCTCGAACACGCTGCTGAACGAGGCGCGGATCGGATACAACCATACGTTCTCCCGGCGCTTCCCGCCGCCCGGCGTGCCTTCGATGCAGGAGCTCGGGGTCAGGCTGCCGATCTATCCGGGGCTGGCGTCGATTTCCGAGATCAACGCCAACAATTTCTTCAACATCGGCGACAATCTCGAGGCGTCGTTCTACCGGCCCGGGATTGAGATCAACGACCGCGCGACGTGGACAAAAGGCAGGCACAACATGCAGTTCGGCGGGGAGCTGCAGCGCTACTCGGTCGAGATCCGCAACCAGTTCCGGCGCGCGGGGCATTTCATGTTCGCCGGCAGCAGCACTTCCGGCACCGGCAACACGCTCGCAGATTTCCTGCTCGGGCAGCTCAGCCAGTTCGACCAGGGGACCGGCGAGTACAAAGACTACGTGGTGAACTACACGTCGGCGTTCTTCCAGGACGATTTCAAGGTCAATCAGCGGCTGACCTTGAACCTGGGCGCCCGGTTGGAGTCGACGCCGCCATGGCATGAGCTGGTTGGCCGCATCGAACGGTTCACGCTCGCCGATTATCAGAACAACGTGCACTCCACGGTGTTCCCGCAAGCCCCAAGAGGCGAGACGTTCCGCGGCGACCCAGGCGTCCCCGACGACGGCACCGACGCGTCGGTATATAACTTCGGCCCCCGTGTCGGTTTCGCGTGGGACATCACGGGCGACGGTAAAACGAGCCTTCGCGGCGGCGGCGGTGCGTTCTACGACCAGCATCGCGACGGCGAGTCCGGCAACGGCGGGGTGAACGCTGCGCCATGGAACCTGCGCCTGTCCGTCACCCGCCCCGCGGGCCCGTTCTCCGATCCGTATCGGGGACGGACCGACTTCAATCTCATCACCGACGGCACGATCGGCACGCAGCAGGCGATATTCCCGGGGCCGGTGTTGATTGAAACGCTGGATGAGCACTACAAGACGCCGGTGACCTACAACTTCAACCTGACGTTCGAGCGTGAAGTGCTGCAGGGCATCATGGCGCGCGCGGCCTACGTCGGATCGCGGAACCGGAACGGCCGATTCGGCGTTCAGCTGAACCCGGCCATTGCCTCGATCCCCGGCGCGACGACGGCCAACACCGACGCGCGGCGTCAGTTCGCGGCCGACGGCATCGGTCAGGTGAACCTGCAGGTGCAGAATCGCAGGTCGAACTACAACGGCATGCAGCTCACGCTGTCGAAGCGCTACTCACGCGGCTTCCAGATCAGCAGCACCTACACGCTGTCGAAAGTCGTAGGCGACTTTGCGGGCGAGCGACAATTGACCGGGGGCGAGATCATCCCCTATTTCATGTATCAGGATCCCGCGCTGATGCGGGGTCCGCTCGATCAGGATCATCGTCACCGGTTCACGACGTCTTGGGTGTGGGACCTGCCGGGTCAGAACCTTGGGGGTCCCCTGCGCTGGGTCATCGGCGGCTGGCAGTGGTCGGGCGTCATGCAGTATCAGACCGGGCGTCCGTTCACGGTCACCAGCGGCACGGACAACTCGCTCGACGGCATCGGCAACGATCGCGCGAAGCTCACCGGCGCCGACTACAACGCCGTTCCGACGACGCCCTGCAGCAATTGCGTGTGGTATTTCAACCCGGCCGCCTTCGCGGCCAATGATCTCGGCACGTTCGGCAACGTCGGGAAGGGCGCGTACTACGGGCCGTCGCTCCACAACTGGGATATGGGCGTGTCCAAGAACTTCCGCTTCAACAGCTCGTCGTACGTGCAGGTGCGGGTGGAGTTCTTCAACATCTTCAACCAGGTGAACTTCGACGTTCCGAACACGGCCGTCAACAACCAGGCGACGCTCGGTCGGATCACCCGCACCGATCCGAGCTCGGGCGATCCACGCATTCTCCAGTTCGGGCTGAAGTTCGTGTTCTAAGCCCGGCATGCGCCAAGTCAAGCGCGTTCCGAGATTCAGCGATAGGCGTATGATGACGGCCACGGTGACGAGACTCCCGGGGCGTTTCATCCAGTGGGAACGTTGACATGAATCTCTCCGCCAGGGCGACTGTCGTTCCATTCGGTATCGTGTTCGCGGGATTGACGATCGGATTGGTCGCGGCGCAACCACCAGCGCCGCAGTCCCGCGCGAGTTTCACCGCCGCTCAGGTCGACGCGGGCCGAGCGGCGTACGACGCGAGCTGCTCCGGCTGCCATCTCCCTGATCTGAAGGGCACCTTCGAGGCGCCACAACTTGCGGGCGCCAACTTTCTGAACCAGTGGGGCGACAAGACCATTGCTGACCTCCACGGGTATCTGATGGCGTCGATGCCGCCGACCGATCCCGGCGGACCCGGCAGCCAGGCGATGATCAACATCGTCGCGTACGTCCTGCAGGCGAACGGGGCGCGCGCCGGTTCGCAGCCGCTCGCGCCGCAGACGGCCGCGACCATTCGCGCGGCCATCGGGTCGGCCCCGTCCACGCCGCAGCCTGCGGGGCAAACGGCGTCGGGTCGCGGACGGGGAGGGCCGGTGTCAGGAGACGCGGCACCGGTGGCTGCGCCGCGCAAAGGGCTCACTGTGGCGGGCCAGGTGAAGAACTTCGTCCCGGTGACCGACGAGATGCTGCGGAAACCGGATCCCGCCGACTGGCTGATGTTCCGCGGCAACTATCACGGGTGGAGCTACAGCCCGCTGAAAGAGATCACCGCGCAGAACGTCTCCGATCTCGAGCTCGCGTGGGTGTGGGCGATGGCGGAAGGCGGCGCGAACCAGTCGCATCCGATCGTGCACAACGGCATCCTCTACCTCCTCAACCCGAACAACATCGTCCAGGCGCTGGACGCGAAGAGCGGCAACCTGATCTGGGAACAGCGAGCCGGACCGGAGCAGCGCCCGGGCTACGGCGGGCTTCGAAGTTTTTCGATCGCGCAGGACAAGATTCTGTTCGCCGCGAGCGATGCGCGAATGGTGGCGCTCGACGCGCGGACCGGTCGGCTGTTGTGGGAAACGCGCGTCGGCGATCCGGAGAAAGGCCATTTCACGACCAGCGGATCGATTGCGATCAAGGGGAGGGTCCTGCAGGGTCTCAGCGGATGCGCGCGCTTCACCGGCGAAGGGTGCTGGATCAGCGCCGTGGACATCGCGACCGGCAAGATCGCCTGGAAGTTCAACACGATCGCTCAGGAAGGCACGCCGGGCGGCGACACGTGGGGGAAGCAGCCCAATCTTTTTCGCGCCGGCGGGGAAACGTGGATCGCCGGCAGCTACGATCCGGAGCTGAATCTCACCTACTGGGGCACGGCGCAAGCCAAGCCATGGGTGCCGGTGAGTCGCGGTCTGACGGTTCGCGACAAGGTGCTGTACACGGGATCGACCCTGGCGCTGAACCCGGACACGGGGAAGCTGGTGTGGTTCTTTCAGCACGCGCCCGCCGAATCGCTCGACCTCGACGAAGTGTTCGAGCGTGTGCTCGTCGACATCGGCGATCAGAAAGTCGTGTTCAGCGCCGGCAAAGCGGGCATCCTCTGGAAGCTCGATCGCCGAACGGGCCAGTACCTCGGTCACAAGGAAACGGTCTATCAGAACGTCTGGGATCATATTGATCCGAAAACGGGCACGCCTGAGTATCGGACCGACATCATGGAGATGCGGATCGGCGGGTGGGTGCAGTCGTGCCCCAGCACGGAAGGCGGCAAGAACTGGCAGGCCATGAGCTACAACCCGGAGGCGGGCGTCGTCATCCTTCCATTGAGCCAGTCCTGCATGGAGCTCCGCGCACGACAAGTCGAATTCAAAGAAGGATCGGGGGGCACCGCCGGCGACCGGCGGTTCTTCGAGATGCCTGGCAGCGACGGCAACGTCGGGAAGCTCGCCGCGTACGACGTGAAGACGATGCAGGAAGTCTGGAGTCACGAGCAACGCGCGTCGTATCTCACCGGCGTGCTGTCCACGGCGGGCGGCGTCGCGTTCGTCGGCGATCTCGACCGGACGTTCCGCGCGCACGACGTGCGAACCGGCAAGGTGCTGTGGCAGGCGCGCCTGGGCACATCGGTCCAGGGCTTTCCGGTCTCGTTCAGCGCGGATGGCCACCAGTACGTGGCGGTGACGACGGGCCTGGGCGGTGGCAGTCCGCGGCAGGTGCCCGCCACCATCCTTCCGGAGATCGAGGTGCCGAACACGGGTCAAGCGTTGTACGTGTTCAAGCTGAGAGAGAAAAGATGACGGATTGATCATTGGCGAATGGGTGACTTGGTGAATTGGTGACTTATGAAAATGAGACGTCGAGAGTTCATCGGAACGGCGTCGGCAATGGTCGCCGGTATGGCGACGGCAAAGCTCGCATCGGCGCAAGAGGGGAACGCCCCGGGAAAAACACCGCCGGTGCCGACGCGTCAGGCCAAGGTCGAGCGGCTGTTCAAGGCGCCGGACATCCATCCGAACGCGTTGGAAGCCGCGCCGGACGGTTTGTGGATCGGCGATCAGGTCTCCGAGCGCGTGTTCAAGGTGGGCTGGCAGGACGGCAAGGTGCTGCACGAGGTGCAGACCGAATCACACAACACGAGCGGCATTGCCGTCGGTGCCGGCTACCTGTGGCTGAGCGCCAACGGCGGCGTGAGCGGCCGGCGCCCTCCGCGTCCGACCGACAAGCCGTTTGGTGAAGTGATTCAGGCGGATTTGAAGACGGGTAAAACCGTCAAGATTCATCAGTTGCTCTGGGGCGGCGGCGTGCACGGCATCACGTTTGTTCCGCAGACCCAGACGCTGTGGGTCACGGCGCTGAGCATCAGCGCGGTGGCGGAGATGGATCCGAAGGACTTTCGAATACTGCGGCTGCGCCCCGCGAAAGGCGACCGGCCGCATGGACTCGACTGGGACAACGGCGCGCTCTGGGTCCTGATCGCCGGGGACCATCTGGTTCAGAAGATCGATCCGGACTCCGGCAAGGTGCTCGAGATCGTGACGCTCTCCAGGACGTCCGACCCGGACCCGCACGGGATGTGCATTCACGACGGCTACATGTACTACTGCGATGCCGGCCTGACCGCGCCCGGCCCCGGCAGCGAGCCGGCTCAGATCTGCCGGTTCAAGATGGTGTGACGATGGCCAAAACCAGGCGTCTGCTCCTGCTCGGTGCATCCGGCGTCGTGATGCTGATCGTCGTCATGTTGATGCGGGCGTCCGCTGCCCAGAGCGACGCTCTCGACGTCCTCAAGGTCATTCCGGAGAACTACAAGCTCGTACTCGACAATCCATTCGTGCGCGTGCTGGAGGCCCACATTCCGGCCGGCACCGAAGAAAAGCCCCATCGGCATCTGCGCGGCGTCAGCGTCTGCATGACCGAATACACGCTCGAATCCCGCGTCTTGCCCGACGGGCAATGGACGCGCAACGAGCGAAAGCTCGGAACCGTGTACTGGAGTGAGGCGAGCCTGCATCAGGTCCGCAACGTCGGGACCACGATGAGCCACACGATCCGCATCGAGTTGAAGTACTAATCCCGGAAGGCGCCTGACTTGGCGCATTCCTTTTTCATTTCCGGGATGAGGCGGCGTCCGGCGTCAGTTCACCGTTTGAGGATCCATCGGATTCCGCCGAGCACGTGTTGCTGATACAGCGGGTTCTCCCAGACGTCCTCACGATGTCCCAGCGCGGAGTAGAAGGCTCGCCCCTGCCCGTATGACTTCGCCCACGCCAGAGGAAGATCGGCGGACTGGCCGGCCCCCGGCAATCCGTCCGCCGGGCGGCGATCCAGCGAGAGCAGCATCGTCACCGACCCGCGATTTGCGCGCGTGAACATGTAGATCTCGTCGAAGATCCGGAAGCGACTGCCGAGCGGCGATACGGCCGGATGATCGCTGTTCTCTACGACGGCGTCGACGGTGGCTTGATCGCCGTGCGTGAGGAACTCGTTGCCAAGCATCTCGAGGTACCGCGGCTCGTCGTGGTAGGTGTCCGATGCGCTGTGCATGCCTGCGAACCCATGACCGGCGCTGATCCAGCCCAGAAAGGCGCCCATGTCAGGGATGCCCAGATTGCCAGTGGTATTGGCGAAGACGACGGCGTCCACTGACGCCAGGCCAGCGGGCGACAGGTCCCGCCGCACATCGTCACCGGTGCGGCAGAACGTGACCGTGAAGAGGCCGGATGTTCGGCCCAGCGTCTCGAGCGTCGTCTCCGCGGTCGGAATCGAGCTGTGTCTGAAGCCAGTCGTGTAGGTCACGACCAGTATTCTCGATGCGGGGCCTGCCGTTGTCGGCGAGGTGAGAATGGTTGATGAAGACGTGCGCGGGTCGGACGAGCAAGCCGCGAGCAGCAGGGCTCCAGCCAACGGCGTCCGGATTGACACTCCCCGGATCCTACGCCGGTTCGCGCCACCAGGCACGCCACGCATCGAGGTTGCGCACGATGTCAGCGCGGCATTCATCGGATACTTGCTCCGCCCCCTGGGGTAGCTGAAGAAGAAGGTCCGATTGTCGCCAACCTGAGCGTCCGTGTGTGAACAGCACCGATCGATCCAAAAGTTCGTAGCAGCGGACCACCGGAACAGGCTGCGACAGAAATGCCGCGCATTTATTCTGACCTTGCCCTAATATTCTCGCTCGATCAACCACAGGAGAGGACATATGTGTCGCATGCACTCGGCGATGTTGATCGCGGCATTCGGCCTGCTCGTCATCGGACTGGCGCCGGGCACTGTCTCGGGACAGTCGGCGCAATCCGCCCGCCTCGTGGGCAAGGTGACCGACGAATCTGGCGGCGCCATGCCTGGCGTCACGGTCACCGTGAAAAGCCCTGCTCTTCAGCTGCCCCAACTGACCACGGTCACAGGCGGCGAGGGTGATTATCGTCTCCTCGAGCTCCCGTCGGGGGTGTACAGCGTCGCGTTCGAGCTCTCGGGGTTCCAGACTTCGGTACGGACAGACGTGCACCTCACGACCGGCTCCGCGGGGAGAGTCGATGTCGTGATGCGGATCGGCGCGCTCTCGGAAACGGTGCAGGTCTCCGGCCTGAGCCCGGTCGTGGATACCGTCAACGCGGCCGGGCAAACGACGCTGGTGCAAGAACAGCTTCGCACCATTCCAATGGGCGGGACGATGCAGGAGATGCTTCCGCTGGCGGCGGGCCTGAGCATGCAGGCCAAGCCGGATGTGGGCGACAGCAATCTCGCGAGCCGCTCGGCGATCATCACGTACGGCGTGGTCCTCCAGACGACTCTCGATGTCGAGGGGATTAATACGACGACCGCCCACGACCAGGACACCGCCGTCTATCTCAATACGTTCGCGCTCGAGGAAGCGCAGTTCAAGACGAGCGGCAACAACGCCGAGATCGCATTTCCCGGCGTCGCGCAGCAGGCGGTCATGAAGTCTGGCAGCAACACGTTTCATGGCAGCGCTCGCGGAAATTACGAAAACCTGAAATGGCAGGGCAATAACGTCACGCCGGAGCTCGCCGCCCAGGGGATCACGAATACCAATCCGATCGTGGATCCGGGGTTCTACGACTACAATTTCGACATCGGTGGGCGGATAATCAGGGACAAGCTGTGGTTTTACGGCGGGACGAGTCAGCAGGCCGTCACGCAGGGAACGATCGGCTTCGTCGCCGCTCCGAACGCCGAAGGCTGCTGGTTTGCGAGCTGCGGAGGCACGACGCCCGGCCAGACGAAGCAATCGCTGCCTCAGTTCAATTGGAAGGTGAACTATCAGGTCAACCCCAGGACGAAGCTGATTGCATCGCAGTTCAGCGCTGTCAAACATCATTCGACGATGGGCGGGGCAGGCGTCCTGAGGCCGTTACCGTCAACCACCTTTCAACGCCAGCCCGATCAGACCTGGAAAGGGGAGATGCAGAGCTCTCCGACCAACAACCTCCTGCTCGATGTGATCTTCGGGTATGGCGGCTATCACACCAACTACATCCCGCAGCCCGCATCCGCGGTAGGTCAATACGGCTTTGCGGACGGAACAGATGTGTCGGGGAATCCGAGCAGCATAGAGCTGAGCAACAATCTCGTTTATGGCCCGAACGAATCGTCTCAGGACCGGCCCCAGAACCGGTATGAGCTGAAAGGAACCGTCACCTACATCCCTCGCGACCCGCACCTCGGTGGGACGCACCAGTTGAAATTCGGCACCACCGACGACTGGGAGAGCGCCGGCACGAAGGTCCTGCAGGATAAGGTGGCCGGTGATTATCAGCTCCGATTCAATAGAGGCGCGCCGTCGCAGATCGTGGCCTACAACTTTCCTTTTGCGAGCTCGATCAACACGCTGTACAGCCAGGCCTTCTATGTGACGGATACGTACTCGATCAAGCGCGTGACGGTGAACGCCGGCGTGCGCTGGGAGCGTTATCACACGTTCTATCCCGCACAGACGAAGGAGGCGGGACAGTTCAGCAGCATCTTCCCGGCGCAGACCTATCCCAGGCAAGAGGTTCTCACCTGGGTGGACATGGTGCCAAGAGCGGGCGTAGCCTGGGATGTCACGGGCAACGGCAAGACCGTTGTCAAGGCTTCGCTCGGGATCTTCGGCGACACGATGGGAGATCTCTACGCGAACAACTTCAACCCGAACGGCCAGGCCACCCAGACGTACGCGTGGACGGGGCCCTGCCTGGTCACGCCGTTCAGGAACAACACCTACAACAACAGCAGTTGTGACGTCACGCCGGAGTTCCTGGCGACCCTTCCGTCGCTGACCCCGCTCAGCGCGACCGGAGGCATCAACTCGGTGATCAATCCGGATCTCAAGCAGAACAGGACGTATGAGTACACCGGAAGGGTCGAACGAGAGCTGATACCAAACGTCGCGGTGAGCGCAGGCTACGTGTATCACCGGATCGCGAACAACTACAACAACAACATCCAGTACCTGCGGCCCTACGACACGTGGGTTCCGGCGGCGTCCGCCTTCATCGATGGATTGACCGGCAGCCCGGTGACCATCTATACCTATCCTGCCTCGGAGGTGGGTTCGACGTTCAACGTCCTGAAAGCGGCGAATGCCCCAGCCGACCGGTCGGATACGTTCCACACATTCGAGGTCGCGGCGACCAAGCGTTACTCCAGGAGGTGGACCGGCACGACGTCGTTCTGGATGACCAGAGACCACCGTTGGATCACCGGCACGGCCGCGGGCGGCAACGGCAACACGCCGCAGAGTCCCAACGACGATCGATTCCCGGTTGACAACACGTGGAATTGGGAAGCGCGCGCCAGCGGTACCTACAATCTTCCGATCGATGTGTCGTTGTCGGCCTCGTATCGAGCCCAGTCCGGTGAGAAGGAGCAGCGGACGCAGCAATTCACCGCGCCGTCGTCGGTTCTCCGGCAGGGCTCGGTCACGCTGCGCATGGGAGAGTACGGCGAGTACTCCGCGCCGACGGTCCAAATCGTCGCGGTGAAGGCGGCGAAGAGGTTTCCGCTGAGTCAGGGTCGACAACTCGAGGTGAACTTCCAGGTGTTCAATGCCCTGAACGCCAGCGGCATTACGTCGATCAACAGGCAAACCGGGACGCAGTTCGGCATTGCGACGGGCATCGTGTCGGCGCGGGTCGCGCGACTCGGGGCGGGCATCAGCTTCTGATTTCTGGAATTCTCAGCGGCAACTTTCAACCGAGGAGACTCGCATGACGAGAACGGCCATCGCGATCGCGCTGCTGACACTCTTGAGTGCGTCTCGGTCGGTTGCCGACCCGCTGAAGTGCGATGTCGCGCAGTACAAAGCGAGCCCCGGTCTGACTGCAAACGTCGAGCAGGATCTGATCGTCGTCGCGTGGACCGGCCAGGGAGGCGCGGAGCTGCGAGCGCGGTACGCGATCGACGCCGGACAGCCGGTCATCCGCGATCTGGCCATTCGGAAAGCCGGAAGCCAGTGGACGATCCTCGGCCAGAACCTCACCGCTGAGTATCACGTGACCACCGGCGTTCGCCGCATGTCCGAGCAGCAGGCGGAGCCGCTGCGGGCGGCCGGGGTCGAGCTCACGCCGCAGGTCATCGAAAAAAACCGGTGGTACGCGTTCTGGGATGCGCCGCTGGTCATGCCCGATGGCCCGGAAATGCAGGGGCAGCGCGCGCGCGGGAGCCAGCAGCCGGCAGCGCGCGTTCTCGGTCCGCCGCGCACCCCGGCGGAAATTCGCCGCGCGACCGCGTCGTTTCAGACCACGTCCTGCGCGGTGAAAAACGACGGCGCGAGCCTCGAGGTAACCTTCCCCGGCCTCTCGATGGGGATCTTTGCGGGCAATCTTCGCTTCACTGCGTATCGGGGCACGAATCTCGTGCGCATGGACGCCGTCGCCAGGACCAATGAGCCGTGGGTGGCCTACAAGTTCGAAGCCGGCCTCAAAGGTTTCTCGACCGACCTGACGCCAAAGGTGTCGTGGCACGACACCGGCGGCCACCTTCAGCACTACGAGTTCGGTGGTGTGAAGAACGACACGATCGTGCCGGTGAAAGCGGCGAACCGCATCCTCGTTGCCGAAGGCAAGACGGGCTCGCTCGCCACGTTCACGCCGCCGCACACGTTCTTCTTTACGCGAGAAGTAGACACCAACCTGGGTTACGTGTGGTATCGGAAGGACGCGGCCGGACGATTCAGCTTCGGCATTCGCCAGGCCGATCGCGAGGAGAACCCGCAATACGTCGAAAACTTCGCGCTCTTCAACGCGCCGCCCGGCTCATGGCAGCAGATGGGCGTCTATTTCTATGCCAGCGCGGACGCCGCTGAGCCGACGCGTCAGGCGGTGATGGCGTTCACGCACAACGACACGTTCAAGCCGGTCGCCGGCTACAAGACGTTCGTGAATCATTTCCACCTGCGGTTCACCGAGCGCGTCCGCGCGTCGGGATCGTTCGACACGCCGATGCAGGACCTCGTGGCCATGAAAGCGCTCGGCCTCAACATCGTCGGCTTGAGCGATTTCCATGGCGATATGCATCCCAACGATCCCGGTCCGCTGCGGTTCAAGGATCAGAGGGACTATGGCGAGGCGTCTCGCCGGGCGTCCGACAAGGATTTCCTCGTGACGCCGTGGGAGGAGCCCAGTGCGTATTTCGGGGGCCACTACAACATCATGTTCCCGAAAAACGTGTACTGGTCGAAGATTCGCCAGCCCGGACAGCCGTTCACTGAAAACGATCCGGTCTACGGCAAGGTGTATCACACCGGCAGCACGGAAGACGTGCAGAAGATGATGGATGCCGAGGGCGCGTACTGGTACCACGCGCACCCACGAACGAAGGGGACGACGGGTTACCCGGACCTGATTTTCGACAAGGCGTGGACGAAAAACGATCGCTATCTCGGCGTTGCGTTCAAACCGGGTATGGGGATGGATTTGTCGGAGCAGCGGATGTGCGACTGGCGGTGTTTCGACAGCGCCGACACGATGAACAACATGTTGACCAGCGCCGGACTGCGCCCCAAGTACATCATCGCCGACATCGATACCTATCAAAAGGGTCCCGAGGATGAACTGTATCCGGCCTTCCCGGTCAACTATTTGAAGATCGAGAAAGTGCCGGGCCCCGACGAGGATTGGGCCCCGATCCTGACGGCGCTCAGAAACGGAGACTTCTTCGTGACAACCGGCGAGATCCTCGTCAAGGACTACAAGCTCGAAGGGAAGGGAGACCGGCGCACGCTCGTCGCGGACGTCGAGTGGACGTTCCCGCTCTCGTTCGTCGAGGTCGTGTGGGGCGATGGCAGGAAAATCGACCGTCAGATCATTTCGGCCACGGACCTGGGGCCGTTCGGCACGAAGCACTTTGCGATTCCGTTCGATGCGAAGGGTAAATCCTGGATCCGCTTCGCCGTGTGGGATTCAGCCGGTGACGGCGGCTTCGTCGAACCGATCTGGCTGGGGACGCCGGCCACATCGACGGCGGCTTCGCGGTAGCCCTCGACCGAGGTTCACCTGCGGGATCGCCACGGCGTGCAGGCGCGGGCACGGCGATGGACCTCGAGACGGGCGCAGCTTTTCGAGCGCGAAAGCTTGCGCAGATCAGCGAAAGCTTGCGCAGATCAAACTGAGCGGCGAGATCCTGCTGCAACGCCGAGCTCCGGCCGACAGACCAACCCTCGCGAAAGTCCCTATAATGACAGACCTGAACGGCAAGCCGTCGAGATGCCGATCGCCTACGAGCGCGACGACGCGCGGCGCAGAATCAGGGTTGAGCTCGCCGGCGCGGTGACCGTTGAAGATCTGCTGGCGATTGTCGATCGACAGGCGGCGGAAGAGACGTGGCAATACGGCCTCTGCTACGACGCTCGGCGCATCACGAAAAGCGCCGCCAGCACTGTTGACGAGGCGCGACGCGTCCTCCGGCACGTTGTCGAGACGAATGCGAGACACGGCGCGCGAGGGCCGGTCGCCATCATCACCGATAATCCCGCGGACTACGCGATGGTGCGGATGTACTCCTCGCTCGGCGCCGAGCAGCAAATGACCGTCGAGGTGTTCCGCGATCCAAGTGATGCCATGCGGTGGCTCGACACCGCGGGGCATCCATCCGGTGAATGATCGGGCGCGCCCCGGTCGACCTTTAATCCAGATTTTAGTGAATCGTGGGGCTGAGCAGCCGGCGCGTGAGCGCGAGAAGATCATGAGCCCCGAGCGGCTTGAAGTACACGGGAACATGGAGGCCGGCGAGTTCACCTGAGAGGTTGCGGTCCAAATCCGCGACCCCCGTGATGACAGCGACGCGCGTGCACGATTGAGACTGGCTGGCATACAGACGGTAGAGAAAAGCCAACCCACTCATCTCCGGCAAGCGGTAGTCGAGCAGGATCGCGTCTGGTCTGCACGTGTACGCTTCGCGTAGGGCATCGGCCACACTCGCGGCAGTTTGCACGGCGTAACCTTCGAGGCGCAGCACTTCGGCGAAGAGGCGCCGAACAGCCGGGTCGTCATCGATGACCAGAATGCGGCTCGGCGTCATGGGCATCTCGAAGGTACTCATGCCAATCTCCAAGGCCACACAACCGGTTTGACGCTCCGACATCGGCCAAGGGCGGGCAATTGGAGCGTCGCTGCAATCCTCTTCGGAACAGCCTGCTACGTCAATTGCCCGGTCGTGGGGGGGGGAGCACGACGATGGCAGTGGTGGCACTCCTCTGGAGGGGCCCTGTCCGCGGATCTACTTCGCCGCTGCAAGTCTCTTGACTTCCGCCAGGATCGCGTTGAACCGGGGATCGCCGTGCAGAGACTTCAGGTCCTCATCGGCCGCCATCTCCTCGCCCCTTCGAAACCCATGATCTAGAGCCTGCCTGAGGTCTGCCAGCGATTCCTGAGGCCTGTTCTGGATCGCCGCCCAACAGGCGCGGTTGTAAAACAGCATCGCCATCACAGAATTGTTGGGCACTCTCCGCGCGATGGACAGGGCCTCGCCATACACCCTGTCCGCGTCGGTGTAGCGATGCTGACTGAAGTATGTGGCGCCGAGCCCGACCATCGTATGAAGCGTGTCCTGATGTTCGGCGCCGAGTATCCGCCGCTGCGTTTCCAGCACCTCGCCATACACGTGTTCGGCCTCCTGATCTCGGTGGTCGCCC
>Ga0099827_10000304_pt1 | contig 21143 bp, 25 predicted proteins | sample CZO8metaG_FD_79339 | JGI IMG/M metagenome (GOLD analysis project Ga0099827, IMG submission 79339) | Vadose zone soil microbial communities from the Eel River Critical Zone Observatory, Northern California, USA - CZOApr15con1.8 metaG | ecosystem: Environmental > Terrestrial > Soil > Vadose zone ...
ACGGTTCATCGCGGGCAGCTGACTCAGCTCGACGGTCCCGATGTTGCCGCCCACTTTCACGCTCGTCGTGTCCACGAGCGGCGACTCCGCCGTGACCCTGACGGTTTCCTCGAGCGCGCCGAGGGCGAGGGTCACGTTGATGGTCAGCGTCTTGCCGACCGCCAGCTGGAGGCCGCCGCGCTCGAACGGCCGAAAGCTCGTGAGCTTGGCCGACAGCCGGTACGTGCCGGGCGTGAGCTGCGATGCGAAATAACTGCCGTCCGCGCCGGACGTGACTTCGCGAAAAGCGCCTGTGTTTACGTTGGTGAGGACGATGGTGACGCCCGGCAGGACGCCCCCTTGGTCGTCGGTGACCTTCCCGCCGATTTCGGATGTGCCTTGTTGAGCGAAGGCGGGAATGGCCACCGCGGACAGAAACGTAACGACAAACGGGATCAGTAGCCTGCGCATCTGCTGCCTCCTCTGAGGGGTCAAGTAACGAGAGGATCAAGTGCAGCGCGGGTCGCCGGACGAGATAATGCGGCGATTAAACCCCCCGAGGCAGCCGGGATCAACACCTTTTTTATGGATCTGACATATGTTTCTCGTAAGTCGAGCGAGATCTACGGTTAGTTGAAACGAGATCTACGGTTCGTTGAAATTCGTGTCACGACCCCGCTCAAACACGAGGTTTTCCGGCGCTTCATCGCTTCCTCCCCATCTGGCGGATTGCCGATTGCGGACGCGGATTATAGTGTCTCGTGAGCAAAGGACGCCTCGAAGCCTTCACCGACGGCGTGATGGCGGTGCTCATCACCATCATGGTCCTCGAGCTGAAGGCGCCCCACGGCACCGGCTGGGACGTGATCGAGCCGCTGGTGCCGGGGTTCCTGACTTACGTGCTGAGCTTCGTGTTTCTCGGCATCTATTGGAACAACCATCACCACATGCTCCAGGTGACCAGCCACATCAACGGCGCGGTTCTGTGGGCCAACCTGCATCTCCTCTTCTGGCTCTCGCTGGTGCCGTTCGTCACCGGCTGGATGGGCGAAAACCATTTCGCATCGCTGCCGACGGCCGTCTACGGCGTCGTGCTGTTCATGGCGGGCATCGCCTATACGATCCTGCTCACGGCGATCCTGCGCCTGGAGGGGCCGCACTCGAGGCTGGCCGCCGCGGTCGGCCGCGACATCAAAGGCAAGGTCTCATTCACGCTGTATGCGGTGGCGGTTCCGCTCGCGTTCGTCCATCAACTGATCGCCGACGCGATCTATGTCTTCGTCGCGCTGATGTGGCTCGTGCCGGATCGGCGGATTGAAACGCACATCAATCGCGAGCGCAGCACTTCCCGACCAACCGCACAGTAAGCGGCGCCAGCCACGGGCGATCGCCCAATTGATGCACTCGCATCCGGGACGTTGGCGTGTACCACAACAGCACCTTCGTTTCCAGGACAGAACACTTGCAGCTAACTGACTGTCTCGTAGGGGGCTAAACAGTACGTATCTGTCGTAAGACCATGACATCGTGTGACAAATCTGTACATGAGCCTGCCGGGATTTCCTGGAGCATCAGATCTAAACCACTGCTTTCACAGGGTTTACGACGACGTGTTCGACGACCGGTGCGGGCAGCCGGCTTGCAGGCTTGCCAGGCGTCACGGTGATCGCTGCCGTTGAAAGGACGTTATGAGCAACCGATTTGAAATCATCGTCGAGGAGATCGACGACCCCTCGATCGTTGCCGACATACAGAAGGCGATCCTCGCTTCATTTCAGGAGATGGCGGTGCCGGGCGCGTGGCGCGTGGTCGTCAAGCCGTCATGCGTGAGCGGACGCTGGGATTTCAGCGTCCACGGGCTCGACGTCCGGCATGTCCTCTCGATTGCGGTGCCTCCGAATCTGCTGTCGAATCTGATTCCGCGCCGGCTGCGGGAGTCGCTTGAACATCGTATGGTCCGTGCGGTCGAAGGCGCTGCAGCCTGAGGAGACACTTATGGGCATCTTTCAACATCCGTGTCTGATCCGAGGCATCGTCAGGACTGCGAAAGGATCGTTCGTCGTCACACGAGGCCTCGTGGAGGCGCCCGATGAAGTCGGCGAATCGCTCGGCTGGCGGCCTGTTGATGACGACCAGAAGTCGGCAGAGCCTTCGACTTCGCGACCGCGCCGATCCGACGACCCGGCCGGCTAGAGACTAATGGAGCGCCGATCGTCTGACGACTCCGCCTTCGGCGTCGGCAAGCGGATGTGAGACGACGAACGCGTTGTCGTCGAGCGCGCGGACGATCCCCTTCACCTTGCCAATCTCGAGACGCGTGACCACGCAGTACAGGATGTCCTGCTCGACGCCCGTCTTCCCGCCGTAGCCTTTGTAAACCGTCACGCCCCGCTCGAGCTCGCCGGTGATCCGCTCACGAATCGCCGCGCTCTGCGCGGAGACTATCGTGATCGCGGTGAACTGCTCCAGGCCGTAGATCACGAAGTCGAGCGTCTTCGCCGCGCTGACATAGGTGAGGATCGAGTAGAGCGCCGGCTCGACGCCGAGCACCGACATCGCCGCGAGAAAGAGCACGACGTTGAAGATCAGGATCACGTCGCCGACCTTCAGGAGGTGGCTGCGCTTGCTGATCAGCAGGGCGGCGATCTCGGTGCCGTCGAGCACGGCGCCGCCCCGCACTGCGAGGCCGATCCCGGCGCCGAGGAAGAACCCGCCGAAGACCGCGGTCAACAGCCTGTCGGGTGTGACGTCCGGGAAGCGGACCGCCACGAGCGCGCCCGACAGGCCGGCGATCGCGAGCGCGCTGCGGATGGCAAAGGCGCGCCCCATCTGCCGGTAGCCAATCGCGATGAACGGCGCGTTCACGGCCGGCAGCCACACGGAGAGCGGCGCGCTACTGACCTTGGCGAGCAGCATCGAGACGCCGGTCACGCCGCCATCGATGAAGTTGCTGGAGAGCAGGAATCCTTTGAGCCCCATGGCGGCCGAGAGGATGCCTGCCGCGATCAGCAGGGCGTTCAGCAGCTCACGTCGCACGCGCGTCACAGACCAGCTCATGCTTTTCGGCCGATCCCCAGCAGGTGGGCGCTCGCGCCGAGTATGGACGGTTCCGCTTCGAGCCGTCGCGCGACGTCCATCACATCCGCTCTCAGCACCGGATCGTTCCAGCGCTCGTCGAAATCGTAAAGCATCCAGGCCGGGCCTTCCACGCCGAGCACGGACACATCGGCGAGTCCCACCGACCGCAATTCCGACAACAGCTCGTCAGGCCGGTGGAAGAACGCGGTCGTGAAGTAGTCGCCGCGTTCCGTGTCGTTGCGATGCTGTCCGTCGATCAAGTCGCGATTGCGAATCTCGAGGAAGCGCGGATCCCGCGTCAGCTTGCGCGCAAGACCGTCGAGCGCCGAGGCGTAGCGCGAGATCGCCGCGACGGAGACGAAACCGCCCGGCGCCGCGACGCGGAATGCCTCGCGCAGCGCGGCCAGCCGGTCCGCGGCCTCGGTGAGATGGTAGAGCGGACCCATCACGAGCACCGCCGCCGCCGCCGCCGATTCCTGCGGCAGCGATCGCGCGTCCGCCACGCTCAGCGACGCGATCGGCCGCGGCGCGCGCGCGTTGCGGCTGCGCGCCTCTTCGACGAGCCGCGCGCTCGCGTCGACCAGATGCACGTCGTAGCCACGGTCGGCGAGCCAGAACGAGTACGCGCCCGCCGCGCCGCCGACGTCGACGATGGGCCCGGGGGCGGGCGGCAGCAGGCGCGCGAGGATATCCTTGGTCCGCTCGAACTCGAGGCGCGAGGCGCCGGTTGCCAGCCGCGATTCTTCCGCGAACGTTGCGTAGTACGCCGAGACTTCAGGGGGAGGCTCAGGCATCGCGGCAGCCTTTTCGGTACACCGTCCATCTGATCTCGCGCGGCGCCGGCCTCGAGCACTCGAGATCGAAGCGTTCGGCGGCCCAGGCCTTCAATGCCGGCAGACATTTCTGCTGGACGTCGCCCGGCACATTCCAGATGTACGAGCATTCGCCCGCGACGATGCGCTCGAGGAACTGCGCGAGCGTCGTCCGCGTGTCGGGCTCGGCGCGAACCTCTCCATGGGCTTCGAGACCGCGCGCGACGAGAAAGCGATCGACCTCCGGTTCTTCGCGGGCGCCGGGATGAAATGGATCCCTCACGCCGGCTTGCTCGAACAGCGCCCGCGCCCGCTCTCGAATCTGCACCCACTCCTCATCCGGGCTGCCGTTTCCCCATTCGTGAAGCAGACGGCCGCCCGGCCGCAGCACGCGGATCATCTCGTTCATCACGTCACGCCAGTCCGACAGCAGATACACGAGACGCGCGATCACGGTCGCGTCGAACGACGCATCGCGGAACGGCAACGCGCCGCCGAGGCCGACCACGAGCGCCACGCGCGCATCTGGCGCCTTGTTCCTGAGGCGCTCGAGCATCGGCTGCGCCAAATCGAGCGCGACGACGAGGCAGCCGAACGCCGCGAGCGGGACGGAGACGCGTCCGGTTCCCGCGCCGACGTCGAGGACCACGTCGTTCGACCGAAACGCGGCGATTGTCGCCAGCTGCTGCGCGATCTCGTTCGACAGGAACGCGCCGTGGCGATTGTCGTAGACGCTCGCGTTGGCGGAAAAATCGATGCGGCCGGTCATCGTGACATGCGAGTCGTGGACACTTCCGGGAACCTCGATCGTCCGCCGGGCAACGCGGACGGCCGGCGCCGGATCGTCTCGTCGAAGTATTCGCGCACGATCGCGCGTTGATTGGCGAACCCCGCCGAAATCGCAATCGCAACGGCGATCGGCGTCAGCTCAGTGGCCACTGGTCACGGTTCACCGGGAAGCGCGGGAGTCGACGCCGGCGGCTTGCGGTGGTGGGTCGCCTGCTCGTAGGCATAGGCGAATTTGAACAGCGTCGGCTCGGCGAACGGCCGTCCAAGGAACTCGAGCCCGACGGGGAGCCCGTCGCTGGTGAACCCCGCCGGCACGGTGATCGCCGGGAAACCGAGCATCGGACTCAGCCGTCGATTGTTCCCGGTGCGGTCGTCGACCGCAGGCCGAGTCATCGCGTCCGGCGGAATCAGCGCGGGCTGGTGGTCGAAGGTCGCGTACACCACGGCGTCCAGCCGCTTGCCCGCCATCTCGCCGAGCAGGATCTGGCGTGTCTCTTCCGCGATCCGGAGGATTTGGAGATACCCGGCATCGTCGGTCGACTTGCCGACAGTCGCCATCAACGCTCTCGTGCGTGACGGCACGACTTTCCCCGGACAGGAGAATGTCGCTCAGCGTCTTGACCGGCGCCTTGGCATGCGCTTCCAGAAACCTGTTGATCGCCGGCTCCGTTTCGAACACGTTGCCGTCGTACGCTCGGGTCACGCGATCGATGACTCCCGGGATCGTGATCGGATCCGCGATCTCCACGCCAAGCCCCTTCAGTTCGCCAATGGCCCGGTCGATCACTGCGCGCACTTTCTTGTAATCGTCCGAGGCAGGGTCTGTCTTGGCGTCCATCGGCTGCCGAAGGACGCCGATTCGCGCGCGGCTGAGCCCGTCGGGCGCGAGGAACATGGCATACGACGCAGGGATCTGTCCGAATGCGTGCACCGTTACGGGATCGCGCGGGTCGTACCCAACGATCGCGTCGAACACGATTGCGGCGTCCCTCACCGTCCCTGCCATGGGGCCCAGCGTATCGGTGGTCGGCCGAGCGGGAAACATCCCATGCCGGCTGACGAGAGGGAGCGTCGGCCTCAAGCCCACCAGGCTGCCGACCGATGCTGGACCGCGCACCGATCCGCCCGTGTCTTCGCCGATGCCGACCGTGGCGAAGTTCGACGCGATGCCGGCGCCGGTTCCGCCGGAGGAGCCGCTCGCATGCCGCCTCGGATCGTACGCGTTCCTGATGGGACCGGACGCCGAGCTGAGATACCCGGACGCGAACTCCCCCATGGTTGCCTTCCCTACGATCACCGCGCCGGCCTGCTTCAGCTTCGTCACGATCGTGGCGTCCGTTTGGGGAACGAAGGCCTTGAACACGGCCGATCCGTATGTGGTCGTGATGTCGCTCGTGTCGACCTGATCTTTGATCAGCACGGGGATGCAGTGGAGCGCGCCGACCGGCGCGCCGGACGTCAGAGCGGCATCCAGCTTCGCCGCGTCCTCCAGCGCGCGTCGATTGACGGTCTGGACGGCGTTCAGCGCCGGGCCCGACTTGTCGTACGCGTCGATGCGCCGGAGATACAGCTCTACCAGTTAACGGCACGTCGTCCGGCCGGACTTGAGCGCGGCGTGGACGTCATCGATCGTGGTCTCGAGAAGGTGAAAAGCCGGCGCGTTGGTCTGCGCATTCCGAGGCTGCGCGACGATGAGGTCGAATCCGAGCAGGATACTCAGCGCAGCGGACGTCACTCGCATGTCACATCGCTCCCGGAACGTGAATCACATCGTTGATGCATTGGAACGCCCCATAGTCCAGCACCTCGACGCCCGGGGGCCCTGGACGTTCGGCGTTCGTCCGCATCGCTCGCGCCAGGTCATCGACTCGTATCTGGTGATAGCGCTTCGGGAGCAGCGGCGCCACGAGCGGAAACAGCGCCTGCGTCAGGCGGTCCTGCAGACCGTACCGGATCTCGCGCGTGACGAGCAGGCTGGGCCGAAAGAGGCTGACGCGCGTGATGCCGCTGCGCTCCATCATCTGCTCCGCCGAGCCCTTGACGCGGAGATACGGATTGCGCGAGCCGGCGTTCGCACCGACCGAGGACAGCAGCGAGATGTGCCGCACGCCGGCGGCGGCGGAGCCGCGCGCGAACGCGCCGGCATACTCGACGTCCACCCGCCAGAACTCTTCGAACGTCGTCTTCCGCGGCTGGCCAAGGCCCAGCGTACAGAACGCGACTGCGCATCCGGCAGCGAGCTCGCGGGTGGCGCGTTCGAGCGAGTCGAAATCGACGACGCGGACGCGGAGCTTCTGGGTGAGTCCGAAGCTCTCGGCCGGCCGCCGCGTCAACGCGACCACCTGATCGCACGCAGTCGAGGCGAGCAGCTCGCGAACCAGCGCGCTGCCGACGGCGCCGGTCGCTCCGATGACCACGGCGCGGTACGCCGAGTCGCTCACCGCGGCGCGGCCAGCCTCAGAATCCATAGAGCCGCGCGGGATTGTCGACCAGGATCGTCCTGCGCACGGCAGCGTCCGGCGCCCAGACGGCGAGCTGGTTGAACAGGCGGCCGTCATCGATCTGGAGGAGCGGCGCGATGTCGGTGGCTTTGCGGCCGGCGACCTGCGCCGAGTCCGGGTGCGGCCAGTCGGTCCCCCACAGAATGCGCTGCGCGTTCGCGGCGACGAGCGCTCTGGCCAGCGGCGCCGCGTCCGGATAGTCCGGGGCTTGTGTCGAGCTGCGGTACGCCCCGGAAATCTTGACGTACGCTTTCCCGGCTCGCACCAGATCCAGCAAGACGTCGAAGCCAGGCTGCTTCGTGCCGAGCGTCGCCTGCGCGCCGCCGAAGTGATCGAACACGACGGGGACCGGAGACGCCATGATCTGGCTCTTCATCGCGTCGATCATCGACAGCTGCGTATAGATTTGGATGTGCCACGAACGGCCCTTGATCCGGCCGGCCGCCGCGTCGAATCGCCGGCGGCCCACCGCCGGGTCCGTTTCGCCGGCGGTCGCGAGGTTGAGCCTGACGCCGCGAATGCCGCCGCGATCCATCTCGTCGAGCGCCGCATCCGGCGTGCGCTCGTCGATCACGCCGACGCCTCTCGCGCGCGGGCCGAGCTGCTTGATGCTGTCGAGCGTGCAGGCGTTGTCCGTGCCGTACACGCTGGGTTGCACGATCACGACCCGGTCGGCGTGAAGCGCTCGATGCAGGGCGCGCATCTCGTCGACCGACGCCGTCTCCGGCGTGTAAGCACGCGCGGCGGAGAACGGGAAGCGGCGCGGATCGCCGAAGACATGCGTGTGACAATCGCACGCGCCTGGCGGCACCGCGAAGCTCACCGGCGTCGCCGGCTGCGAGGCGGCCGCAAGGAGCCTGGCGCCGCGGCGCGCGAGCGCAGCGGATCCAGCAAGCGCACCGATGAGAGCGTCCCGTCTCGACAGCATCCAGGTCCTCGATTCGTCAGGTCAACACGACCCACTGGGCCGCATGTTCATCAAGGTCAACACGCTGCAGTCGCGCCGGATCCAGCTTCCGGGGGTCGTTGGTGGTTCATCACCTGTTTCTCGAGAGACCTCCCGGATGTAGGGTGAACCCTTTCAGGGTTGCCGTGAGGTGACGGGCTCCAGACCACTTTTCTTGATCGCGCGAGCGGCCGCCGGCGACGCAAGGAACGCGATGAGCGCTCTGGCTGCATCCGGGGCCTTCGCGCGTGCGCCGACGCCGGCCGAGAACACCGTCACCCGCTGCGCGCCGGGCGGCAGCGGCCCGACATAGTCGATGCCGGGCACGGGAAGCAGCTCGCTGATCTGCTGAAAGCCGATCTCGGCCTCTCCACGCGCCACCACGGCACCGACCGGCCCGCTGTCGATCCGTTTGCTCTTCGCCCCGATCTGGTCGGCGATCCCGAGGCGCTGAAAGAGCTCCGTGGAGAGATAGACGCCGCTTGCGCTGGACGAGTACGCGATCGATTTCGCGTCAAGGAGCGTGCGCGTAAGGGCGTCAACCGAGCTGATGTCCGGCTTCGGCGCGCCTGCGCGCACGGCCATGCCGATGCTGGAGCGCACGAGGTCGACGCGGCTTCCAGCGGCCACCTGGCCCTGCGCGATCAGATCGTCGAGCGCCTGGCCGGCGAGGATCACGACATCGACTGCTTCTCCGCGCTGGAGCCGGCTCGGAATCGAGTCGGCTGTGTTCCCCATCGACGCGCCGTACGTCGTCTCAACTTTGTTCTTCGTCGCGCGCTCGAACTGCGCGGTGAGCTCACGAAGCGCCGCCGTGAAGGCGCCCGAGGTCATGACCCTGATTTCGTCGGCATCCGCCCTGACCGCAACGAGCAGAATGCTGAGGACGAGCAGATATTTTCGAGCGGGCCTCATACGTGTCGACCTCAACAGGAGTCAGACGGGGGTCGGAGTAGGGCCAGACTGAGGTCGGCGCGCCGCCGGCCTTCGCCTGACGACAACCGTGTTTACAACGCCAGGAGAACGACGCAGACGCGATCGAGCGACGTCATGTGTTACGGCTGGGGCCGCGCGCCGGTCGAAGGCGGCTTCGATCCGTCAATCACGTGGTTACGCGTCAGGAACTCGCGGATCTTCGCGTAGGCGTTCGTGCGCTGCGTCAGCGTGCAACAGTTGATGCCGTGCTTGCCGCCGGGAATCGTCATCAGCTCGTTCGGCACACCGTTGTCGGTGAGGGCTTTGTGGAGGCGCACCGACTGCGTGTACGGAACTGTTGGGTCCGCGTCGCCGTGAATCGTCAGCACCGGCGGCAGCCCGGCGCGCACATAGGTGAGCGGCGACACGCGCCTGGCAATCTGCTCGCGATCGGCCGCGCTCCCGAGCCAGGCGACCGCGTACGCCTTCATGTTGGGGCCGTCGAGCAGTTCGTTGACATCCGAAATGCCGTACCAGTTGACGATCGCCGCGACCTTCATGTTGTCCGGCCCGGGACACTGACGGTCGAGGCCCGCGGACGCGGGGAGCATACCGGTCGTCAGCGCGAGATGACCGCCCGCCGACTCGCCGGCCACGGCAATGCGGTTCACGTCGACGCCGTATTCCTTCGCGTGCTGAAGCACCCAGCGCAGCGCGCAGCGGCAGTCCTCGACGGCAGCCGGCGCCTGCGCGACGCGTGCCAGCCGGTACTCGACGTTGATGACGTTCATCCCCATGTCGAGGTACGGAAGGATCCCGAGATCGCGCCCTTCTTTGGTGCCGCCGGTCCATCCGCCGCCATGAATGAACAGCAGCGTCGGCAGCGGCGTCTCCGGTGTCCGCGTGACGTACAGGTCAAGCTTCGCGTCCCAATTGCTGGCGGTGAGATACGTGATGTTCGGCAGGATCCGGAAGTCGCCTTCCAGCCGCGCCGCCCAGGCGAGTGCCGAGTCCTGCGCGCGAACGGATGCAGACGCCGTAGCGAGCAAGACCGCGATGAGCAGCTTCTTCTTCATCGATCCTCCTCGAGGGAAGTTTTCACGCAGAGGAACCGGACGATTCGGCGGGCCCCGGCGGCGTGGACGGCATGTAGTCTTCGGGCGGGACCACCAGCAGCACGCGCGCGCCTTCCTCCGTCCACAACTCGCCGTGATCCGTGCCTGCGTCGGCGTGCACGAAATCCCCCGGGCCCAGGCGGCGGCCCAACGTGAACACCGACCCGGATATGACGTAGCACTCCTCGTCACCATCGTGATGGTGTGCGGGGAACCGCGTCCCGGGCTTCACGTCGAGCAGGAGTGTGGCATACCGGTTGTGTCGGTTCACCGAAAGGACCTTCATCCGAATCCCCGGCACGGGGTGCGGCAGCCAGTCGTCATCGAGGTCGAACCGGAATGCAAAGCCCGGAACCGCCGCCGCACGGTCGAATGCGCGAGCCATGACGCGAGCTCTGACGATCGGTCGCGGCGCGGGCCCCACCACCAGCTCCGCGAGCGCGAGCGCGACCACTTCATCGAATTCCACAACGTCGTCAGCGTTTTCGGTCATTGCTCCATCCATCTGCCTTCAAGATGACCCCGCAGCGCCAGCAAGCCGCTTCGGATCCGCGTCTTCACGGTTCCGAGCGGCAGGCTGTAGCGCGCCGCCAACTCTGAGTGCGTGAATCCCAGAAAGTAGGCCTCCTCGATCAAATCGCGTTGCACCGATGGGAGCGCGTCGAGCGCGCGCTGGATGTCGAGCTGTTGCCCATCGAGCGACGCCCGCCATTCCGGCGCTTCCACCCGCGGCGGCATCGACGCAGTTACCGGCGGACCGACCCGGACAGCGTTGGCGCGCAGCCGATCAATCGCCCGGTTCCGTGCAATGCCCACGAGCCATCCGGCTGGAGATCCGAGGGCAGGATGGTACGTGCTCGCTCGTGTCCATGTCTGGACGAAGACCTCCTGCAGGACTTCCTCGGCCTCGTGACGGTTTTTCAAAATCCGGAGAATCAGACTGAACAGCAGACGGCTGTAGGTGTCATACAGCTCGCCCAGCGCGTTCGGGTCGCGGGCGATGACCCGGTCGAGGAGGGCGACATCAGCACGTACGTCGTCAGCGGTTCGGGGGCGGAAAGACAAGAACGGGATTTTAACGTACCCGGTCGCCCAATCCGCATCCAGTGTGCGCACGTAGATACATACGTCTCATTCTTCAAGCGAGATGTGCTCATGCCCTCAACCCCTCAATCCGTTCGTGATCCTCTGCCGTAGTACAGCCGGCAGGCGAGATATCTGGCCGATCCACAAGGAGGAGAGTGCTATGAAGAAAGCAGTCAGTGTGAGTGTCGTGGCCGCCGTCGCGACATTGGCGGTGGTCGCCACCACGCAACGCACGGGGGCTTCGAGCCACCGGGAAGCCCTCGCGATCCTGAACGAGCCGTGCGCCGACAATACCGACACCTATGCCTGGGTGTCGAACGGCTCGCACGACAAGCTTTACCTGATCATGGACTTCAACCCGCTCCACGAACCGGGTCAGGGCAACCAGGGCTTACGTGCATGCAACGGCTACCGTTACGAGTTCCACATTGCGAAGGGCAGCAGCCTCGAGGACGAAGTGGTGTATCGCGTCGAGTTCACGAACAGGCTCAGGCCCGAAGCACCTCCGAGCCCGACGGATCCTCTCGGCGGTGGCAACGAGCTGCTGTGGCAGCTCACCGGCGGCACCGAGACCATGAACGTCACCCGCTTCTCGGGCGATCGCCGCGGCGGCGAGTCCGGCCCGGCCGAACCTCGAGATGACGATGGCAACGCGATGGTCCTCGGGCGGGATCTCACGGTGCTCCCCAATAATCACGGCCCGCAGACGGATCGGCTGATCTACGGTCTGGCGCCCTTCAAAGGCTACGACTCAGGGGATCCAACGAGCCGTGAAGTCGGCCTCTACGATCAGCCGTTCGTCGACACCTTCATCCATGACCTGGCCAACGGCGGGCGGATCATCGCGGGCCAGTTCGACGATCCGTATCAGCTGGACGAGAAGGGAATCTTCGATCTCGTCAACCTGGCCTCCACCGATCTCGGCGGCATCCCGGGCGCGCGCCGCCCACCCGCGAAAGACGTGTTCACCGGCTTCAACCTCTTCTCGATCGCGCTCGAGGTCCCGATCAGCGACGTCTTCCCGGGCGGCATTCCGCACAACGGGCAGCTCAAGTCCGATTCGACCGACAGCCTGCTCCGGGTGTGGGCCAGCATCAGCCGCCAGAAAAAGCAGATCGTCGATGCCAGCAACATCATCACGGGCCTCAGGGGGTCAGGCGAGTTCGTGCAGGTTGGCCGGAATGCCCTGCCGCTCTTCAACGCGGGGCTCGTGGGCACGCAGCGCCAAACCCTCTACCTGCGGAGCAACCCGATGCACGACGTCACCAACTTTGGCGCCGACGTTCTGTTTCCGGTGCTCGTGCGCGACGCCGAGGCGCTCGGCATCTACAAGGCGCTCGGCGTGCCTGATGCCGCCGTGGCCACGCTCAAGGGCCCGCGCTTCGACATCATCAACGCGATCAACCTGGGTCGCCCGATTCCGGTCGCCGACGGTTTCACGGGCGACGTCATCACGCTCGATGCGGCCATCGATTCGATGTTCCCCAACGGCAGACGCGTTGGCGGTGGGACTGCTCCAAACCGCAATCAGGTGAACGTGAACAGTGTGCTGATCAGCCTGATCGTCGCGGGCAACCCCGCTGCCGGCCTCGCCAAAGGCGTTGAAGTCAACGACAAGGACTATCTCGATCGGTTCCCGTTCCTGGCTCCGGCTCACCAGGGTCTATTCCAGGGACACGGTGGCGTCAACGTTCCGACGGTACCGAACATCCCGCCGCCGGGCGGCACGCCCTAGGAGCGTCGGCGCCACGCCGTAGCGCGAAGGTGCAAAACGCATCACCCGCTGCAGTACCACGGTCCGGGATTGGGGATCGCGGCATCCCCAATCCCGATGTTCTTTGATCGCAACGAGGACCTCCATGATGTTGCAGTCCTTTCGTTCATCGATCTTTCGTCGCCATGCGTTGCTGGTAGTGGTGGCCATCGTCTCGAGTCGTGCGTCGCTCCTCGGCCACGACATGTGGATCGATCCGACAGCGTTCTCACCGGATTCGGGCCAGATCGTCGGCGTGCGGCTGCGTGTCGGGCAGGACCTCCTGGGCGATCCACTGCCGCGCGATCCCGCGCTCATCAATCAGTTCATCTTCGAGGATGCGGCCGGCCGCAAGCCCCTCGTCGGCCGGGATGGCGCCGATCCGGCCGGCTTCCTGCGCGTGGCCATGCCCGGCCTGCTCGTCATCGGCTATCGCAGCAACCCGAGCGCAGTGGAGCTGACGGCCGAAAAGTTCAATCAGTACTTGAAGGAAGAGGGGCTCGACGCGGTCGCCGCGCTGAGAGCCCGCCGGAACGACACGGCCGCGAAGGCCCGCGAGATATTCTCACGCTGTGCGAAGAGCCTCGTGTTGTCGGGATCAGCGAAGGAGGGACAGGGCGACCGGCCCCTTGGCTTCACGCTCGAGCTCGTGGCGGAGCAGAATCCGTACGCCCTTCGAGCCGGCCAGGATCTTCCCGTTCGCCTGACTTACGAGAACCGTCCGCTCGCGGGCGCGCTCGTCGTTGCGATGAACCGTCAGAACCCTTCCGAAAAGCTCGCGGCGCGCACCGACAGCGATGGCCGTGTGCGGTTCCGTCTGCGGGCAGGCGGGATGTGGCTGGTCAAAGCCGTACATATGGTTCCGGCCCCGGCGGGCAGCAATGCCGATTGGGCGAGCTTCTGGGCATCGCTCACCTTCGAGCTGCGGACCACGAATGTCTAGCCAATCGCTTGTCCGCCTGCTGCTCTGTGCTGCTGTCATGGCGATCCTCTGCGGCGCAGCGGTTCGCGCGCATGAGATCGGCACGTCGCGTGTATCGGTCCTCTTTGCGGACGGCGGGACGTACGACGTCGAAATCGTGACCGACGCCGCCGCACTCGTCGAGAAGCTCGAGGCCTCAGCCGGCTCGCCGTCGCCTTCCGGGATCCATCCGATCCGTCTTCAATCTCTGCTCACACATCTCGACGATAGGTTTCGACAGCGGGTGAAGATCGCGTTCGACGGATCGGACGTTCGCCCCGCGATCGCATATTCTGTCGCGCCCGGAATTGACGCCGTATCGGCCCCCATTGCAACCATCCGATTGACGGGGCAAATCCCTGCCGACGCGCGACACTTTACCTGGACTTACGCCTGGACGTTCGCGTCCTACGCCATGACGATCCGTCGTGGTCCGCGCGAGAACCCCGCAACCGAATGGCTGGAAGGCGGCCAGACGAGCGCGCCGTTTGCGTTGATGGTGCCGTCTCCAGGCGTCGATCGCCTCCGCACCGCGTGGCGCTATCTGACGCTGGGCTTCACCCACATCGTGCCCAGGGGTCTGGATCACATGCTGTTCGTGCTCGGGATTTACCTGCTGAGCGGTCGCGCGCGCTCCGTCCTGTGGCAGGTCAGCGCATTCACGGTCGCTCATTCGATCACGCTGGGGCTGAGCATGTACGGCGTCCTCGCCGTGTCGCCGAGGATCGTCGAGCCTCTGATTGCTCTCTCGATTGCGTACGTCGCCATTGAGAACATCTTTCTGTCAGAGCTGAGGTCGTGGCGGATCGCGCTCGTCTTTTCGTTCGGGCTTCTGCACGGCATGGGTTTCGCGGGAGCGCTCAAGGAGCTCGGGCTGCCGCGCTCGGAGTTCGTGACGGCGCTGTTGACCTTCAACGTGGGCGTCGAGGCGGGCCAGTTGGCGGTGATCGGCGCGGCGTTCATGCTCGTCGGATGGCATTGGGCCAATCGCGCGTGGTACCGCAGCCGCATCGTCGTTCCCGCGTCGATGGTGATCGCCTGCACGGCGGTCTACTGGACGATCGCGCGGTTGTCCTAGGGCGACGCTTCAGGATCGCCGCTGCAGGAACTGAAGGAGCAGCCTGCTCACTTGCTCCGGCTGCTCTTGCTGCACCCAGTGTCCGGCCCCGTCCACCAGATGCGTGCCCAGCATTTGTGTGCACGCCGTCTTCTGCATTCGCTCGAGAGCGCCGGGGTTCTGATACACGCCCCAGTCGCTCTTGCCGCCGATGAAGAGTGACGGCACATCGATTGTGCGGCCGGAACAAATTTGCTGCTCCGCGATGAACCGGCCGCTCGATCCGGTCCTGTACCCCTCGAGGCCGCCCTGGAACCCTGTTCTTCCGTACTCGGCGCTGTAGACGAGCAGCTCTTCGTCGGGAAGCCACCTGCACCGGGCGATCTCGGCCGCCGACGGCATCTCGGATGCGACGGTCTCCGCCATTCCTTTGCCCAGGTCCATCACGTAGTAGCGAGGCAGCTTGGCCCACTCGGTGGCGGTTCTCGACTCGAGCCGGAACGGCTGGTTCTGTTTCCAGTCGGCGCTCTTCATGTGGTAGTACGCGCGCAGAAAAGCGTGGACGCCCTGCGGAGCGTTCCGCATGTTGTCGTTGGCTTCGCGTGTCGTGTAATAGCGCTGGTAGTGCTTGCGCGGGGGCTTCAGCGCCGCCAGCTCGTCATAGATCCTGTCAGCCGGCGCGCTTGCTGCAGCGCTGGACTGCGCCTCGTCCGCGGTGTTGAACGGCAGCGCCGGCGGGCCTCCAAACGGCGCGCTCATCATCACCACGGATCGGAAGACATCGGGTCGCACGACGGAGCACCACGCCGCGAGAGGCGAGCCCTGGTCGTGCCCGATTACCGCCGCGACGAGGCGGTACCCGAACGCGGAGACCAGTCCCAATACGTCGCGGACCTGGTTGAGCGTGCGGAAGGGAGCGAGGTCATCGTCGTAGCGAACGTCCCAGCCCGACGTGCGCCCGTAACCTCTCACGTCCGGAGCGATCACGTGAAACCCGGCCGAGGCGACCGGCACCATCACCTTTCTCCAGCTGTACGCGAGCTCCGGGAATCCGTGGAGGAGCACAACGCAGGGCCGGCCCCTGACCTCGAAGCCCGCCTCCAGCACGTGCATCCGAAGGCCGTTGATGTTGTCGACAAAGCGGGAGCGGATCCCGGGCGGGAGAACCGCCGGATTGTAGGGCACAGCGTCGGTCGCCCTCGCTGGCGGCGCCTGTCCGACGTGATTTCCCTTCGCGGTCAACGCGCCAGGCGCAAGAACGGCCGCGCCGAGACCTTGCAGCAGCCGACGACGGGTGAACTCCGAGGAAAGGAACTTCATTGTCCGCGGCCCTTTCTGGTCGGCGATGGTTTCTTGCCCTTCTTGGCGGCCTGCTTCGCCGGCAGCGATGCGGCAAAGCGGCGAGCTCGTTCGAGCCATTCAGGAAGGTCGGTGGCCGAATCGACCACAGCCTCGGGCACGACCAGGTACTCGCGCATCGGTCGGCCGGGCATCGGCTCAAAAGGTCGCGCACCTGCGGTTCTCCCGAGCTCCGCCCGGTCTTCGACGCTCAGGCGCACCACCACATGATCCTGAAACAAACCGGCGAACATGTTCCCGTTGAGGAACGCCGCGGGATAGCCAAACATCTTGCGTTGTTCGACCGACGGGATGCGCTCGACCGCTCCGGCAAATTGCTGAATCAACGACGCTGGCGCCGGTCGCCATTTCGGCATGCTCTTCGGTCGTGATGTGACGGCCATTGCCTGACCTCGCTCATGTCGCCGATTCGACGTCGTCATCCTCCTCGAGCCTGAACTCGCCGGCGTCCGCGGAGGCGAGCAGGTCGCGGACGGGCTGCTCATCGGCTTCGCCAACCAGGATCTCGACCCTTCCCAACCCATCGAGTGTCAGCCCATGAGTCTTGCTCAACGACTCGCCGCGAAGCGCTGTCCGGAACCCCCGTGCCTCCAGGAACGTCCGAACCTGCTCCGCCTGAATCTGGCCATTGGCCACGAAGACGCATTTCGCCTGCTCGTTCATGTGTCACCTGCTATTTTGCGAGCGCCTTGCGCTTCCAAAGCTCCCAAGGCCTCTCGTACGAACCATTCTCTCCGGCGTCCATCACCTTCTGCGCTTCCGCAGGATCGAGGTAAGTCACCGGCCCCCCCAGGGCTATGGCCTGGAGTTGGACTCTTGCATTCAATTCCAGGTAGACGCTTCGGCCCACTGCAAAAGGCAGCGATCGCCCCACGACCGTCACGCCGTGGCCGCGCATCAACACGGCTGGCTTGCTCGCCAGCGCCTGGGCCAGGGCACGACCGCGAGCCGAATCGATGACCAGCATGTTGGTCATTCCGGCGGTCTTGCGGATGTCGAAGATTGGCACGCTGTCGCCGATGAACGCGGCCATGTGAAAAACCGGACGGAGCGGCACCGTGCTCACGCCGAACGGCACGATGGATGCCGCGTGGGCGTGGACCACGGCACGCACGTCGGGCCGCGCCCTGTAGACTTCTCCGTGGATGAAGCGCTCCAAGTACTGGGAGCGTCCGTTCGCATTGACGGCGTTGCCGTCCAGATCGTACTCGAGGAGATCGTCGCGCGTGACGAGCGCCGGCGCCAGCGAGCGCGACAGGAAAAATCGGTTCGGGTCCCGATCGTGCCGGGCGCTGACATGTCCGAAAGCATCAACGACGCCTTCCTGGGCCAGAATCCGGTTGGCGGCGACGAGATCGTCGACGAGCTCCGGTGCGCCCGGGCCAGCCGAGACCGGCGGCGGCTGACCCATGATCGGCCAGGCCGCGCCCAGCGCGGTCCAGGACGCAGCGACAAGAGATCCCGCCAGAAACTCTCGCCGGGTGACTCCAGTGACCACCGAGCTGTCCCTTCTCATGTCGTGCGTCTCTCCCAATCAGCGACCTGACGCGTGGGCATCGAGCTATTGCGCGAGGATCGCTTGTCCCGGCGCAGCGCGCTCCTGCAATTGGCCATCACGAACCACGAAGACGCCCCCCACGAGGACGTATCGAAAGCCATCGGAATACCGCGCCGCATCTTCGAAGGTAGCTTTGTCGATGACGCGGGCGGGGTCGAAGACCGAGATATCGGCGTCCGCACCGACTTTGAGACGGCCCTTCTGGCGCATCGGCGGCGACATCCGCTCCAGCCGTTGCGCTGGCATCAACGAGGACTTCCGCACGGCATCCATCAATGTGAGCGTACCTTCCTCCCGCACGTACTTGCCGAGCACGCGCGCGTAAGTTCCTGCTCCGCGCGGGTGCCCCTTTCCGCCCTCGATGATGCCGTCACTGGCAATCATCACGGCAGCGTGAGAGACCGCCGCGCGGACCATCTCCTCCGAGTTGCCGAACTGAATCACGAAGCCACCCTGCTTCCGGTAGCGTTCGAACGATTCCCGCGTGAGACGCTCGCCGGTAAGCGGCCACAACAACCTTGAAAAATACTCGGGGCCCTGTTTTTCCCATCCGTCGTAGGCGGCCGACGCAATTTCCGTCATCGACGCGGTGTATGGATACGCTTCCGTCGTGACATCCAGGCCACGGGCATGCGCACCCTCAATCATGCGCAATGCGAGCGGCGTTTTAGCGGTGGCGGCGCTGTTGATGTGCACCACGTGGAGGGACGCGCCCGAAACCGCCGAGTCCGTGATCACCTCCTGCAATGCCGCGACGACGTTGCCCGAGCGCATGTGGACGAATACCGGTCGTTTGAATCGTGCCGCCAGATAAAAGAGGTCGAGGATTTCATCGGGTGTCGCCGTTGGGGTATATGTGATGCCCATTCCCATTCCCAGCCCGCCCTCATCCAAGCCTTTTTGAACCGCTGCCTCAATCTCCTTCTGTTCCTTGGGCGTCGCCGGCCGGTTCATCGCGGCGTCTCGCGGCAGCAAACCGCCGGTGTCTTTCATCACGGCCATCCGCGCCGGGATGTGGCCGGAGCTCGCTCCAAAGTTGATGATCGACCGACCTTTGCGCGACGCATACCAGTCGCTGACCGGCGAGACGCCGACTTCGAGCTCGAGGGCCGTCGTGACGCCGTCCATCGCCTTGTAGCGGTAATTCTCCGGCGTTTGGCCGTGCGAGTGCAGGTCAATGAATCCCGGCGCCACGACGAGCCCGGCCGCATCAATCTCAATCTTGCCGCGCAGAGGCTGAGTCGAAAGCGCAGCGATCGTCTTGCCCGCGATGCCGACGTGACGGACCGCATCGAGACCCGACTCAGGATCGAGCACCCGGCCGTCCCGCAAGACAATGTCATAGGTTTGCTGGGCCAGTGCCGGAGGAAACAGCCAGACTGAAAGGAGTGCCGTCAACGCCGCGACGACAAACGGTGCTCCATACGCCGGTCGACGCGTCGTCTTTGCGTTCATTCACCTCTCCTATCGCACGGCATGACGCGATTCAGACGAAGCACCGTCTGGCTGATGGTCGGCAATCAACAAGAGCCCGCGTCGCGCACCGGTCACGGACGCGTCGCACTCCGCTTCGGTGGCGGCATCAAGGTCCTCTTCTCTGCGGTCTTCGCGGTCTCGGCGGTTATCGTCGGTTTCTCCACACACTTTCAGCGCCTGACCGCGACCATCTGCAACTCGACCCGCGCGCCGTCGTTCAGCGCCGTAACCTGCACGGTGGCCCTCGCCGGAGGATCGGCCGGGAAAGACTTTTGGTACACCGCGTTGAATTTCGCGAAGTCCTCGAAGCTCGTGATGTAGGCGGTCACAGACGCGACATCCTTGAAATCCATGCCCGCAGTCCTCAGGACCTCGCGCACATTGGCGAGCGCCTGGCGCGTCTCGACTTCGATGCCGCCGCGAACCAGTTGGGACGTGACGGGATCGCGTCCAAGATGGCCGGACACGTACAGCGTGTTGCCGACTAGGATGCCGGGGCTGAACGGAAGCCCGGTATTCGGAGCCTTCTCGGGACGAATCACTCTGCGCCGGTCCCCTGACTGCGCTGGCTGTTCGCCTTGCAGTACGACAGTCACGACGATACCAAGAATCAGACCCGCGACCGAGAACAGCGCGGCTGCGACGCGAGCACGATCGCCCTTCATGATGATGCCTCCTGTTCAGGGTGCTTTCTTCGCAGGCGCCAGTGCAGTCACCGGCGAAGGCAGCCGGGAACCCGGCGGACCCGTGAACTCCTCCTTCGTGCCGTCGTCATAGTACTGGACGAATCTCCAAACCAGGCTCGAGCTGTCTTTGTCATTCAGGCCAAGCATCCCGAATTCAACGAACTCATACGGGACGATTCTGCCCGTCCAGACGGCGCCGACGATTCGTCCTTTGTCGTCTTTCTTGAAATCGATCCTCCAGCCTGGCTTGAATTCGAAGTCATAGATGTTGACTCCGCTCGGGAATTCGCCTTCGACCCGAATCGTCGCCACTTGCTTCTCGTTGGGAACGCGCATGGTGTATTTCTCGCGCGCGCCCTGCGTCGATTCCGCCGGCAGAATCCTGATATGGGCGAACGCCAGGTGACCGGCCAGCAACGTCATCGCTGCGCTCAACACAACGCGTTCGAGCCATCGCATGGTCATCCTCTTTTCGTCATCCATCATGATCTGCGGCCGCGTGTCAACGCATTCTGCCACAGGTGCATTGCCAGGGCCTGCGCGACGGCCGTGGCGGATGCTAGACTGCTCTCCTTTGCCAGGAGGCTCCGCGCCATGATCGGCCTTTCGCAACACCGCACCTTTCTCGCCGGCGCCGTCGTGCTCGCGCTTGCCGCCGGGTGGCACGCCGGCGGACCCCGCAATCTCGCCGCACAGTCAGCCGGCGCCGACAACTTACTCGATCAGGCGATGCTGAACGCCTTCAGATGGCGCAGCATCGGCCCCGATCGCGGCGGCCGGTCGATTGCCGTCTCGGGCGTCAAAGGCCGCCCGCGCGAGGCGTACTTCGGGGCGGTCGGCGGCGGCCTCTGGAAGACAGTCGACGGCGGCGCGCGCTGGGCGCCCGTCACCGACAGCCAGATCAACAGCTCGTCGGTCGGCGCCGTCGCCGTTTCGGAATCGCGCCCGGACGAGGTCTTCATCGGCATGGGCGAGTCCTGCATCCGCGGCAACATCATGCCGGGCGACGGCGTCTACAAGTCCGCCGACGCCGGCAAGACTTGGATGCACGTCGGCTTCTCGGACTCCGACG
>Ga0099827_10000305_pt1 | contig 21101 bp, 17 predicted proteins | sample CZO8metaG_FD_79339 | JGI IMG/M metagenome (GOLD analysis project Ga0099827, IMG submission 79339) | Vadose zone soil microbial communities from the Eel River Critical Zone Observatory, Northern California, USA - CZOApr15con1.8 metaG | ecosystem: Environmental > Terrestrial > Soil > Vadose zone ...
CAGCGTGCCGCGGCCTCCGACCGCCACCCAGATGACCGCCTCAATCGAGTTGATGGGCGCGAACTCGCTCGGATTGATGATGCCCACCTGCGGCACGTACATCGCGCCGGCCGTGCCGGCGAGGACGGCGGAGAACACGAAGACCCAGAGCTTGTACGACTCGACACGATAGCCGAGAAACCGCGCGCGGCTCTCGGCGTCGCGGATCGCGCGACACAAGCGCCCCGCGCGCGACCCGACGATCGCGCGGCAGGCGAGATAGCTTGCCGCCAGCGCCGTGGCGGTGACCACGACCAGCACGACGCGCGTGCTGTCCTCGTGCAGGTCGAAGCCCAGGATGTCCTTGAAGTCGGTGAAGCCGTTGTTGCCGCCGAAGCCCATGTCGTTGCGGAAGAACGCCAGCATGAGCGCGTAGCTGAGCGCCTGCGTCATGATCGAGAAATAGACGCCGGTCACGCGCGACCGAAACGCGAACCACCCGAACACCAGCGCGAGCGCGGCCGGCACCGCCACGATCACGACGAGCGCGAACCAGAAGTGGTTGAACCCCACCCAGAACCACGGCAGCTTCTGCCAGTTGAGGAACACCATGAAGTCGGGCAGGATCGGGTCGCCGTACACGCCGCGGGCCCCGATCTGTCGCATGAGATACATGCCCATGGCATAGCCGCCCAGGGCGAAGAACGCGGCGTGGCCGAGGCTCAGGATCCCGCAATATCCCCAGACGAGATCGAGGGCGAGAGCCAGCATCGCATAACACAGGTACTTGCCGATGAGGGTGAGCGAGTACGTCGAGAGATGGAATACCGAGGACGCCGGCACCAGTTGATTGAGCGCCGGCACGAGAATCGCGACGCCCGCGAGCAGGAAGAGGAATACCGTGCCCCCGCGGTCCTCGTCCAGCGCGGTCCACAGTCGCCGGCCGAGGCGCACTACTGGCTCTCCGCTGCGCGTCCGGTTTGGGGAAACAGTCCGCGAGGCCAGCGCTGGATGAACAGGATCAAGGCGACGAGCACGAAGATCTTCGCGAGCACGGCGCCCGCGTAGGGCTCGAGCAGCTGGTTGACGACCCCCATCGACATGCCGCCGACGAGCGTGCCCCAGAGATTCCCGACGCCGCCGAACACCACCACCATGAACGAGTCGATGATATACGCCTGGCCCAGGTTGGGGCCGACATTCGTGAACTGACTGAGCGCCACGCCGGCGATGCCGGCGATGCCTGACCCCAGGCCAAAGGTCATGGCGTCCACCCACTCGGTGCGAATGCCCATGGCCTGCGCCATCGCCCGGTTCTGCGAGACCGCCCGAATGTAGAGCCCAAGCCGCGTTCGCTTCAAGACGACGAGGAGGATCGCGAACACGATCAGCGTGAAGATCACGATGTACAGTCGGTTGAGCGTAATCGCCAGGGCGTCGTTGAGTTGCAGCGTGCCGCTCATCCAGGCCGGCGTTTCGACCGACCGGTTGTTCGCCGAAAACAGGGAGCGCACCGACTGCTGCAACACGAGACTCACGCCGAAGGTAGCGAGCAGCGTCTCGAGCGGCCTGCCGTAGAGGAAACGGATCACAGTACGCTCGACGATCACCCCCGCGAGACCGGCAACGAGGAACGCGGCAGGGATGGCGACCAGAATCGATGCGCCGATGTGGTTCGGCAGGGCGAGCTGCACGACGTAAGTGGTGTAGGCGCCCAGCATCATCAGCTCGCCGTGCGCCATGTTGATGACGCCCATCACTCCGAAGGTGATCGCCAGGCCGGTGGCGACCAGGACGAGCACCGATCCAACGCTCAGACCAAAGAACAACGTCTCGACCCCTGCATAGAGCGCGCGCGAGCGATCGATCCCGCGTACGGCCGCGGCGGCGGCCTGCCTGACCTTCTCGTCTGGCTCGACAAACGTGCCGTCCGCAGCTTTTTCGAGCACGCCAGCGAGCCGGTTCCGCACCTGCGGCCTGAGCCTGTGGGCGAGCGTCGCGACGGCCTCGAGGCGGGCCCGGGGATCGTTGCCATCGAGCGCGGCGAGCGCAAGCCCCGTCTGGATCTCTTCCTTGACCGCCGCGTCAGTTTCGACGCCAACCCGCTCGCGCAAGAGCGCGATGCTCTCCTGATCGAGCCCCCGCAGCATCTCCTGAATGGCCGCCAGCTTCACGGCAGGGTTTGGACTCGAGAGATCGAAGCGCGCGATCGTCGTCCTGAGCAGCTTCCTCAAGCGGTTGTTCGTGCCGATCTTGGTGAGGTCGTCGCGCCGGCCGGAGCCCGCATCCTGCAGCGACACCGGATCGACCAGCGCGAACGAGGTGAGGGTGTCGTCCGTCGACTTGACGATGAAGATCTGCTGGTCCCTCGCGCGAACGTAGAGGCGATCCTCGAGGAAGGCGGTGATCACGGCGCGCGTGCTCGGATGCCCGGTCTGGCTCAGTCGCTCAACGACGCGCTCCTTGTCGAGAAAGCTGGCCTCGCGCAACTCCCCCAGCGCGGCGAGAAAGCCGTCGTCCCGCGACTGCGCGAGCGCGGGCGGCGCGAACAGTAGCGCGGCGAGCAGCAGCGATGACCGCCACCGCTCGCGATGCTGTCGTGCCCCTCGACCGGACGGATGCCCGTGCCGATCGGGCCGATCGAGGAGCCGTTTCCGCTCTACTTGTAGCTCTGTCCCGAGCACACCTTGGTCTTGGTGTTGTAGTTGCCGCACTTGAGTGTCACCCAGTCTGCCTCGATATCCTTGCTGCCAGGCAGAAAATCTGACCAGGCATCACCCGGCGTCGTGCCGTTGCTTTTCCACACGACGTCGAACTGACCGTCCGCGCGCACCTCGCCGAGATATACCGGCTTGGTGATGTGGTGATTGGGCAGGACCTTCGCGACGCCGCCGGTGAGGTTCGGGACCTCGAGGCCGGGCAGCGCGGCGAGCACCTTCTCCACATCGGTGGACTGCGCCTTTTCGACGGCCTTCACCCAGAGGTTGAACCCGATGTAATGTGCTTCCATCGGGTCGTTCGTCGTGCGCTTCGCGTTCTTGATGTAGGCATGCCACTGGTTGATGAACGCCTTGTTGGCGGGCGTGTTGATGCTCTCGAAGTAGTTCCAGGCTGCCAGGTGGCCGACGAGCGGCTTGGTGTCCACGCCGGAGAGCTCCTCCTCGCCGACCGAGAAGGCGACGACCGGAATGTCTTCCGCCGAGACTTTCTGGTTCCCGAGCTCCTTGTAGAACGGCACGTTGGCGTCGCCGTTGATCGTGGAGACCACAGCGGTCTTCTTCCCCGCCGAGCCGAATTTCTTGATCGCGGCGACGCGACCCTGCCAGTCCGCGTGGCCGAACGGCGTGTAGTTGATCGAGATGTCCTCGGCCTTGACGCCCTTGGCCTTCAGATACGCCTCGAGAATCTTGTTGGTCGTGCGTGGATAGACGTAGTCGGTGCCTTCGAGGACCCAGCGCTTCACCCCGACTTCTTTCATCAGGTAGTCCACCGCCGGGATCGCCTGCTGGTTGGGCGCCGCGCCGGTGTAGATGACGTTCTTCGACGACTCCTCGCCCTCGTACTGCACCGGATAGAAGAGGAGGCCGTTGTCCTTCTCGAATACCGGCAGCACCGATTTACGGGACACGGACGTCCAGCAGCCGAAGACGACGGCGACTTTGTCCTTTTCGAGGAGCTGGCTCGCTTTTTCGGCGAACAGCGGCCAGTTCGAGGCGGGATCGACCACGACCGCTTCGAGCTTCTTTCCGAGCAGCCCGCCTTTCTTGTTCTGCTGATCGACGAGCATCAGGATCGTGTCCTTCAGGGTCGTCTCGCTGATGGCCATCGTGCCGGACAACGAATGCAGGACGCCGACCTTGATCGTGGCCTGGGCGAGGGCGGCGCCCGGACACGCCAACGCAGCCGCGACGGAACACACGGTCAGGAATCTCTGCGCAGTAGCACTCATGGCGGCACTCCTTTGCTGGATCACATTTGCACCTGGAACCCGACCCCGACCTGCTTGTCGTTCGCCTGCACGGCAGAAAAGTCTTTTTGCAGGTAGAAGAGCATCACGCGCGCTCTGAAATCCCTGATGACGTAGTTCAGATTGAGCTCGGTCGTCTTCTGGTCGTAATCGCGATCGATCGCGGTGATGCCGTTTCGAAAGCCCGCCTTCGCGAACTTGCCGAGAATCTCCAGCCGGCCGGTCATCCCCGCCGCAGGCGGGAAGAGATAGCTCGCCAGGACATAGCCGCCCTGATCGGTGCCGTACCGCGCGTTGTAGCCGCCCAGCCTGTCGTACTTCGCCGCTTCGGCCTCGACCGAAAACGTGCCGCCGCCGCCAAGCTTCTTCTCGAGCAGGAAATCGCCGTTGTACGCTTTGTTGCCATCCTGCACCTGACCGGCGGCGCCGACGGCCAGAATGTTCTTGTCGCCGTAGAACGTGCCGTTCAAGTAATAGCCGGGCTCCGGATCCCAGAAATCGATCTGGACTCGACCGGTGCCGATCAACTTGCTTTTGCCGGTCGACGAAAAACCGTCGTATGCGCCCGCCTGAAGCTTCACCTTCCCGAACTGCCCCCAGTAGAGCGCGCCGTTATCGCGCCCGGCGGAGATGAACGGGTAGCCGTCCTGCACGCCGTCGGTGAACGTGGCCCAATGGTGCGCGTAGTACGGCCCGTAAAGGTTCGCGCGGTCGCTCGGCGGCAGCATGCGCCCGACCCAGAAATTCAGCTGATCCGAGATCTCGAACTGCGCGACGGCGTCGAGCACCGTGACGTGATTGCCGGCGCCGTCGTACTCGGTGTTGAACATGAACTTGATCTTGCGCGCGGGCGATCCGCTGACATACAGACGGACGCTGTTCAACGCGAACGCGTCGGTGCCATCCGCGCCCTCCGGCGCGTCGTGAATGAAGCTGGTCTGTACGCCTGCCCCCACGGTCACCGGGGGCAACGCGGCATCCTGCGCTCCCAGCGGCGCCGCGGCCCACACGACAACACACGCCAGCAGCGCAGGCGTCCAGCGTCGTCGACGGGCCGCGGGCTCGTTACGGAGGCGTTTGTCGAGCAAGGTCCGTCCTTTCGTCCCGCGCGGGAAGGCGAGATCCTGAAGCGATTGAAGTCTCGATGAACTGGTGCTCAATTGTTTTTGCATACTTTGCAATCGATGGACATCGTCTCTGCACGTCTTGGCCTCGCTATGCATTCGTGCGATCCAGATTGTGCGTACTTGGCACAGATCAGTCAACACCAAAAACGAGCCGATCAGCGCGGACGGTTGTCGAGAACCTCGCGCCCGGCAGCGAGAATGGCGACGAAAATGTTTGAACGAGGGCGACGTGCGACGTTTTTGTCGGCCAGGGCCGTTCTGACCTGCATCTCTCCGCGTTCAATCGGGCAAAAGCCCCAGCGCTATCATGGAAAACGTGTCAGACAGGGCGCGCCCGGTCTCCAGCGGCCCCCAAACATCCGCCATCGCGCGAGCCGCAGTATTCTTTTTCTTCTTCGTCTTCTTCGCGGTGGGTACGGCGTTCGGCATCGGAGTCTTCGGCAAGCCACTGCTGCACATGCTCGCCGCCCGCCAATGGCGGAGCGTGCCATGCGAGATCATCTCCAGCAGCGTGCACACCAATCAGGCCAGCGACGGCTCGACGTATCGCGTGGATGTGACGTATCGCTACTTCGTCGACGATCGGAGTTATATCGGCGACCGGTACCAGTTCATGGACTGGTCAAGTAACGAAGCTTCGCCTCAACCGACGAGTGAAGAGAGCGGTCGCGACGCGAATCTTCGTTACTAGGCGGCCGTTCCGCGGCCGCAGCTAAGACAGCTTCTAAAGCCGACCCGACGAAAACTTGCTTCATTTACACCAACATTGGCTTTAGAAGATGTCTAGCGGATACCGGGGCAAGGCGGCGATCGTCGCCCGGCTCAGACCGGGGACGCGCACAGAATGCTGGGTGAACCCGGCCAACCCGGGCGACGCAGTGATCGAGCGGGGACTCACCTCCGATCTCTGGCTCGGTCTCATCCCGCTGCTGTTCATGATCATCGGCGGGGCCGGCACCTGCTTCGCGGCGGTCGGACGTGGACGATTCAGCGGCCTGACCTCGTCGAAACCGACGACGGCGGGTGCCACGTACACGAAAGCCCTCCGCGGCGCCGAGCCCGCGACGTTGCGCACCAAGTACAGCCGTGGCGCCAGGCTCGCGGGCTTCATCGTCGTCGCGCTGATCTGGAACGGCATCCTCTGCCTGTTCCTGTACGATCTCGTGTCTCCCTCACGACATGGAAGCTTCCAATGGTTCATCGCGCTCTTTCTCATTCCGTTCATACTGATCGGAATCGGGCTCGTTGCCCTCGCGATCCGCCAGGCGCTCCAGTTGTCCAACCCGCGGCCGAAGGTGACGGTCAGCAAGTCGAGATTTCTTCTCGCGAAGGAGCGCCGATCCGTCACCGCCGCGGAATGTCGTGCCCGGAAAATCAGCGCGTGTAGACGTCACACGCCCCTATCCGCAGGCCGGGCGCCAGAGACAATCCGAGACGCGCTGAATTGCTTCGAATGATCGGCAGGTTCCGTGCGTCTCCGCACGCAGCCATCGCACCTATGCGGTCGTTTCCCAGGGCCGCAATCGTGCGATCGATGGTGGGGTGTCCCGTGCCAAGGTTCTGCCAGTCCATGATTGCCCTCCGTTTCGCCGCATAGGGAGCCTCCGACGAATAGTCGAGCCCATAGAGAAGGAGGACATCGTCCGGCTGCGTCGCGTCCCGCAGGGCCGCAGCGAGCGGCAGCACCTCGTCGTGATTCTGTGATTGGTCCTTGAAGTACCCGGTCAGGTAGCTTGTCGTCATCGCCGCCAGCGCCGCGGCGAACAGCACCACGCCGGCCCATCGAGCGCGGTCAGCGCGTTCCAGCCAGGTCACGATGCCGCTACCGACAATCGCGATCAGAAAAATGCCTGACGCGTAGGAGTAGTACACGTGGTCGGAGTACAGACGGGCGAAGATCGCAATCGGGAGCACATACAGCGCCAGCAAGATCGCGGATAGTCCGAAGCGGCTCGGCCGCAACAGCGTGCTGACGAGCGCGAGTCCAAAGACTGCTGCGCTGCCGACGGCCGTGTGCCGCGTCGCGCCGCGAATCGCCCGCAGCACCGTCCGATTCCAGAACCCGACCGTCAACCGTTCCTGCCAGGTGCCGTAGTTATGCAGTCTCACGGCCGGGCTCGGCGAGGCGAGCGGCGCAGTCATCGGCCCCGCTGCCTTCACTTCGTCCGCAAAACCGGTCCAGACGAGGGTCGCGGCTGCAGGGACCGCCGCGGCCAGCACGACGATCGCGGCGGCCGCAGCCGCCTTCGGGGGCGATCGCAGCCATCGCGCGCCGACCAGCGCGGCGCCGGCGACGCCGAACGGCAGCAGCGTCGTAGCTTTGATAGTTCCCGCCGCGCTCGCGGCGAGCGCGGCCACGAGGAGATAAACAATCCGGCGCAGCCCGCCGTCCGTCTCGATCGCCTTGTGGAGTGCCGCGAGGTACGTCACGGAGAAAAACAGCGCCGTCGATTCGATCATGAAGGTGCGCGACCAGAAGATATACAGCGGGCTCGCGACGAGCAGCGCCAGAAACACCGGCCTGTGCCGGGGCGCCACTCTCATGATGTCGAGCGCGAACCAGAGCGGCACCAGCGTTGCGAGGAAAAAGCCGACCGACACCGCGCGCCCCGTCGGTTCGAGCGCCGTACCCAGCAGCTTCGTCATCGATGCGACGACCCACTGAAACAGCGGCAGCTCGAAGGGCGCGGACCAGGGAGGACCGAAAATCGGTGTCTGATAGCGCAGGAACGGTCCGCCTGCCGCCAACCAGTACGCCGTCCATGCCGTCTGACTTTGCCGGAAGCCGTGGAGATCGAAAATGGAATGATGCCAGCCGACGTGCATCGCCCACAGCCCGAACGTCACGGCGATCGCGCACAAGATCCACGTGGCACGGTCCGAGTGACTGTCACCGACCATCGCGAACCAGCTCGACGCTCGAACACTCCGTTGCCGGCGCCCGACGGCCGATGAGCGTCCTGGAATCCAATTCAGGTCCGCGGTTGGTCGAGGTCATCACGGATCGTCCAACGCTTCCCTGACGATGCCGTTCAGCGACTCGACGGTGAACGGCTTCGCGAGGAAGGTGTCGCCGCTCGGATGCCGCGTCGCATCGCGCGCGAAACCCGACATGAACACGACGTGGGCCCCAGGCGAGATCTTCCGCGCTTCGGCGACCAGGTCGTACCCGTCCATCTCGGGCATGACGACGTCCACGAGCATGAGCGAGATCGCCGGTTGACGGTTCAGCGCCGCGAGCGCGGCATGCGGACCGGCGACGGCCACGACCTCGTGTCCCGACCGCGCCAGCACCAGCCTGATGAGCTCGCGCACGTGCGGTTCGTCTTCGACGACCAGCACCGGTCCGGTGACACGCGTTTCCGGAAACGACGGGTCGGGTCCGGCTGCCTGTTCCGAAGTGGCCGGCAAGTCAATCGTAAACGATGTGCCGACGCCGGCCGCCGACTCGACCCGGATCTGTCCGCCGGCCTGCTTGACGATCGCGTCCACTTTTGCGAGACCCGCTGCGCCTGCGCCGCCATCTTCACTGGCGAAAAACGGCTCGAACAGATTCGACTGCGCCTCCGCGGAGATTCCGCCGCCGGTGTCCGAGACAATCATCCGGACGTACTCCGATGGCGCGCCGCTCGCCGGGTCCCGCCCGTCGTGCGCGTGCATGGTGGTCGCCACGTCCAGACGGCCACCCTTCGCCATGGCGTCACGCGCATGGATGCCGAGGTTGAGCACGATCTCTTCCAGTTGACTCGCAGCGATCTTGATCCGTTTGATGTCGTTGTCGAGTGCCAGCCTGACTTCTATGTTCGGGCCGAGCATCCGCCGGAGGGAGTTGACCGCGCGGGCGATCACGGCGTTGACGTCGATCACGTCATTCGACCCGCGGTGGCCGCCGCCCAGGGCGCGCAGCGGCTTGGTGAGCCGCGTGGCGTTCAAGGCGGCGCGTCGAATCTCGTGGGCGTCCTGAATGGTCGGGCTCGAAGGGTCCAGGCTCGCGATCAGCAACTCGCTGTGTCCGGTGATCGCCGTCAGGAGATCGTTGAGGTCGTGCGCGACGTCACCGGCCAGCCGGCTGACCGCCGCCAGATGCCGTTCGGGCTCGGTGCTCTCGCGCTGCCTCGCCTCGCTGGCGCGGAGCGCGGCCCGCAATGCTCGAGCCCGCAATGTCGCCGCGCACGCCACCACGATTGCGATGAACGTGACGGCGCCGAGCAATGCGATCGCGACCGGCGCGGTCACCATGCAGTCACGACCGGCGGAGGCCGGTCGCCGGCAAGCCGATCCCCGGAGGCTGGGATGTGACGGCCGGCGCTGTGGCGTCACCGGCGACGCCGCACCGATCCCTCCCCGCCCGCTTGGCCTGATACAACGCGTCGTCTGCCCGCTCGATCAACGGGGTGACGCCAAGCTCCGAGGGCCCGGCCGTGGCGACGCCGACGCTCACACTGACCGGAAACGTCTTGCCGCCCCCAACCATCGCGAGCGTCGCCATCTCCCGCCGCAGCGACTCGGCGACGTGCTGCGCCCCGATCAGCGGCGTGTCGGGAAGAATGATCAGAAACTCGTCGCCGCCGTATCGGCATCTCACATCCGTGCTGCGCAGCACGCGCGTGAGTTGCGCGCCGACCGCGCGGAGAAGATCGTCGCCGCGCAGATGCCCCAGCTCGTCGTTGATTGTCTTGAAGTGGTCGATGTCGAACATCAGGATCGACAGCGGCTGCCGGGAACGGCGCGCCCGGCGCAGCTCTGTATCCAGCGTTTCGAGACCATGGCCGCGGTTGAAACAGTTCGTGAGGGCGTCACGCAGGCTGTGCTCGCGCGCCTCCTGCAACAACTGCACGTTTCTTACCGCAATCGCGATCAGCGCCGTGGCGGCGCCGAGCGCCTTCCGTTGATCGGTGGTGACCGTCGTACCCTCGTGAATCCCGAGCACGCCCACAGCCACGCCCGCGGCGACCATCGGGAAACAGAGGACGTCCCCCTCGACGATGCCCGAGAGGCGGGCGTCCAGGAGGGTCTCCGGCGACAGCGCGCGATCCGCGATGGCTTCGCGCTCCTCCAACGATCGCCTGCGGAGGGCGGTCGCGTCCTGAAGCAACGTCTCCCAGTGATCGCGTCGCCGCGCCAGCACCCAGAACTCGCGCTCGCCTGCAAACGTCGGCACGTACCGCCACAACGCCTGCTGGAGCGTCGCGGGGTCGAGCGCGTTCGCCAGCGCCTGGCTGAAGGTCATCAGCCGCTCGAGCTCCGCCGAGCGCATGCGGGCCTGGAGCGCCTCGGCGGCAGCGGCGAGCGCGGCGGCCTTCGCCTGCTGCCGCTTGCGGGCCTCGTGGAAGATGAAGACGCCGGCAAAAATCGTCAGTGCAGGGAGCAGGTCGACGTGGTAACGCTCCTGCACGTCCAGCCCCGCCTCCCAGACAAAGCGGAGCGGCCGCTGAAATATCACAATGGTACCGGCGATGAGGCCCACGACGAGCGACGCATCATTTCTGCTGATGAGACGCACAGTTCTTCTTGAGCGAGATCTTACTCGAGTCGCTCCGGGCCCGCTGTGCGAGACCGCACACCCCGACCGGGCCGGCTTGCTGCCGGGCGGGCCTTTTCCCTGGAAATCGCCGCGCCGACGTGGTTCGTGACGCCGATCAAACATCGCGAGCGTTCCGGCTTTACAATGGCGCGAATGCGCCAGCGGTATCCACACGACTTCGCGTGCGAAGAATGCGGGACCATTTTTCGCGCCCTGCTGGATTCGTTCCATGCTGACCATCGGGAGGTCCGCAGACGTCTGCGTGAGACGGCGCACGCATCCGGGCGTGGAGTCGAAGAGATGCGGGACACGTGGGTGTCATCTGTCTCGAAAATGTCGGCTGACGAGCTGCAGACGCTGATGCGGGCACATTACCCGCGGTCTGTCGAAGCGCGCCGGAACAAGGCGGAGCACGAGGCGCTCACGGGGCATTCGGTACATGTGCACGGCTGGCGGCACGTGTTCGGCAGACGAAGCATTTGGTGGGCGCCGCCAGGCCCAAAGTAGCGCTGCGCCCGGGGGATGGCCGAACACCCCAAGGACGGCGGGCTCCGGGAGCGATGTGCTGCACCGCCCAGGTGTTGCCGTCCGGATCTTTCAGGAAGACGAAAGAAATGCCTCCGCCGTAGTCCTTGACCTCGCTGGCCGCCACGCCCCGCTCGACCAGTTGCGCACGCGCCGCGTGCAGGTCGGACACGACCAAATGCAGGCCCTGCACCGAGCCCGGCGGCGTCTGCACGATGCCCGTGCCGATGACGATCGAGCAGGCCGAGCCGGGCGGCGTCAGCTGCACGACGCGGAGCTCGCCGTTGCGGACGTCGTGGTCAAGTTTGAATCCCAGCTTCTCCGTGTAGAACGCTTTGGCGCGGTCCACGTCCGCGACGGGGATTGGCACCAGCTCGAGCTTCCAGTCCATGGCACTCCTTGTTGTTGTCATCATTCAGATCTCAAAGCCTGCATGACGTCGACGCGCGACGCGCGCGCTGCGGGCATCAGCGATGCGAGAATCGCGGCCGCGACCAGAAGAGAAGCTGCGCCGAGCAGCGGCAGCGCGCCTGGCAGCGACACGTCCTGGACGAAGACGCCGGCGACCCGCGCCAGCGCGATGCCTCCGACGATCCCTGCCGCAATTCCCGCGCAGGCGATCACCGCGCCCTCGCCGAGGACTCGGGTCAGCAGATGCCGGGGCGTCGATCCGATCGCGAGACGGACGCCGAACTCGCGCGTGCGCGCGCTTACCGAGAATGCCAGCACGCCGGCGACGCCGACCACCGCAATCGTCAGCGCGACGCCGGCAAATCCGCTGAACACGAGCGCGTTCAGCCGACTCGGCGCCAGCACCTCCGCTCGCACGTCCTCGAGCGTCGCGGCCTGCTCCACCGGCTGATCCGCCGACAGGTCTCGAATGATCCTCGTGATCGGCCGCACGAACGCGTACGGATCCGTCCGCGTGTGTACGAAGAGCCGCCCTCCACCGATCTCCTGATCGAGCGGGTGATACACCACCATCGCCGGACCCGGAACGACGTTCTCGTCGTCGATGTCGGCGGCGATGCCGATGATCCGCCGCGGCCCGGTGCTCACGTCGATGAACTTCATGACGGGATCGGTCCACGTGAACCGGCGATTCACCGCGTCCTGATTGGGAAACAGCCGCTGCGCCAGGCTCTGGCTGACGATGACGACCTTCTCGCTGTCACTCCGATCGCCTTCGTTGAAGTCGCGCCCGGCAATGATCGGCACGCCGAGCGCCGCAAAGAAGCCGGGCGACACCGTGCGGAACTTGCCGCGCGGATCGTCTTCGCCGTCGGCCTTGGCATAGCCCTCGACCATGAATTGCGCGGAGAAGAACGCACCGGCCTCGCGCCACGGCACGAGCGTGCCCACGGCGACCGATTCCACGCCGGGCAATGCGCTGATGCGCCGCACTGCTTCCTTGTACAGCGGCAGTGTCTGCGCCGGCGGCCGCTCATAGTTGACGGGCACGTGCAGCGCCAGGACGTTGTGCGTGTTCATGCCCGTGCGGGCGCGCTGCAGCGCGAACAGCGTCGTGATCAGCGTGCCGGCGCCAGCGAGGAGCACGAACGACGCGGCGATTTGCGTGACAGCGAACAGTCGCAGACGCCGGTTCGTGCCGGACGTGATCCGCACGCTGCCGTTCGACAGGCCAGCGCCGTTCGACGCGTCGGCAGACGGCAGCCTCGGAACGAACGCGAGCAGCACCGAGGACACCAACGCCAGGCCGACGCCAACCCACAGCAGCGTCGCATCAACCGTGAGGTCCAGCGCGCGAACCGAGAAGCGCGATGCATAACGCGCCAGAATGGCGACCATCGGCCGGGCGATGAGGACGCCGAGCGCAGCGCCCGCGCCGCACAGCAGCACACTCTCCGCGAGCAGCGTACGGCGCAGCGCGCCCGCGCCGGCGCCAAGCGCCGCGCGAATCGCCAGCTCGCCTTCGCGCCGTACGGATCGCGCGAGGATCAGGTTGGCGACGTTCGAGCACGCGATCACGAAGATCAGCGCCGACGCCGCGAGCAGCACCAGCAGGATGGTCCGCGCCGGCGACGTGATCTGATCGCGCAGTCGCACCGCGTCGATTCGGAAGTCGGCCTTCTTTGCATACGACTCCCGGTGCTGATCGATCATCGCCGCGTGAGCCGCGCGCAACTCCGCCCGCGCCGCGTCGAGGTCGGCGCCCGGCGCGAGCCGCGCGAACAGATCCGTCATCCGGTGCACGCGGCCTTCCACCATCGTCGCCGACAGATGGTGCGGGCTCGTGACGATGTTCGCGATGATCTCGGTTTGCGACGGGTATGGGACCGACGGCTCGACCACGCCGACGATCGTCGCCGGGCGATCGCCAAGCCTGATGGTCTTTCCGATGAGGCTCGGGTCGCTGGCCAGCGCGGTGGTCCAGAACCGATGGGTCAACACCGCAGCGCCCGCCGCTTGGGGCCCGTCGTCTGTCGCGTTGAGCAGGCGGCCCCGCACCGCGCGCAGGCCCATGACATCGAAGTACGACCCGCCGACGACGCCGGCGCGCACGACGCGAGGCTCGCCGAGGCCAATCATCGTGAAGTCGATCGTCGAGAAGTCGCCAAAGGCGGTCAGCGTCCTGATCGTCGCGCGGAGATCCCGGATCTCCGGGACCGAGAACTTGGCATTCTCGGCGCCGATGCCAGGTGCGCTCTGGCGAATGTAGATCAGGCGATTTTCATCCTTGTTGACGAGCGGTCGCAGCAGGACCCCCCGAACGACGCTGAAGATCGCCGCATTGGCGCCAATGCCAAGCGCCAGAGTGAGGATGACCGTGATCGCCAGGCCTTTGACTCTGGCCAGCGACCGGGCCGCAAACTTGAGATCGGTGATGAGGCTCATAGGTACCTGTCGTTTGAGGGCCCGCGAAATCGACACATCGGGATGAATCTTTTTCTACTCTCGCCGCTCGGGGCGTCCCCCCGGCAGCATTCTGCCCGCAGCGCATCCCGGAGCGTCATGCAATAGACGCCAGGTACTCAGCAAGCTTGTCGTAGGTCTCGGCCGCGCCATGCTCCATGCCGGATTTGATCACCATGTCGCGAATCTCCTGGGAGGGGTACAGCACCGTGCCCGTCAGCCTCGTCTTTCCGCCCTGTTCGACGAGGGTCGTCGTCACGAGCGACTCGCCCGGAAAGTCGTCGAACGACTCGGTATGGACGGACCGCTCGGGCGGCACGATCTCGCGGTAAACGCCGCGCATCCCCATCTCGGTGCCGTCGGGGCCACGCAGCACGAAGCGCCATGCGCCGCCCACCTTCAGATCGACCTCACAGACCACCAGCGACCACCCCCTGGGGCCGAACCAGCGCCTGAGCAGCTCGGGCTTGGTCATCGCATCAAAAACCAGGCTGCGTGGAGCATCGAAGACGCGTGTCAGCACGATCTCCCGCTCCGTGGGCGTCGTCACTTCCAATGTTCCGGTATTCTTCATCGGTGATCTCCCTTTCGCTTGGCGTGTCCACGTTTCTTCTCCTTGGCCTTCAGCTCCTCGAGCAGCGCATCGAGGCGCCGGAAGGAGTGTTCCCAAAACTGGCGGTAGCGTTCGAGCCACTCGTTGGCTTCTGCGAGCGGCTTGGCCTCGAGCTGCCGCGGCCGTCGCTGCGCGTCGCGGCCGCGCGAAACGAGGCCTGCGCGCTCGAGGACCTTCAGGTGTTTGGAGATCGCCGGCTGGCTCATCGCGAATGGAGCGGCCAGCTCCGTTACCGACGCCTCGCCAGAGGCGAGCCGGGCCAGGATCGCCCGCCGCGTGGGATCGGCGAGCGCCGCGAACGTCGCGTCGAGCCCTTCATAACTCATTGGTTGCATAATCGAGTAGTTATATACAACGACGAGGCGTCCGCCGTCAAGCGCCGCAAAATATCAGACGTTTCCCGTTTTCAGTATTCATCTGTACCACTGGCTGCCTCGCCGACTGGGCCACGTTGCTGGAGCATTCCTGTACAGGTAGCTGTGTAACGGTACGCCTTCTCACCGGAATGAGTCGTGTGACTGCCGCCAATCGGCGTTTTTTGCATGGCTCGGCCCTTGCTGCCGGGTATTCGCGATGTTCTCTCTGAGCGTCGTCGAGCATCTCCGTCTCAATTTTGGTGTGGTCGTGCAGAACTACACCGCCCATGCACGTGCTGGCGACCGGCTCGCCGCCACCGCGCTCAAGGCGAAGATGGCGATGCTCGCGTTGCTCGCGCTTGCGACCGGTTCGATTGTGCTGAGCCTGTTCCGCCCGGGGCGTGAATATCAAATCGCCGCCGGTGTGATCGCGGGCGCGGCATTCGCCGTTCACGCGATGATGGTCGCGTACGGCGTCGATGCGCGCGTGCACTCCCATCGTTTGCTCGCCCACCGCTTGTGGCTGATGTGCGAGCGCTATCGCGAGTTGCTCACTGAAATCCAGGATGGACTCGTCGATGACGCCACGATTCTGCATCGGCGCGAAATCCTGAGCGAGCAGCTCCACGCCATCTACGAGCAGGGATTCCCCTTCGATCAGCAGGCGTTCGAGGGCATGCGGCAGCTCTCGCTCGAGAACGGCGGCGACGCGATCACCGACACTCAGCTCGAGCACCTTGTACCGGCCGCTCGAAAAGCAGGCTGAAACCGTTTGCACGACGCCGCAGCGCGAAGACTTCCGCGTTCGCCGAAGCGACGGCGGACCGCCGAAGCCCTTGGCCGAGGCTGATCAGCGTAACTCTCAAACGAACCGCACCGGGCCGACGTTCGCGGCGCGCTTTGGCTTCGGGATCGACTCGCAGTCAAGTAATCTGCTGACCGCGAATGGATCCTCGAATCCAGCTGCCGGATTACCGGACGCCGCGATTGTCGATTCTTGTCCTGGTGGGCATCGCCCTTCTCAACGCGTCGTGCCGCGACGAGGCCCCCAGCGCGCGAACTCCAGCAGTCGTCTGGCGCAAGCTCGGGTCGTGGTCCGGCCACGGGTCGATGCAGACCGAACCGTTCATCAGCGACACCGGCTCGCTTCGTCTGCGTTGGGAAACCAGGAATGAGGCAGCGCCAGGAACCGGAGTGTTTCGCGTGACGGTCCACAGCGACGTCAGCGGACGACCGCTCGTCCTCGCGGTCGACGCGCGAGGCGTGGGACGCGACACGACCTACGTCAGCGAGGATCCACGCCCGTTCTTTCTTGCCGTGGAGTCGGCCAACCTCGACTGGACGATCGCGGCCGAGGAAGGGGTCGCGGCGACCGTTGGGCCGGCGGAGGGCAGGCCGGTCGCAAAATAGATTCACGAAACACGCGAAACAGAATGATCTTTTTCGTGTATTTCGTGGTTTGCGTGTCTTTCGTGCGCTCGTGGGCGTGTTCTCGGACTTCCGCATGAGCGGTGAGTCGAAAGGCCCGGCCACGCGGGATGATCGTTGAAAACCGCGCGGATTGGGCGTATGTTCGCGTCACTTCTGGTTTCCGCCCCGGCGCTGAGCAGATGCGGAGGAGTGGGCATGCCTGAGAACAAGACGAACAAGCTCGTTGGCCACAATTACACGACACCCGACCTCATCGCCAAGGTGACAGGGAAGGCGAAATACGCGGAGGACTACCGTGTCGACGGGATGCTGTTCGCCAAGCTGCTCCTGAGCCCGATGCCGCATGCCAGGGTCGTACGGATCGACACGCGCGCGGCCGCGGCGATGCCCGGTGTGAAGGCGATTCTGACCGTCGACGATTTGCCGGCGGTCGTGGAAGGCGCCAACCTCGGCGAAGGCATCATCGCGAGCACGCTCAGCGAACGTGGCCTGACGAACGAGCCGCTCTACGTCGGCGACCCGGTCCTTGCCGTGGCGGCAGTGGACGAGGCGACGGCGACCGAAGCGATCGAGAAGATCCAGGTCGACTTCGAGCCGTTGCCCTTCGTCGTGGATCCCATCGAGAGCCTGCGGCCGGGAAGCGCGAACGCCCGAACCCAGGGTAACGTCTGGGTGCGGCCGGCGCCGGCGCCGGCCGGCCCGCCGGGCGGCGCTGCCCCGCCGCCGTCAGGGCCCAAGGTCGAGGAACTGAAGTGGACCGAGCAGGATTTCGCCGCCGCCAAGGATGGCCAGCTCCCGCTTGGCAAACACACCGACGAGTGGCAGGCGGGCGACCTGGAAGCGGGCTTCAAACAGGCGGACCTCGTCCTCGACGAGACCTTCGTCGGCAACAACACGAGCCATCAGCCGCTCGAGACGCGGACGGCGATGGCCTACTGGCAGAACGGCAAGCTCTACATGCACTGCTCGACGCAGAGCACGATGCGGACCGTGAGCGCCGTCGCGCGGTGGGTCGGCATCGATCCCGCCAACGTGGTGATCATCAGCGAATACACCGGCGGCGGCTTCGGCAGCAAAGGATCGTCTTCCGTGTTCACGGCGGTCGCCGCGCTGCTTTCGAAGAAGGCGAACGCGCCGGTGATGATGCGCATTACGCGAGACGACGAGCATCACATCGGACGGGCGCGTCCGGCGCTGCACTCGCGCGTGAAAGTCGGCTTCCGCAAGGATGGCCGCATCACCGCGCTCGACGGGTTCATCGTCGTCGACAACGGACCGTACGACGTCGTGAGCGACTCGCGGTCGGCCGGCGATCACATCTCGCTGTGCTACCAGCCGATGGCGATGCGCTGGCGCACGCTGACGGTTCTGACCAACACGCCGCCGCGCGGCGCGCAGCGCGCGCCGGGGGGACTGCAGGGCAACGCGCTCATGGCGCCGGTGATGGCAAAGGCGGCGCGCAAGCTCGGGATCGACGAGGTGGCGATTCACCGCATCAACGCGCCCGAGGGCAAAGCCCCGTTCGGCGCGCCCAACGCCCGCGGGCGCCAGACCTACGCGACCAGCGCCTTCCTCAAGGAGGCGCTGGACAAAGGCGCCGATTTGTTCAAATGGCAGGAGCGGAAGGCGCGGAGCGGGCAGCGTACCGGCTCGAAGGTGCGCGGCATCGGCGTGGCCGTCAGCGCCTACTCGGCCGGATCGATGGGATTCGACGGGCTCCTCGTCATCAAGCCGGACGGCCGCCTGATGATCCAGTCCGGCATCGGCAATCTCGGCACCGAGTCGGTCTTCGACGTGCATCGCGTCGCCGCCGAGGTGCTCGGCGTGCCCTGGGAGAAAGTTGATGTGACGTGGGGCAACACGTCGAAGAACGTGCCGAACACGTGCGGTCAGGGCGGCAGCCAGACGACTCACGCGATGACGCGCGCGGCACATGCGGCGGCAACCGATGCAAAGAAGAAACTCCAGGAGATCGCGGCAAAGGCACTCGGCGGGAGCGCCGAATCGTATCAGGTGGCCAGCGAGCGCGTGTCAGGCGGCGGCCGCAGCTTGACGTTCGCGCAAGCGGCGCAGAAGGCGATCGAGCTCGGCGGCCCGTACGATGGACACGAGCTGCCGGCCGACATCAACAACTACACCAAGCGGTCGGCCACCGCGCTCGCCGGTCAGGGCCTGATGGGCGTGGCGCGCGACAACTACGGTCGCGACGGCGCGTCGAAGTCCTACGTCGCCGGCTTCGCCGAGGTCGAGGTCGACGTCGACACCGGCGCCTACAAAGTGCTCGACTTCGTCGCGGTCGCCGATGTCGGGACCGTCATTCATCCCCGAAACCTTGGCGGCCAGATTCTGGGCGGCGTCATGCTGGGTTTCGGGCACGCCTACGGCCAGCACTGGGTGTACGACCAGCACTACGGAGTCCCGCTGGCGAAGCGGTTCTACCTCAGCAAGCCGCCGACGATTCTCGATGCGCCGGCGACCATGCAATGGGCGGCCGTCAATCTGCCCGATCCGGAGACACCAGTCGGTGCGCGCGGCGTGGGCGAGTCGCCGGTCGGCGCCGGATTCGGCGCAGTCGTGAACGCCATTGCCGCAGCGGTTGGCGACGAGGTGTTCCGTCGTGCGCCGGTCACCGCCGACAAGATCCTGATGGCGCTCGAAGCGGGGCGCCCGATGCACGAGGCGCTGACGGCGAACGTTTGAGTTTCCGCGCACCCGTCTGCAACGCTGACGCGGGACGCCGGAGCGTTGCCGGTCGATCATCTCGTGGCGCGCGGAGTACTGTTGCCGCCGCGCGAGGCAGGTCGCTCGTGATTCGCGGATCCGGATGACGCCACGTCATCGCATCGAGCTGACAGCTACCAGCGTTCGAGCTGCCGCCGGTGTCTCAACAGGTGGCAGACTGCATGCTCCAGGATCATCTCCGGGTCGTATCGTGGACCCCAACGCACCGTGAACGAGAGCCTCTGGATTTCTTCCTCGGTTGCGCGTAGCAGAGGCTCGACTGTAGCCTCGGTAAAGGTGATTGCCTCTGCGAGCAGCCGGCGCACGTCTTGCGGCGAGCCGATCCCGGACGGTTCCAGCTCGTAGCGCTCGACGAAGTCCAGTCCCCGCGCCTTCCGGATGTAGTGCGCGTAGCGGTGCGCGGCGCCGCACACGTGCGCGCAGATGGCTTGCGGAGAGATCGTGGTCGGACTGTTCGACGGGTGTTCCGTCAGGAATCTCGCAGGGTCGAAGCTCTCCACCACACCGCAGAAATCCTCGGCGGCCCGCGCGTACTCGTCCATGAGGGCCCCGAAGGGACCGGAGAGACCTGGGTGACGAATGAATGAGATCGGCATATGTGCCGCTGAAAATAGGAGGTCCAGACGGCGCCAGTCAAGTGCCCGGACAAGGTAGAGCGCCTGTGAGGTCCACGTGCCTGGCTGCGCCGGCCGGCGTTGGGCTGGAGACCGAACTCGTCATCGCGGGGTCTAATGATTGCGGACGTCCCTTTGGAGGATATCCCTCGTGGACACATTCCTTCAGGATCTGCGCCACTCGTTGCGCCTGGCCCGGCAGAGTCCGGCCTTTACCCTTGCGGCTGTCGCGGCACTCGCCCTCGGGATCGGCGCGAACACCGCGATCTTTTCGGTCGTCGACACTGTTCTCCTCCGGCCGCTTCCCTACCCGGACCCGGGCCGGTTGGTCCTGTTTCTCAACACCTCGCCGCAAGGATCGGGCCCTGGAGCCTCCCCAACGAAATTCAACAACTGGCGCCGGCAAACGAGCGCGTTTCAGGACGTCTCGGCGTATCGATTCAGCGCGGTCAACCTCACGGAAGGTGAACCGGAACAGGTCGCGACCGCGCATGTGAGCGCCGACTTCTTCCGGCTGTTCGGCGCTGCGGTCGTGGCCGGCCGCACGTTTACCGCGGCTGAAGATCTGCCCAACGGCGGCCGCGTCGCCATCCTGAGCGAAGGCTTCTGGAAGCGTCGGTTCGGCGGCGACGCGACGGTTGTCGGCCGCAAGCTCTCGCTCAACGGCGAGCCGCACGAAGTGGTCGGAGTCCTGGGCCCGTTCGATTCGGAGGCCGTTCAGTCGCCGATGGGCCCGCCCGACATCTGGCTGCCGTTTCAGATCGATCCGAACAGCGTGATGCAGGGCCACTTCTTCCTGACCGCCGGGCGGCTGAAACCCGGGATTACGCTCGCAGCCGCCAACGCGCAGCTGCAACAGGCCGCGAACGAATTCCGCGAGACGTTTCCCAACGCGCTGGGTCGCCAGGGCGGCTTCGGCGTCGAGGCGATGCAGGAGATCATCGTCCGCAACGTCCGGTCGTCGTTGTGGGTGCTGGTCGGGGCCGTCAGCTTCGTTCTGCTGATCGCCTGCGCGAACGTCGCGAACCTGCTGCTCGTTCGCGCGACCGTCCGCAAACGGGAGATTGCGATTCGCGCGGCGATCGGCGCCGGCCGTGCGCGAATCATGCGCCAGCTGCTGACGGAGAGCGTCGTGCTCTAGTCGATGGGTGGCGTGCTCGGGCTCCTGATCGGCGTGATCGGAATCCGTGCGCTGCTGGCGGTCAACCCCGGAAACATTCCGCGCATCGGCCTCGATGGTTCCCGCGTCGGCGTCGACTGGCGGGTGCTCGCATTCACGGCGATCGTCTCGCTCGTCACGGGCTTCGTGTTCGGCCTGTTTCCCGCACTCCAGTCGTCGCGTGTCGATC
>Ga0099827_10000307_pt1 | contig 21046 bp, 22 predicted proteins | sample CZO8metaG_FD_79339 | JGI IMG/M metagenome (GOLD analysis project Ga0099827, IMG submission 79339) | Vadose zone soil microbial communities from the Eel River Critical Zone Observatory, Northern California, USA - CZOApr15con1.8 metaG | ecosystem: Environmental > Terrestrial > Soil > Vadose zone ...
AGCATGTCGAGATGACCGCGGCCCTCGGCGTATGCCCAGACGGCGTTGAAGGCAAAGATCAGCGGCAGCGCCACCACGGCCTGGCGACGAAAGCGGCGCTTCGCCCAGACGCGCCGCAGCACGCGGACGGTCATCAGGAGCGGCACCAGCGGCGCAGCGATCACGCCGATCAGGTTTCGGGCCCGGCTGAAGTGCTCCCCGCGCTGGTGGCCGTACCGACGTCCGTGCTCGAGCCGCTGGCGCGCAAAGGCCGCGAACCCCGCCGACCGCCCCTGCCGCACCACGAGCTCCGGCGTGTGCCAGAGGACGACGCCGTCGCGACGGAGCACCGGGTGCAGTACCGGCTCCCAGTAGCCGGTTTTGAGGTGCTCGCGATGGCGTTCCAGGAGGTCGCGCTTGAACGCGACGTTGTCGCCCGCGAGCTCTTCGTCGTCAGAAGCCGAGAATGGCCGCATGTCGCGGGAGTACCGGCAGAAGTACTCGGCCCAGTCGACGAGGCGGAGACCCTCGCCGGGATCGATCGCGCCGCCGACCGCGTCGTGCTCCTGCTGCGTCCGGGCGACGTTCTCGAGCCAGTCCTCCGCAGGGACCATCTGCGCGATCGTCAGCGCGACGATCCGGCCTTTGCTTCGCTCGATCCCGTCGCGCCACAACTCGGGCACCAGCGCACCAGGCGAGGCGACGAACGTCGCCCAGGGGAACCGTGAGCGAAGTCCGTCGTCGCTCGGCTCACCCTCGCAGACGAGCACCTCGGCCCCATCGCGTTGCGGTTCGAGCGCAGCGAGGCAGACGTCCAGCGCCCGTGGCGCGTTGCTCCCGATGACGACGGAGACCGCCGGCTCAGCCGACGAGCTCGACGTCGAGGAGGGAATCGACGAGCTCACCTTCCTCGTGGTACTCCGCCTCGGTGTTGACCGACCAAACGTCGTGCGACTCATCGTCTATCACATTGATCGTCGCGAGAATGGCTGTCCACATCGAGTGATCCTGATTGTTGTAGCGGTGGAGGCCGTTGCGGCCACATGTTTGCAGGTTCTCGAAGCGTTCAAGGTAGGCGCGGACGACCTCGACTGCGCCCTCGTAGTTCGAGTCATACATGGGGTACGCCTTCGGGACGCGAACCTTCACCCCATCGAGCACCTTGGCAGGATCGAGCAGGCCGATCCGCGCCAGCTCGTTCTTGGCCAGCTCCACGGCTTCCCAGTCGGGCATCGACCAGATGTCGTCGTCCTCGAAGCAGAAGTACTCGACACCCAGGCACGTCGTTCCCGGGCGGACCATCCCGTCGCTCCAGGCGCCGAAGTTCTGCACGCGGCCGGCACGTGTGCCCGGATCGTGGATGTAGATCCAGTTGTCGGGGAAAGGCTCCTCCTCCGACGTCATCAGCGCGACGAGGCAGAAGTCGCGGTATCGGAGCTTCCTCGCGGCCTCGAGCACCTCGGGTGGCGCAGGCGGCTCGAGATTGAAGATCAACTCGCTCAAAGGGATGCTCGAGACGACGCCGTTGACGGGGTGTTCGGTCACGTGCGCGTTCGTCCGAACGACGATGGTCTCGACGCGGTCATCCCGATGCTTGAGCGCGACGCAGCGATGGTTGAGCTGGACTCTGATGTCCCGCTCCTGGACGCTTGCCGCAAAGGCCTCCCACATCTGGCCTGGTCCGAGGCGCGGGTACTTGAATTCTTCGATCAACGTTGTGACGTTGTCGCGGGTGAGGCGAAGAATCGAAAGCACGGCTTTCACGAGCGAGAAGTCCTTGATCCTCTGCGCGGCCCACTGCGAGCGGATTTCAGACCCCGGGATCCCCCAGACTTTCTCCGTGTACGAACGGAAGAACGCGTCGTACAGGCGGCGGCCGAACCGAACGGTCACCCAGTCCTCGAACGTTTCCGCGACCTTTCGGCGCTTCCTCATGCTCCAGATGTAGGACAGCGCACAGAGCATCGACTCGAAGATGCCCAGTCGGCCGAGGACGTCCTTGGCCGTCAGCGGATACGAGAAGAACTTGCCGTCGTAGTAGATCCGCGACAGCCGCGGACGCACGAGCATCTCCTCACCGAGCATCTTGTCCCACAGGCGCTCGATCGGCTTCAGCTTCGTGAAGAATCGGTGGCCTCCGAGGTCGAATCGGTAGCCGTGGAACTCGATCGTCTTTGCGATTCCACCGACCGTCCCGTCCGCCTCGAAGACCCTCCCGGTGCGGCCGCGAAGAGCGAGCACATGAGCCGCCGTCAGTCCGGCCGGTCCGGCGCCGAGGATGGCCGTCTCGATTGCTTCGCCCTCTTCGTAGCGCAGACCCTCATACGCCTCGGCCCCGAGGGCGGAGTCGAGGCCACGCTTTGTTGTGCCGCCAAGAGCCGACAGAGTTTTTCCTCCCCCTTTTCCCAGATCCCGCATCAAGTCTCATCGGATTTCGAGCGTTTTCATACGCCCCGTCTGGGCGGGAAATTGCCTGCACTTCCGCCTAGTCCTCGCCCTCGCCTTCGCGCTTAGGATGGACGTCGAGGAGTCGCTCTCTGTGCAAGACGATCCCCGTTGATCAACGAACCGAAGGCGCGCGATGTTGGCGCCTACGGCCTTCGCGTCAGAGGCGTCTCAGAGAGCGCCCGCGGGCTGTTAGGCCCTGCGGATCCAACATGGCCGGTGGTGCAGGTCCGCGGGGGTATCGGTCACAGCCGGGACGAGCAGGCATTTGTGAGCTCGTCGCGCGCCCGCGTCGGGCTACCGGGCGGGGGCGAGGTCGTCGTCGAGCGGGAGCCGATGCTCGCGGAGGTGAGGCTTCCGACGCGGCCGCGCGAGGAGGAGCTGCTTCATCCGTATCTAGGCTACGTGGCCGCGATCGTCGCCCGCTGGCTCGGACGCGATTGTGTCCACGCCGGCGCCTTCGTTGTCGACGGCGGGGCGTGGGCCCTCGTGGGTGCACGCAGCGCGGGAAAGAGCTCGATGCTCGGGTGGTTCGCCGCTCACGGCTACGACATCGTCTGCGACGACGTCCTCGTCATGGAAGAGCAGTCGGTCTTCGCCGGGCCACGCTTTGTCGACCTACGGCCCGAGGCGGCCAAGGTGCTCGGCACGGGCGTTCCGATCGGCCGGGTCGGGACGAGAGAGCGCTGGCGGCTGGAGGTCGGCCCGATCAGCACGCAGCTGCCCCTACGGGGCTGGATCTTTCTGGATTGGTCCTCGCAGATCGAAGTCCGTCGCGCAGCAGCGGCACGACGTCTCTTGACGATCAAAGACCAGCTGTCCCTCTTCACGACTCCCCGCGATCCGGCGAGCCTCCTCGACCTGGCATCTCTGCCGGCGCTGGAGTTGCGCCGGCCGCACGGCTGGGGCTCAATGGCCGAGGCGGCTGACCGGCTGCTCGGCGCGATCTCCGGCTGACCCCGCCGACTCGACCTGCCGCGCGAGCCAAGCGGCCTGAAGCTGCGTGCATGAGCGGAAGTGCTCCCGCGCCTCCGCGGACCGCCAGAGTGCGCGGAGGACGTCTACCTTGACGAGCTCGGGATCGGCTCCCTCGCCGTGCCATTCCTCGGCAAACGCGGCGCTGTGGCGATTCCAGAAGACGTCCCTGAATCCCGCCTTGGTCGACCGGGCCGAGATCTCGTCCGGCAAGAGGTCGGAGAAAAGCCACCGCATCGCGCGCTTTCGGTCGGCGAACCGGAACGCCCTGGCCGCCTGTGACATCGATGCAAGGAATCGTGGCGTATTGAAGGGGTGAACGAGCTGCACATCGGCGTCGGCCGCGAGCAGGTGGAATGTCTCAAGCGCCATCTGGACCGGCCGCAGGCGCCAGCCCCAGTCGACCTTCGCGTCTAGGCGGAGTGGCTCGTGCGCGACGTCGGAGCGCCACGCCTCGTCGATCGCCCGTAGCGCGTCCGGCTGCAGCCAGGGGCAAGGGACCGGCTGCCGTTCGCGGCGGCGCAGAACTGCAAGGCGCACGAGTGGAGGGCTCAGCGCAAACCCCAGTCGAAGGACGTCCCGCGGCGTCGGACGAACCTGCCGTCCGAGTACGGCCAAGGGCCGAACGGCCCAGCTCGCAGGCTCAAACGCGAGGTCTCCGCCGTCCCCCGTGAGCAGCGACCCGTGGGGCACGACGTCGAGGAGCGGGATGAGCAGGTGCGCGTTCGCCGGCCAGAACAGGCCGTGGCGGCGTAGCGCGGCGGTGGCGAAGGGACCGACGCAGTCCAGCTCGTCGGTGATCTCGAGCCGAACCCAGTCCTCGAGCTGGAGGTGGCCCAGGACCCGCTCCTGCCATGTCGACTCCTCGCTCTCCGCAGACTCCGGGAATCGAAGCGTGACCGGAATAGGTAACGCGAGATTCTCGCGTCGCGCCGCGGCGACCGCCACCGCTAGCACAGCCGACGAATCGCGTCCGCCCGAGAACGCTACGGCGCAGGGAGGTCGTCGCAGCGCCTCGAGGACTGCTGCCTCGAACGCGGCGATCGGCGTCGCGGTCGACCTGTGTGGAAGCGGCGCCGTCTCTGAGTCGCTGCCAAAGACGTAGCCAGACGCGATCTCGAGAGCTTTGAGCGGATAGCGCCTAACGTCGTTCGGCACTGGGGAGTCGCAAAAGCTCGTGGAAAGGCTCGTCGGCACCTTCCAGCTCCCCGTCCAGCCATGCATGTGCCCGAAAGGAGGAAGCTGGCCCCGTTATACCGACGACCACGTCGGGCGCACTCCCGAACCTCGCCGCCCAACGCTGAAGAACCAACGAGCGCTCGAGGCACGTGTTCGGGCGCCGTCGAAGCACCGCTCTCACTCCGCGTATGGCCGTTTCGGGAAGCTTCGGTGGAGAGGGGACACGCACTCCCTCGATCACCCCACGGCGTAGCTGCAGGCGTGTCACCCAGAGAGCTCGCAGTGTCCAGAGTGCGGCTCGTAGCGTCGGATAGTCGATTCGGCGAGCCATCTAACCGCTCAATAGATTCCGAGACCGGAGTGCTTGTAGGAACTCGTCGACATCGGCGGCCGCACGCTCGTCGTCGATGTCGAACTTCTCGGTCAACACGGCGATCAACTTGGCGCGAGTCGTCCCGTCAGAAAGGGCGCGCCAGAGCAACGTCGCAGTTGCGTTGCCGGCAAGATACGTGGCGGCGTCCTGGTCGAGAGCAATCACCTCGCCCTCGATCTCCCGCCACTGGAGAGCGCCGGGTCGTAGCCGAAGGACCGCGTCCTGTGCTGCCGTCCGCTCAGTCATTGCTTCCATCGTAGACACCTCCGACGCGAATGCGCCAGGCCCGCGCGGGCCTGGCGCATTGAAGCTGCTGCTCGCCGACCCTGTCGGTCGGGCGGATGTCTATGTCTAACGCGAGATCGTGTTGTGATTCGGATTCAGAGCGTCCGGAATCGGGCCGCCCGGGAACCCCTCCGTCAGATCATGAACTGCGCCGAGCACCGTGAGCACGGGCGGCTCATAGGTGCTCTTGTCTTCGGTGCTCCTCATTACGGAACCTCCAGTCCCGCGAGTGTTCGCTGAAGTAAGGGACTGTTGCTCGGGGAGGCTCGAATGTCAACGGCTCCAGCCGTATTCTGTCCCCCCCAAAAGGGCTAGCTACCGACCGGCAGGGGGGTTTCGCCGTTCTGGCCTGGAGGCCCCGTGGGATCGCCCGTAGGCTGGCTGCAAGGGCCTCCAGCCCGCATCTGACCGTGAGCAACAGCCTCCTACAGCCGACGGCAAAAGCGCCGCACGACACCGTGCCGGCTACGGATGGCTCCGGCGACGCCAACGTGCCCTCCGCGCCTTTGGCGTCTTTCCGCCGGCGCGGGTGGCTGGTGCGCCGGGCGCTTGTGGCCGCCGACCTCGCTGGGTTGACACTGTCGTTCCTGCTCACGGAGGAGATCGCGGGCCAGAGAGGCCTGCCTGTGCGGCTGTCCTTCGAAACAGTGCTCTTCGTCATCACGATCCCGGTCTGGGTCTTGATGGCCAAGATCTACGGGCTGTACGACCGCGACGAGGAGCGGACCGAGCATACGACGGTCGACGACTTCGTCGGCGTGTTCCATCTGGTGACGGTTGCCGTCTGGGTGCTGTTCGTCGGCGCGTGGTTCCTCAAGGTCGGCGTCAAGGCCGCCTACCCGCCGCTCGACAAGATGACGACGTTCTGGATCCTGGCGATCGTGCTCATTCCGATCACCCGGTCGGCCGCCAGGGCCTTCTGCCACCGGCGAGAGGCCTACCTCCAGAACACCGTCATCGTCGGCGCGGGTGACATCGGTCAGCTGGTCGCGCGAAAGTTCTTGCAGCACCCGGAATACGGCATTCGCCTCATCGGCTTCGTCGACTCCGATCCGAAGGAACGACGCGAGGACGTGCAGCACGTGCCAGTTCTGGGGTCGCTGGACAAGCTGCCCGAGATCATCCGGCGTAACGGCGTCGAGCGGATCGTCGTTGCGTTCTCACGCGAGCCGAATATCGAGACGCTCGAGTCGGTTCGTGGCTTGCGCGATTTCGACGTGCAAATCGACATCGTGCCTCGTCTGTTCGAGGTGATCGCGCCGAGCGTGGGCATTCACACAGTCGAAGGCTTGCCGCTCGTCGGCCTGCCCCCAGTGAAGCTCTCGCCCTCGTCGCGTCTGCTCAAGCGCGGCCTCGACGTCATCGGCGCGCTGGTCGGGCTCTTCTTGACAGCGCCGTTGTTTGCGTTCATTGCCTTCCGGATCAAGCGCGACTCGCCTGGTCCCGTCTTCTTCCGACAGGAGCGGCTCGGCCTCAATACAAAGCCCTTCACCGTTCTCAAGTTCCGCACAATGCGCTGCGACATCGACGACCAGGAGCATCGGGATTACATCCGGGCGACGATGACGGCAGACGCGGTACCGCTGGCTAACGGGGTGTACAAGCTCAACCGCGACAACGTCGTCACGCCTTTCGGGCAGTGGCTGCGGAAGACGAGCCTGGACGAGCTTCCTCAGCTGCTCAACGTCCTCCGCGGTGAGATGTCGCTGGTCGGCCCGCGCCCCTGTATCGAATACGAGACGGAGTATTTCGCTCCGCATCACTTTGAACGCTTCCTCGTGCGGCCGGGCTTGACGGGGCTCTGGCAGGTCGTCGCGCGGGCGCATTCGACATTCGGCGAGGCGCTCGACATGGACGTTGCGTACGTGCGCGGCTGGTCGCTCTGGCTCGATGTCACGCTCTTGTGTCGGACGCCGTTACAGCTGTTGCGCGGAGGCTCGACCGCATGACGGACACGAACGGCCGCGAGCCTGACGCCGTCGCCGCCGCGCCTTGGCAGGTGCCGGTCCGTGTTGCGGTGGTGGGTGTCGGGTATTGGGGCCCGAATCTCGTTCGGAACCTCTTCGAGTCGCCGAGCGCGGAAGTCGTTCGGATCTGTGACATGCGTTCGCAAGCGCTCAACGCACTGCAGGCGCGGTACCCAGGCATTCAGCGCACGACGCGTTTCGAGGACCTGCTAGATGACCGAAGCGTCGAGGCGATCGCGATTGCGACGCCCGTCTCGACGCATTACGACCTCGCGTCGCGCGCCCTCACGGCTGGCAAGCACGTGTTCGTCGAGAAGCCGATCGCCGACTCGTCTGTTCAGGCCCAAGAGTTGGTCGACCTCGCCGAGCAGCAGGACCTCGTGCTCATGCCGGGCCACACGTTCCTCTATAGCCCGCCGGTGAACATGATCCGCTCGCTCCTCGAGTCGGGCGACCTCGGTGAGATCTACTTCATCTCGACCAGCCGCGTCAACCTCGGCGTTCACCAGTCCGATGTGAGCGTCGCCTGGGACCTCGGCCCGCACGATTTCTCGATCCTTCGCTACTGGCTCGACGAGACACCGACGCACGTCACTGCTCTCAGCCGCGCATGCGTGGTGCCGGGCACACCAGACGTCGCTTTCATCAACCTCGAATTTTCGTCCGGCACGATCGCTCACGTCGAGCTGTCGTGGCTCGCCCCGAGCAAGCTGCGGCGGACGACGATTGTCGGCTCGAAGAAGATGATCGTCTACGACGACACGAGCAACGAGCCGGTGCGGGTCTTCGATTCCGGCGCAGCGGTGCCGAATCCCGAGACCTTCGGGGAGTACAAGATGACGTACCGCACGGGCGACATCCTGTCGCCCCGCGTTGAGGCGGTCGAGCCGCTCTACCTCGAGCTCTCGGATTTCTGCGCCTCGGTGCGGTCGAAGCTCCGGCCGCGGTCTTCCGCAGAACTGGGGGTCGAGGTCGTCCGCATCGTCGAGGCGGTCGACGCCTCACTCGCTCAGCACGGCGCGCGTGTCGAGGTCGGGTCGCCCATGGTCACGCTGGCGTGACGATGATCGAGGAGCTGGAGGGCATACAGGCTTCGAACGGCTTCGACGGCGGCTGGAGCCATCCGAAGGAGAGGTCACGAGAGGCGCCGTACGCAATGCTCATGGGCGCGTTCGCGGCATTGCTCCTTCTCGCCGGCCGTTCCAGCCGAGGCGAACCGGAAGGACCAGGCGGATTCTTCGATCTCGCGTGTCTAGGCCTTGCCAGTCACGATCTCGCGAGGATCGTCGCGCACGACCGAATCGCTGTCTTCCTGCGAGCGCCGTTTGCCTCCGGCGAGGCAGCGCAATACCCCCGCGGCCGCGGGATGCAGCGCGCTGTCGGAGAGCTCCTCACCTGTCCCCACTGCCTCAGCCTCTGGATCGCCGCTGCGCTCTCTACCGGGTTCGTCCACCTTCCGCGCCGCGCACGCTTCGTCGTTGCGGTGTTCGCAGGGCACGGCGTCGCGCGTGCCTACGAGTCGGCGCTGGAGCGACTCTTCGCTCGATGAAACTCGTGCTCGCCATGGGCGCAATGTCGAAAAACGCCGGATTTCCAGCAGAACCTACCCCTCCAGCCAGTGGCGTCCCATCCGTCCGCGCACGCAAAATAGATGCACCTCTGCGGCCCTCGATGGGGGGAGGAGAAAACCTTGCATTACGAGCCTCCGATCGTGAAGGACTTCGGCTCCATCACCCAGCACACCTTTGCGCGCTCCGGGATCACCGGGATCAACCCGCGGACCGGAGTGCCTTGCAGCACGTTCTCGAACAAGCAGGGCGACTTCCGCGTCTGCGAGCTCGACAAGTTCTGCGAATACACCTGCCCGGGAGCCTTCGGGTCTTAAATCTTGATCCGCCGTGCCGGTGACGACCTCTCACCGGCCGGCGACAAGCGCCGCACTGAACGCCGAGCGCGTGATCGAAGCGCTCGACGTCTCTCGCCGCTTCGGCGCGAAACGCGCCCTTGACGGCGTCTCGCTGAGCGTCGCTCGTGGGGAAATCGGCGCCCTGCTCGGCCCGAACGGTGCAGGCAAGACGACGCTCCTACGAATCCTCTGTGGCCTCCTCGATCCGCACGCTGGATCCGTACGGGTGATGGGATTTGACGCGAGGCACAGCCCGAGGGAGCTGCGTCAACGGATTGGCCTGATCCCGTCCGGCGATCGGTCCTTCTATCTTCGTATTTCGGGGCTCGAGAACCTCGTCTTCTTTGCGCGCTTGCACGGGCTCTCGCGGCGAGCGGCTGTGAGTCGCTCGCTGGAGGTGCTCGAAGTGGTCGGCCTTCGCGGCGCAGAGCGCCAACGCGCCGGGACCTACTCACACGGCATGCAAAAGCGGCTCTCCGTCGCCCGGGCGCTGCTGCTGGAACCGGCCGTCATGCTGATCGACGAAGCGACACACGACCTCGATCCGGAAGGCGGCCGGCAAGTGCGCGAACTCGTGAGCGACCTCGCCCGGCGTGGCGCCGCGGTTCTCTGGGCGACACAGCGACTGGACGAGATTCGCGGATTCGCCGACTCCGTGACGTTGATCAGCGAGGGCGAAATGCGTTTCGCCGGCTCGGTTCCGGAGCTCATGTCCCATGCGTTGCCACAGCGCTATCTCCTCCGTGTCCAGAATGGTTCCGAGTCAGGTAAGGCGCTCGAGCCACTGCTGCAAGCTGCGCTCGCCGACATCGGGACGATCTCCATCGCCGCAGACGGCGGCGCGGACGACTTCGTGCTGTCACTCCGCGAGCACACCGCACTCGGCGACGCGCTCCGCTCGCTCCTCGACGCCGACGTTCAGATCTATGCCTGCCGCGAGGAGCAATCTCAGATCGAGGATGCCTTCATCCGGCTGACCGCCTCGAGCGGACCTCCGTCATGAGCAGCGTACAGACCACCGCGCCCCACTCCTCACTGTTCTTCGGAGAGTTGCGCAAGCTGCCTGCGTTCGCGCGCCGCGACCTACTCGTTGCCTGGAGCTATCGCGGCGCGTTTTTCGGCGAATGGATCGGGCTCCTGACGGGCGCGTTCACGTTCTACTTCGTGGGTCTGATGGTCGATCCAAAGACGCTTCCTTCATTCGGCGGAAACCACGCTTCCTACATGGAGTTCGTGGCCGCTGGGATCGCGCTCGGAGCTTTCGTTCAGCTGGGCCTTGGCCGAGTCGGCGCAGCGCTCCGCGGTGAGCAGCTCATGGGCACGCTCGAGTCGCTCCTCATGACACCCACGTCCATCTCGACGATCCAGGTCGGATCGGCCGCGTACGACCTCATCTACGTCCCGATCCGAACGGCCTTGTTCTTCGTCATTCTCGCGCTCACGTTTGGTCTCACCTTCGAACCGAGCGGCATCGGGCCGGCCGTCCTGTCGCTCCTCCTCTTCATCCCCTTCGTTTGGGGCCTCGGCGTGATGAGCGCCGCGATCACGCTGACGTTCCGCCAAGGCTCGGGCGCTTTCGCGCTAGGCGTCAGTGGACTGATCATCGGTTCCGGGGCATTCTTTCCGCTGCAGCTCCTGCCGCACTGGATCAGCTCGATCGCACGGTTCAACCCGGTGACACTGGCGGTCAACGGTGTCCGGGCGCCGCTGCTCGGCGGAGGGTGGGGTGGCATCTGGCCGGATGCGCTCCTGTTAGCACCGGTATCGGTGGCGACGCTCGCACTCGGTTTGTACGCGTTCCGGCTGGCGCTTCGCCGTGAACAGCGACGCGGAACCCTTGGGCTCTACTAATGAGTGGCGTAAACGGATCCGGAGCAAAGATCCTGCCCAACCCGCGGGTTGTGTACAGAGACCTCGCGGAGGAGGAAGGCGGAGTGCTGCTCCATCTTGACACGGGTGAGTATCACGGCCTCAACCCGGTTGGCTCGATGATCTGGCATCTCCTCGAAGGCGGGAGAACATTGTCCGCGATCATCGGAGAGCTGCGTGACCGTCTTGAAGAGCCCCCACCGGCAATCGAGCAAGACGTCGCGCGGTTCCTCGCAGATCTGCGAGAACGCGACCTCGTCGTCGAATGAGGCTCGAGAGCCGTGGGATCGCTTGCTGTCGCCGTTTCGCGTTCGGCTCGCCCGGCTGACACTGTAGGCAGCATGCTTCGGGCAGCGCCCCACCGCGGCGCCGCCTTCGAGATGCATGAGACAGGAAGGTGCGCCGTCGGCGTCAGTCGCGACCCTGCATTCCCTGACGCTTGGCTCGCCTCGGAGAACGGCTCGGCCGCGGCCTTGGTCGGGAGCCTCGACAACGCCGGCGAGCTCGTACGTGAGTTAGTGCGCGAGGGGGTCGCGCTGAAGGGGGACACCGATCCCGCTCACCTCCTCCTGCTCGCGTTCCGGCAATGGGGAGATCACGCATTCGGGCGGCTCCGAGGAGCGTTCACGGCTGCAGTTCTGACCGATTCCACGATTCGGTGCGTACGGGATCAGCTCGGCCTGCGCCCGCTTTTCTATCGCGCGGATGGGGGCACGTTCCTTGCGGCCACGGAGGCGAAGCAGGTCGTCGCAGGTGCCGGCATCGCGCGGGAACCGGACATCGAGGCCGTCGAAGAACTCTTCTACGGCCAGCTCTCGCCTGAGACCGCGGCTCTTCGGGGCGTTTCTCGTTTCCCGCGGGCCTCCGTGGCAGCAGTAGCCTGCGACGGACGCGCAACGTTCAGACGCTATTGGGATCCCCGGCCGTTGCTCGAGAGCGCACGCCTGTCTCCGGAGGAGACGCGTGAGCGACTCGCCGAGCTTCTGGACACCGTGATCACGCGAAGCGTCACCGGCGCGGACATCATCTCCCTGAGCGGCGGCATCGACTCACCGACGATCGCAGCCGTCGCAGCGCAGCGCCATCGGGAGCTTACGGGCCGTCCGTTACCGGCACTTTCGTCGGTGTACCCGGATCATCCGACGGTTGACGAGCGGCACTACATCGAGTTGGTCGCTTCGTATCTCGGTCTTCCGCTCGAGACCTACGTCCCCTCTGCGCAACCGCTCGACGACGTTCAAACCTGGGCCGATCTCGTCGACGGACCCGTGGAGACGCTCTCTCTGCCTGAACTGGCCGAGAACTACGAACGCGCTCGCGCGCTCGGCGCGCGGACCGTTCTCACGGGCGAGATGGCGGAATGGGTCTTCACTTTCGAGAGCCACTTGATCGGACATCTCATCCTGCACGGACGCATTCGAGCCGCAGCAGGCTGGCTGCGCGAACAGCGGAGCTACGGAGGGTCATGGCGGCAGATCGCCCGATCCGTCGCGCCCTCACTGGCGCCACCGTCGGCGGCGCGGTGGTACCTGCGTCTCCGGCATCGAGGTCTGGCGCAGGCACCGGCGTGGATCGAAGGTTCCCAAACCGGAAACGGCTTTCGTGCCGATCTGGCCCGGCCTGCCCGTAAGCGCTGGCTGGAGCATCAGCTCGATCCGATTGTGACTCCACCGGCGACCTCACTCGACGCCGACGAGATCTGCGCAACGTCTTGCGGCGTGCAGGTGAAACGGCCGCTTGCCGACCTCGATCTTTGGGAGTTCCTTCTCTCGCTCCCTGCCGAGCGAAAGTTCCCGAACTCGGTCCCGAAGGCCCTTGTCCGCGATGTGATGCGGGGCCGTCTTCCGGACGAGATCCTCGACCGGAAGGACAAGACCGGTTTCTCGGCCTGGGTTCTGGGCACCGCGGATTGGTCCGGTCTGCGCCGATGGCTCTCTGATCCCGATCCGCCAATCAGGGGCGTGAACTACAAGCTCCTGATGGAGTCGATCGACCGCCGGCAGATGGGTGTGCTCGAGCTGATGTGGGCCTACGACCTCGCGCGCGTGCACGCGTTCCTCGATCTCTGGCGATGAGCGTCGCGCCCCCAGGCACCTGTTTCGGTTTCGAGATCCACTCGACGCTGTCGTTCGAGTTTTTGCGCGAAGGCAGCGGGGAGGCGCTCGAAGTCGAACCGGGGCGCACGGAGGGCCCAGCCGACGGAAACTTGATCTTCGACTGGGCGGCGGCAGGGGATCAGCCCCACACGCGCCTCTTTCAGGACGACGGCACCTATCGATACTGGGTGGAGGGCGGCGGCTGGTTCCTCGTCGAGCCTGCGATTCCCCGCGTGACGGTACCCGTGGGCGACGATGCGCTGCGCCGCGAAGAGCGGCTGTGGAGTCTTCCGCTCCTGCTCTGCTTTGCGGCGCGCGGCGACGTTCCCCTGCATGCGGCGGCCGTCGACGTCGGTGGGTCGGCGGTTCTCATCGCTGCTCCACGGACGTTCGGTAAGACGACGCTCGCGGCCGGCTTCCTGGCCGCCGGCCATCGGGTGCTCAGCGAGGACATCGCCTGCATCCGACTGGATCCCGAGCCGCACGTCGTTCCAGGTCCAGCGATGCTGAGGGTAAGACCCGACGTCGCCGACGATCTCGAGCTTCGCGACACGCTCCTCGTCGGCCGCGATGAAACGCGCGTTCATCTCGCGCTCGCGCCTCACGGCCGCGGCACGTGCGATCCGGTTCCGCTGCGCGCAATCATTTTCCTTCGCGAGTCGGACCAAAGCCCCACGCTCGTGCGCGTGAGCGCAGCCGAAGCGCTGCCTGATCTGTGGGAGCTCAACTTCCGGTTGCTGGGGGCTCCGGCGTTCGCCTCATCGTTCGAAGCGCTGGCCGATCTCGTTCGCTCGATCTCGATCTGGAACCTGTTTCGCCAGTTAGGACTCGATAGGCTGGACGAAACGGTGGAGGCGGTGCTTGCCTGTGTCTGAGAGAAACGGAGCATCGAGTTCGTGGCGCGGAGCGGGCCTTGCGGTCGAGATCTGGTCGACGTACGCACGCATCCGACGGGCCGTGCATCGGCTGCCGCTGCCGGAGCTGGTCGACGAGCTCAGCCGAGCGCCGGACCGTCGTCTCGAGTCGGCGCCGGCCGACCTGAGTGCGGCAGTGGACCGCCGGCTGACCTTCAGGGACCGAAGACCAACCTGTCTCGTATCCGCGCTCGTGCTCTTTCGGCTCCTCCGTCGCCGCGGGCAGGATGCCGAGCTCGTGATCGGGCTGGGCGAACATGCACCGACGCAGGAAGCGCACGCGTGGGTGGAACTCGACGGCCGGGACGTGGGGCCTGCCCCCGGGCGGAACGGCCACGTTCAGCTCGCACGGTTCGGGTGAGGTGGGGATGACGGAGCACCTCTGGGATCGCGTCGACGAGCTCGTCGACCGCGCGCAGGACATCACTGATCTTCGGGAGCATCGATTGGAGCTACTCGCCGCGCGTCGCTGGCGTGCACTCGGGCGTCCCGTGCCCACGGAGCTCGTGGACGAAGAGCGTCTCGCGGCGATCATGACGTTGGCCGCACCGCCGCTGCTGGAGAAGATCCGAGCGAGCTTGGAAGGGCCGATCGTCCTACTGAAAGGGCCGGAGGTGGCTGCGCGTTACCCGAGTCCGGCCCTGCGACCCTACGGAGACCTCGACATCCTCGTGCCGGATGCACGCGCAGCCCATGAAGCGTTGAAGCGGACGGGTTTCGAAGAAGTGGGAGATCCCGCGCTCTACGTCGATCTCCATCACTTGCGGCCGTTGTGGCTGCGTCCGCTGCCACTGCTCGTCGAAGTTCATTCGGCCCCGAAGTGGATCGAGTCGCTCGAGCCACCGCCGACCTCCGAGCTGCTCGCCGCCGCTGTGCCGAGTCGCGTGGGCGTTGACGGCATCCTGACGTTGCGGCCGGACCATCACGCGCTCGTGCTCGCGGCCCACTCCTGGGCGCATGAACCGCTGAGACGCGTGCTGGAGCTGGTCGACGTCGCTGCGATGATCCAGGGGCTCGACAGGGACGAGCTGCGTGCGCTCGCGAACGCCTGGCGAATGGGGCGCGTTTGGAACACGACGGTCATGGCGATAGATGCGCTGCTCGCGAACGGCGTGGCGCGACAGCCCCTGCCGCTCCGGCTCTGGGCGAGGAATCTCCCTTCCGCGCGCAGCCGGACGGTCTTTGAAAGCCATGTCGAGCGATGGCTCGCCGGGTTTTGGGCGTTACCCTTCCCAAAGGCGCTGCGCGCAGCCGGTGCATCTGCGGGGCGGGCCCTCGGGCCTGAGGAAGGCGAGACCTGGCGTGACAAGTTGGCGCGGATGCGGCTTGCGTTTCGCCACGCTTCGGCGCCTCGTTCTGAGCACGACCGGGCGCTCGAGGAGCGACGGCGCGGCTGAGCAGGAGCCCCCGCGCCCGTCTCCTCTACATTTCGCGACGCCCTGTCAACGCTCGGCCGAGTGTCACTTCGTCCGCATACTCGAGGTCGCCGCCTACGGGCAGGCCGCTGGCGAGACGCGTGACGCGCACGCGCCCGCGCAAGCGGTCCGCTAGGTAAGCCGCCGTCGCCTCCCCGGTCATGTTGGGGTTGGTGGCGAGCACGACCTCCTGGACGCCGTTGCGCTCGACGCGCCCGAGCAGCTCGTCGATGCGCAGGTGCTCCGGCTCGACACCGTCCAGCGGCGACAGCGCGCCGCCGAGGACGTGGTAAAGGCCACGGAACTCGCTCGTTCGCTCCACGGAGATCAGGTCGACCGGCTGCTCGACGACGCAGATGAGCGTGTGATCACGGCGCGCGTCGCGGCAGATCGTGCACGTCTCGTCCTCCGTTAGGTTCCCGCACTCCTTGCAGAAGCGAACGCGCTCCTTGACGTCCTCGATCGCCGAGGCGAGCGCGAGCGCCTCCTCCTTCGGCCGCTGGAGGAGGTGGAACGCGAGCCGATGGGCCGTGCGGGTGCCGACGCCCGGCAGGCGCGAGAGTTGTGCAACGAGATTTTCCACCGCAGGGCTTAGCACCTGACGTATTGTGCCGACATGGCCCGGATCGCCGGGGTCGGGGGGTCGAGCTGCAGGCGAGAGCTAAACGCCGAGTTCGCGCAGCCGGTCGGCGACGCGCGGGTCATCCGCGAGCAGGCGCTCGAGCTCAGTCCGTCCAATCGCGAGGCAGCGGACGTCCGTCTCGGCGCGCACGCGGGCGGTGCGCTCGATGTCCGTCCCAACCAGTGCGCGCTCTCCAAAGACATCGCCTGCCGCGAGCTCGCGGCGTCCCTCGGGCGCCTCGACCACGGCCAGTCCGTGCTCGAGGACGAACAGGCCTGAGCCCGGCCCGCCGCGCTCGATCAGCACCTGACCGGCCGGAGCCTCGAACTCGCTCGTGACGGCCGCGAGCCGGTCGAGACGCTCGTCATCGAGATCCGCGAAAAGCGGTAGGGCGCGCAGACGCTCGCGCAACGCTACTGACCGAGCCCGGGTAGGCCGAGGCCGCCGAGGGCCCCGCCGGCGAGTCCGCCCAGCTTCGACTCCATCAGTGCGCGCGCGGAACGGATCGCTTCGTTGACGGCGGCGATGACCATGTCCTCGAGCATCTCCGGATCGTTCGGGTCGATCGCCTTCGGGTCGATCTTGATCTGCTTGATCTCGCCGGCACCGTTCGCCGTGACGGTGACCATCCCTCCGCCGGCGGTCGCCTCGACGGTTTCGTTGGCCAGTTCGTCCTGCGCCTTCTGCATCTGCTCCTGCATCTGTCCGACCTGCTCCATCAGCTTGTTCATGTCGAAAGACACAGGGCGAGATTAGCGGAGGCGGGCGGCGCGGACACGCGGGGAGACCGTGGTCCGCGCCCTATTCGCGCCGCCCGACACTAGTGCGCACCAGCCGCGCAACGTTGCGGCCACGTTGCGCCGAATTGACCGTAAGACTGCAGGCCTTTCACTTCAATCCACCTTCGATGCAAATTGCGCGAAGTTTGGAGGAAAAATCCACAGTTTCCCGGCAGGACCCACAGCCGTGTTGAAGTGATTGTGGATAGAAACCTGGCTCTAGTCCTCGGGCTCCCGGGCGTCGAGTGTCTCCTTGACCAGCTCGAGGATCTTCTCCTCTCCCGGCGGCTCGTCGTCCTCGTTCCCGTCGTCGGCCCGCGCCTCGCCCTCGGCGAACGCGAGCCCGAGATGGCGGCCCGTCACTTCGTAGAGCGCCTCCGCCAGCAGCGTGGCGTTCTTCGGTTCTTCGGCGAGCTGCCGGTGGAACGCGGCGCTCGCCGGAAACTCGACCGTGAGCGTGTCGCCTGCGAGGTCGGCGGGATGCGCCTCGCGCAAGACCGACGCAGCCGGGATCGAACGCTCCTCGACCGCAGGCAGGATCGTCCGTTGCCAGGCTTCCTGCAGCTGCTCGAGCTCGAGGGACGGCGGGGAGGGCACCGACGCCTCTGTCAGGGGAACCTCCCGGTTCCCCCGAACCCCCTCCACTGGTCCGCTCTCGCGGACGGGCGCTATCGCGCCGGGGACATGACCGCGGCTTTCCAACTGCTCCAGGCGGTACGAGAGCGACTCGCGGGAAAGGTCTGCGCCCGGCCGTGTCACCTTGACGAGCGCGAGCTCGAGCGGGAGGCGGGGGTCGCCGCCCTGCCGCATGTCCTCGACGGCCACGGCGAGCAGGTCGACGAGCCGGATGACTGTCGCCTCGCCGAGCTGGTTCGCCTGCGCGCGCAGCCGCTCGCGCGTTTCCTCCGTGACCGGCAGCGAGTCAGGCACTTCGCCCATGTGCTGGACGAGCATGAGATGGCGCAGGTGCTCGAGTAGATCGACGACCAGGCGTCCGAGATCCTGCCCTTGCTCCGAAAGCTCCTCGAGGAACGTCAGCGCGCCGGCCGTGTCGCGATCGACGACGAGGTCGCACAACCGGAACAGCGCCTCCTCCTCGACCGCGCCGAGCAGCTGCAGCACCGTCTGCACCGTGATCTCCTTCTCCGTTGCCGAGGCGAGCTGGTCGAGCGTCGACACGGCGTCCCGGAAGGATCCGCGCGCACCGCGGGCGACGAGCGCAAGCGCCTGGTCGGGCACCTCGATCCCCTCACCGTCCGCGACGCGGCGCAGAAGCCGGACGAGTTCCGGAAGACGCGGCCGCGCGAAGACGAACGTCTGGCAACGGGACCGCACGGTCGGCAGCACCTTGGAGAGGTCGGTGGTGCAGAAGACGAAGACGAGGTGCGGCGGCGGCTCCTCGATCAGCTTCAGCAGCGCGTTCCACGCGGCGTCGGTGAGCTGGTGCGCCTCGTCGAGGATGTAGACCTTGTAGCGCCCTTCCGCAGGCTGAAGGACGACGCGCTCGCGGATCTCCCGGATGTCGTCGATGCCGCGCTGGGAGGCGGCGTCCATCTCGATCACGTCGAGCGACGTCCCGTTCGCGATCGTCACGCACGGGTTGCACACCTTGTCGGGTGTCGGAGTCGGCCCCTGCACGCAGTTGAGCCCTTTTGCCAGGATCCGAGCCAGCGACGTCTTCCCCGTCCCCCGCGGGCCTGCGAAGAGATAGGCCTGACGCACCTGTCCGGAGGAGATCGCGTTCCTGAGCGTCCGGACGATCGCCTCCTGCCCCACGACCTCGTCGAAGTCCTGCGGGCGGTACTTCCGGTAGAGCGCGGTCACCGCGTCGATCTTACGCGGAGAGGACGAGGACGGCCGCAGCCGTTGCGGCCGCCCTCGTGATCATGCGATTACCGTCGTGGGTGGTTCCGAACTGCGAGCCCCGTCGCGAGCAGTGCCAGGCCGAGCGCCATCAGCAACCCGAGGGCCAAGCCCGTGAACGGGAGTTGGCCGACGAGCCGCGTGCCGGTCAGCGGTCCTGGAACGCCTTGCGTCTGCCGCTGATTCGGGACGCGTGCGAAGTTCCGTCCCGCCGGACTCTTGATCGCCTGAGCCGTGCTCGGAGCTGCCGGGACAGAGGCCACCGTGGCCGCTGGTGCCGCGGCAGGCGTCGCGGTCGCGGCCCCGCCTGCGGCTGTTGGTGCCGGCGTGGTGCCTCCACTCGGGCCGGCCGTGACAGACGGCGTCACCGAAGCCGGAGCCGTCTGCGCGGTTCCGGTTGACGACGACGCCGAATTGCCACCGCCGATCTGCACGGTTCCGGCCGAGTCGGACGCGGAGTTGCTCCCGCCGCTACCGCCGACCGTGGCGGGAGTGCTCACCGCCGTCGTCCCCGCGGGCGAGACGGCGGCTGCCGTCGTCCCGAGCGTGATCGCGCCGGACTGCGCGGCGAGTTCCGACCCCGTGGCCGAGTTGCCGCCGCCGAGCTGTGCACTTCCGATCGAGTCCGTCGCTTGATTGCCGTTGCCCGAGGTTCCGAGCATCGCGTCTGCGGCCAGCCCAACCGCTCCGCCGGCAAGGGACGCGCCGACGGCCGGCGCCGTCTGCGTCGCGCCGACCTGCACGCTTCCGGTCGAGCCGCCGGCGGAGTTGCCACCGCCGACCTGGACGCTGCCGATCGAGTTCGACGCACTGTTCGATCCGCTGCCGCCGACGGTTGTCGGACTGCTGACGGACGCCGTGTTACCTGCGGCCGTAGCCGATACAGACGGCTGCGAGCTCACCGGGCTCGACTGGACTGTCCCGGCCGAGTTCGAGGAGCTGTTGCCGCCGCCGACCTGTACCGAGCCGACGGAGTTCGATGCCGTGTTCCCGCCCGAGCCCGCGACCGAGGTCGGTGCGGAGGCACTGGCCTGCGCGGGCGGGAGCGTGACCGTCGCGGACGGAGCGACGCTGGTCGAACCGACCTGAGCCGTCCCGACGGAGTTGTCCGTGACGTTGCCTGGATCCGCCGTGGCGGTTTGCACGACGCCGAGTGCGACCGTGCAGAGCGCCACGACAATCAGGCTGAATTTGCGAAGCATCTGTGTCTCCTTCTTTGATTCGCGTTGCGGTGCCGGATGACCCTCCGGCGGTGAAGCGCTAGATCTGCGCAGCAGAGCTAGTCAGGCCGCTCGAGAGGAAGGAGATACGGGTACGACCGCAGCGCTGGGATCAGCAGCGAGACTCTGCGGCCGAGTCTTGGTAACCCGCCGAGCGCAAGGGCAGCTGCGAGCGCGAGCAGCAGCAGACCCGCGCCCTGAGCGGCGGACGCCCAGCTCATCCCGCCGAGCCCGACCGCAAACGGTGGTGGAAGCGGAAGACGGGGGGCGGGAGGCGTCGGCGTGGAAGCGCTGGATCCTGGGGGGACGATCGGTTCTGCGGATCCATCCGCCGACGCCTCCCGGGGAGAGGAGATGACTCGCGGCAGTGACGACGCACTGCTGAGCCGTCGGAGAAGCTTTGGTGCTTTGCCGTGGATGGCAGGCGTACGACTTGCCGCGCGACGCTTCGGCGTCGCCGGGAGTGGGGGGAGGCTCGTTCGGGTGCGGGTGTCAGTTGTCGCCTGCACCTGAGAAAGCGGCGTCGCGGGCGGCGTGGCGACGGATGTCACCGGAACGGAAGCGACCGCCACGACCGCGCTCACGGTGCTTGCGTTCGGTGAAACGGGGAGCACGCCGTCGTCGGCGAAAGCAGATGGCGCAAAGGCGAGGCTCGCGAGAGCCGCAACAGCCGTGCGCCGCACAAGCTGTGATTGAAGCCGGGGAGACCCATTCCCCATCACGCTTCACTCCTCCGGTGTCTCTTTCTCTGCTGCGAATGTTTCCAGCTTTGGCAAGGCCCAAACCCCGGCTGGAAATGATCCCTCGTTCGAGGGAGGGATTGCCTACAAGATTTACGGTCCTGCGCTGTCTCTGATTACAGGAGGCAATCGTCCGAGGCTACGCCCGCCGTGGGTCATCCATGACGTGCGAAGAAAGAGACAAGACGCACGCAGGATCGACGGGCGTAGCCTTCGACGGCCACGCATCTCGCGCCGTGGCCGCAGTTTTGCCGCATGCTCTGCTCTTTGCCCCCTCCTCGTCCGCTTAAGCGCGACGTGTGCATAGCGTGACGCACGGAATGTCGTTCTGCAAGCCCCTGGGCGCCGGCCGACCTCGACAGCCGCGCTGGCCGACCTCGACAGCCGCGCTGATACCATCGCCGCGCCGCGGCGGTGGA
>Ga0099827_10000311_pt1 | contig 21012 bp, 19 predicted proteins | sample CZO8metaG_FD_79339 | JGI IMG/M metagenome (GOLD analysis project Ga0099827, IMG submission 79339) | Vadose zone soil microbial communities from the Eel River Critical Zone Observatory, Northern California, USA - CZOApr15con1.8 metaG | ecosystem: Environmental > Terrestrial > Soil > Vadose zone ...
CAATTTGATCTTCCGGCTGACTCCGGACTTGTGCGCCTGCTGCATGCGCATTACTATTGCGCATAGCTTGGGAGGGCTCCCATGATGAGCGAGCGCCCGGTCAGAAAGCGCGCGGTCAATTTGTTCGTCGATGCCGACCTGCTCGACGAAGCGCGCCGTCTGCGCATCAACATGTCGGATACGCTTGAACGCCGCCTGCGCAGCATCGTCCGGGCAGAGCAGGAAAAGCGCTGGCTGGAAGAGAACCAAGAAGCCGTTGGGTCGATCTATTCCTTCATCGATCGCCATGGGTTGCTTGCCAACAAGCTGCGTTTTCGGGGCGCATTTAGGGGGCGATCATGCTGAGCGAACGCCAATCGATAAAAAAGCGTGCGGTCAATCTATTCGTCGACACCGATCTGCTCGATGCGGCGCGTCGTTTGCGCATCAATCTTTCCGAGACGCTGGAGCGGCGTCTGCGCTCAATCGTGCGCGCCGAGGAGGAAAAGCGCTGGCTGGAGGAGAATCGAGTCGCAATCGACGCATACAATCAGCGCGTTTCGCGAGATGGTCTTCTCTCGGATGAGGCTGGACTGCAGTAACGCCGATGAAGCAATTCGATGTCGTCGCCAACCCATTCCCCCGCAGCCACGAACGACAGCCGTTCCTGGCAACACTTCAGAGCGACCTGCTCGTGCGCAGCCTGGATACCGTCGTGGTCGCGCCGCTTGAACGCGCGCAATCCAGCACCTTCGCAGACCGGCTGAATCCCCGTGTTGAGGTGGAGGGTCAGCCTTTCGTGCTCGTTGCACAAGAACTCGTCACCGTCCGCAAGAGCGCACTCGGGAACACACGCGGGTCGATCGCCGGCGAGCGGGATGCCATCATAGCCGCGCTTGACCTTCTGTTCACCGGCTTCTGACTTATTCAAAAATACGCGATGCTGCGGCCGCAGGCGGCGACCGCGACCCAGACGACCAGCGACAGCAGGCCGGCCATCCGCGCGCGTGCGGGCATGATGGCGCCGGGCGCAAGTTTCTCGACCTCGCGCTTGGCGAGGAACTCGTAAAGCGCCACGTTGACCAGGCCCGCTCCGACCAGGGCGATCTTCAATTGGAACACGGGATTGAGCGCGAGGTGGCTCGCTTCCGCCGAGAACAGCACGAAGCCGGTCATCGCCATGCCGGCGAGCGCCGCGATGGCAAAGCTGCGCGCCCTCGCCAACAGGTGACCCGGGGCGGTCGCGGCAAGTCCTCCGAGCCGACGCACGTCCATCACCGCAACCGCGCCCGCGAAAAAGACCAGCGCGACGATGTGCCCGACATTGGCCGCCAAGTAGAGCCATGGCGATTGCCGGATGGCGGCGGCGAAACTGGACTGCTCGAGCGCAATGAAAATCGCCGGCGCCGCATCGGTCATCAGCGCATCTCGTAGGTCTTGCCATCGACCGTGATCCGCTCGGCCCGCATCTCGTCCTTTTCGACCGTCGAGGGGTAGCCATAGGCCGAGACGTTGTTGCCGACCGCGATGACCTTCTCCGTCGCCCCGCGACTGCTCATGCGCGACGTGGGCGCGAGCGTCACGGTCCACACCTTGTCACTGGCTTTGACAGTGATGGCGGCATGCGGGTTCTCGAACTTGGAGGTCACGATCGGACCCGTGACCGTCACCGGTTTTGCAGCGTCGTAGCTGCCCCAGCCGTGGTGGGCGAAAGCCGCGCCCGTGAGCAGCGCGAAGGCGGAGAAGAAGGTGACAGCTCTCATCATGGGTGCCTCCGATATGAGCAGGATCTCGTTCACATAACCCCTCGGACGCCCGGTGGTGCCAATTTTATTCCGGGATGTCAGCCATCAATGTCCCGCCACCTGCTACCTCACCACCCCGGAGATGCAGCACGGCTTACGCACCGGGCGGGTGATGTGGTTCTTGAGATAGCAAACCGCCGACGAGCCGACATAGCCCGGCCGCACGTAGGTCCAGGCGCGGCAGCCCTCCTCGTCTTCGCAAGCGACCTGGCAGGCCTTCCCGCTCGGATCGGCCGGCACGTCGAATTGCCGATAGTCGCCGCCGAAGCGATCGACGCCGGACTCGATCGGTCCGATGCGCGGCTCGATGACCCCGGTCCCGCGCACACCCGATACGCAGCACGTCGATGCGATCCGGGGCATGACCCTGGACTTGAGCCAGCACACCGCATTGGCGCTTTCGGTGATGGGATAGGAAAAGGCCCAGGCGCGGCAGCGCGCATCGCGCTCGCAGCGGGCAGCACATTGGGCGGGGTCGCCGGACCGCATGGGAAAGCTGGCATAGTCCCCACCCGGCCGGTCGAAGCCGACCTGAGCCTTCGCCGGCGCGCCGAGCAGCGCAAGCGCTACCAGCAAGCCAAAACCTGAGCCCCGCCGATCTCGCCGCATGGCCTTTCGCTCGCGCCGCCCCGCGATCCGATCCATGTTAGAGAAGCATTTGAGCGCGGGCGAGTGCCGTGTAAGCAAAAGGCGGCTCTCCTAGTGTGGCGGATTTGACGTTCCTACCAGCCTTGCGGCGAGTCCTTCGTAGGAACGTCAAATCCAAAGCCACACTAGAATCGTAGAGTTGCTAGTGTCCCTTGGTTCCGACGTTCGTAAGCGCGCATGCTGCAAAAGGATACGAACGTCGGAACCGGGACACTAGCGGCCTGCGCCCCGGCTCCTTCGTGGACATCCTCATGGCTCATCAACTCGGCGAATTCGGCTTTCTGACCTTGGGTCTTGTTCTTCTTGGCGCGGCGGTGTTGAGCGTTCCGATCGCGCGGCGGCTTGGCCTATCGGCCATCGTGGCCTATCTCATCGCCGGCATCGTCATCGGCCCTTATGGGTTTGCGGCATTCGGCACGCCCGAAAGCATCATCCCGGTTTCCGAGCTCGGAGTGGTGATGCTGCTGTTCCTGATCGGACTAGAGCTCGAGCTCGGCCGGCTGATGGCGATGCGCCGCGATATTTTCGGCCTCGGCGCCGCCCAATTGGCGCTGACTGCGTTCGCGATCGGTGCGCTTGCCTATACGGCCGGCCTGGTCGACTGGCGCAGCGCCACGGTTGCCGGGATCGCCTTGGCGATGTCGGCGACCGCGATTGCGCTGCAAATCCTGAACGAGCGCGGCGAGCTCCAGCAGGACTACGGCCAGCGCGCCTTCGCCATTCTTCTGTTCCAGGACATGGCGGTCGTGCCGCTCTTGGCGGCATTACCGCTGCTGGCGCGGGGAAGCGGGAGCGCCCACGCCGACGTCGGCGACGGGCTGCGCGCGGTCGCCCTCATCGTGGGCGCCATTGCGCTAATCGTCATCGCCGGCCGCTACCTGCTCAATCCATTCTTCCGGCTGCTCGCCCAGACCGGCTCGCGCGAAGTGATGACTGCGGCCGCCCTCCTCGTCGTGCTGGGCGCGGCGCTGCTCATGCAGACGGTCGGCATGTCGATGGCGCTCGGCGCGTTCCTCGCCGGCGTGCTGCTTGCGGAATCGAACTACCGCCACGAGCTCGAGGCCGATATCGAGCCGTTCCGCGGGCTCCTGCTGGCCCTGTTTTTCATGGGCGTCGGCATGAGCATCGACATGGTGGTCGTACGCGCCAATCTTTGGTTGATCTTGCTGGCCTCCATCGTGATCACCGCGCTCAAGGCCGCGATCGTGTGGCTGTTGTTTCGCACCACCTGCGGACGCCGCGGCGACGCGCTGAGAGCGGGGTCGGTGCTCACGGGCGCCGGCGAATTCGCCTTCGTGCTCATCCCGCTCGGCGGTTCGCTTGGCGTGCTCGAGGCGCGCCAAGCCAGCATCCTCACCGCGGTCGCCGCGATGACCATGCTGCTCGGGCCGCTGGTCGCCACTTTCACCGACGTGTTGTTGCGCCGCCTCGCTCGACCGGACGAACGAGAGCCCGACGATTTTTCGGACGCGCGCGGCTCGGTGCTGGTGATCGGATTCGGGCGCTTCGGCCAGATCGTCTCGCAATGCCTGCTCGCCGAGGGCATCGACGTCACCACCATCGACAACGACCCCGAAATGATCCAGCAAGCTGCCCGTTTCGGTTTCAAAGTCTATTACGGCGACGGCACCAGGCTCGATGTCTTGCGCGCCGCCGGCGCGGTCGAAGCGCGGCTGGTCGCCATCTGCGTCGACAACCGCGAGGCCGCGAGCCGCATCGTCGACCTCGTTCATGCCGAGTTTCCCGGGACGAAGCTTTACGTTCGCTCCTTCGATCGCCGGCATTCGCTGCAACTCATCGGCAAGGGCGTCGATCTCGAGGTGCGCGAAACCTACGAATCGGCGCTCCTATTCGGCCGCAAGACGCTGGAAGGGCTCGGGCTCGATCCCGAGCGCGCGGCGGAGGTCGAGGAGTTCGTACGCCGGCGCGACCTCGAGCGCCTCGCCTTGCAGCAGGCCGAGGGCATATCCGCGGGCATCGACCTTTTGCGCGCGCAGATGGCGCAGGAACCGTTGAGCAAGCCGGCGCGCGAGGTCGAGGCGCTCAATCCGGAGGCGCAGGAAATCGTCCGCCGCCCTCCGGCCGCCGAGTGAACGCTCGATCAATCCAGCTCGAATTGATCCTTGTAATCGATGCGCAGCGCCGGGTCCTGCTCTTGCTTCTCGAGATAGCAATTGCCGACGGCAAGGACGTCGATGTCGGAGCCCATGAAGCACCGAAACGCGTCCTCGGGCGTCCACACGATCGGCTCGCCGCGCACGTTGAAGCTGGTATTGACCAGCATCCCGCAATTGGTGAGGCCTTTGAAGGCGGATATCAGCGCGTGGTAGCGCGGGTTGGTGTCGGCATCGACGGTCTGCACGCGCGCCGAATAGTCGACGTGGGTCACTGCCGGGATCGAGGAACGCGGCACGTTGAGCTTGTCGATCCCGAACAGCGCCTGCTCCTCCATGCTCATGTCGCGCCGATGCTCGACCCTGACCGGTGCCACCAGCAGCATGTAGGGCGAATCGCTGTCGAGATCGAACCAGGTCTGCGCATCTTCGCGCAGCACCGACGGGGCGAATGGCCGGAAGCTTTCGCGGTACTTGACCTTGAGGTTGAGGACCTTCTGCATGGTGGGCGAGCGGGGATCGCCGAGTATCGATCGGTTTCCCAGCGCGCGCGGTCCGAACTCCATGCGGCCTTGCATCCAGCCGACCGCCTTGCCGTCGGCAAGCGCCTGCGCCGTGCGGCCGATAAGCTCGTCGTCGCTCAGCGTCGAAAACCGGGCGCCGGCGGCGCGCAGCCTCGCTTGCGCGTCCTCGTCGCCGAAGCCCGGCCCGAGATAGGACCCCGACATGGCATCCTTCGGCTCGGGGTTCCGCGGCGCGCCCGCGTAAAGGTGGTACGCGGCAAGCGCCGCGCCTACCGCGCCGCCGGCATCGCCTGCCGCCGGTTGAACCCAGATCGCGTCGTAGATGCCTTCCTTCAGCAGCTTGCCGTTGGCGACGCAGTTGAGGGCGACGCCGCCGGCCATGCACAGATTTCGCGCCTGCGTTTCCCGCCGCAGCGCCTGCGCGAGCTTGAGCACCGCATGCTCGGTCACCGCCTGGATCGAAGCGGCGATGTCCATGTGAAACTGCGTAAGCAGGTCTTGCTCGGGGCGCCGGACGGGTTGTCCGAACAGTCTGGAAAATTTTTCGTTCGTCATTCGCAACCCGACGCAATAGTCGAAATAGCTCTGGTCCAGCCAAAAGCTGCCGTCGTCGTTGACGTGGATGATGTTGTCCAGAATGAGCGATGCATATTTCGGCTCGCCATAGGGAGCGAGCCCCATCAATTTGTATTCTCCCGAATTGACCTTGAACCCGGTGTAATAGGTGAAGGCGGAATAGAGCAGTCCGAGCGAGTGCGGAAAATGAATCTCCTTGAAGATGCTCAAATTGTTGTGCGCGCCGGCGCCCATCGACGTCGTCGCCCATTCGCCGACGCCGTCCATGGTCAGAACCGCCGCCTCCTCGAACGGCGAGGGAAAAAAGGCGGAGGCCGCGTGCGACAAGTGGTGCTCGGTGAACAACAGGCGCTGCGACGAAAATTCGGGATCGATGCTCTTGAGCCCGCGCGTCAGCAGTTCCTTCTGAAACAGCTTCTCCTTCAACCACACCGGCAATGCGATGCGAAACGACGCGAACCCGCGCGGAGCAAATGTCAGATAGGTCTCGAGGAGTCGCTCGAACTTCAGAAAGGGCTTGTCGTAGAAGACGACGTGATCGAGCTCGGAAAGCCGGAGCCCCGCTTCCTCGAGACAATAGGCGATGGCGTTTTTCGGGAAGCTCGCATCGTGCTTCTTGCGGGTGAACCGCTCCTCCTGGACGGCGGCAACGATGCGTCCGTCCACGACCATCGCGGCCGCGCTGTCGTGATACAGCGCCGAAATACCGAGGATACGCATCGCGCCTTCAGAACAGAGTGTAGATGAAAGGGGCAACAGCGGAGCCCTGGGTGAAAACCACGAGACCTCCGAATATTGCCATCAGGATCAGCAAAGGCAGCAGCCAGAATTTCTTGCGCGCGCGCATGAAGTGCCAAAGCTCTCGAAAGAACTCCATCGCGTCCTCTCAGAACAGGCGTTTCATGCTGTCCGGCGACGGGCCCGGAGGTGCGCGGACGACCCAATTCGTGTCGCCCCGCCCGGATGCTTCGAGGCGCAGCGGATCTCTTCCCCGCATCCGCATGACCAGCGCCGTCGGCAGGACACCGAAGATGAAAATCAATCCCATGATCACCGGGGTCACGATATGATGCAGCAGCATGCCGATCTTGAACCACAGCCAGTTGAACGGATGCAACGCGCGCGGCCAGGCGAGCGCGATGCCGAGCAGGACGATTGCAAGCACCAACGCCCAGAGGCGAAGGGAGCCGCCAAAAACGACCGGCCAGGTCGCGATCAGCGCGAACACCACGGCGAACACGAATCCGAACGACCGATCGGACGAGCCTTTGACCTCGTCGCGTTCGAAGCGCTCATGCGTGTCCGTCGGTGCCATTCGTCGAGTTTACACATGCCCGCCGCCGCAAGGCAACTTTGGCGCCGCCGGCGCGCTCGATGTCCTCAATACGCATATTCCTTGAACACCGGCTCGACGCTGCGCTGCCAGGGACCGTGAAATTTCTCCAGGAGCTCCTCGGCCGGCGTGATGCCGCGCGCGACATATTCCTGGATCGGGCGCAGATAGCGGCTCTCGTCGTGACCGCTAGCGTCGAGGCGCCGACGGCGGGCGAGCCCGGCCTCCGCCAGCGCGAGCGTGGCGTTCGCGAGCTCGAGCGTGTCGCGGCCGGCGATTGCGGCCTTGAATCCGAGCTTCGGCACGTCATCGCGCAATTTTTGGCGCTCGGCCGCCGACCAGGACTTGACCAGATCCCAGGCGGCATCGAGCGCGTCGTCATCGTAAAGTATCCCGGCCCAGTAGGCCGGCAGCGCCGGGAGCCGCCGCCACGGACCGCCGTCGGCTCCGCGCATTTCGAGATATCGCTTGAGCCGCACCTCCGGAAAAATCGTGGAGATGTGGTTCGCCCAGTCGGAGATGGTTGCGCGCTCGCCGGGCAGGCCCGGAAGTCGCCCCCGCATCAAATCGCGGAACGACTGACCGGCGACGTCGATATAGCGGTCGCCGCGCTTGACGAAATACATCGGCACGCCGAGCGCGTAGTCGACATAGCGTTCAAAGCCCATGCCCGGCTCGAACGCCCAGGGCAGCATGCCGGAGCGGTCGGGATCGGTGTCGCGCCAAATCTCCGAGCGAAACGAGAGAAAACCGTTCGGCTTGCCTTCGGTGAAGGGCGAATTGGCGAACATCGCGGTCGCGACCGGCTGCAGCGCGAGCGAGACGCGCAGCTTTTTCACCATGTCGGCTTCGGACGAGTAGTCGAGATTCGTTTGCACCGTGCAGGTCCGGTACATCATGTCGATGCCCAACTTGCCCACTTTGGGCATGTAGGCCGTCATGATGCGATAGCGCCCCTTGGGCATCATGGGGATCTCGGCGCGACTCCAGTTCGGCGTCATGCCGAGCCCGAGAAAGCCGATGCCGAGCGGGCGCGCGATTTCCTTGACCTGTGCGAGATGCGCCATCAGCTCGGAACAGGTCTGATGCACGGTTTCGAGCGGTGCGCCGGAGAGCTCGAACTGGCCGCCGGGCTCGAGCGAGATCGCGCCGCCGCCGGTGACGTCGAACATGCCGATGATATTGCCGTCCTCCATGATCGGCTCCCAGCCGAGGAGGTATTGCATGCCCTCGAGCAGCGCACGGATGCTCCGCCGGCCGTCGTAGGGGACCGGGCGCTGGCCCTCGACCGTGAACACGAACTTCTCGTGCTCGGTCCCCATGCGGAACTGCGACTTCGGCTTGCTGCCTGCCTCGAGCCAGGCGACGAGCTCGTCGCGCGTTTCGATCGGCGTCATGTCGACTTGGTCGCGAGCCATACGGGGGTTCCGACGGAAAGGGCCGCGACCATACACGGGCGCTGCGCGGGAGGGCAATTGGGTCAAGGGCCGCGCACCAGCTCGCATGCGGCGCTTCAACGTCCAAACGCTCGAAAATGTCCCTGAGTTCAGCCCGAACGCCGGAAGGGAGACACCCTCAGCGGCCTTCGCCTGCGCCGGTCGCCTTCAGCACCCCGCCAACCCGCCCGATTTCGGTCCGCGTCAACCCGCGAAAATCCCTCGGGCTTGGAGGTGGGACGAGATCAAACCCGCGCGAAGCTCTGCGCTTTGACCATCTCGCGCAATCCGTAGAATTCGCGGTTGACGCTGTCCCAGCTCGGCAGCTTCTTCATGTTGGCGAGCCAGCGCTGGATGTTGGGGTAGGGCGAAAAATCGCAGCCGATGAGCTCGCCGAGCGTGACGATGCCGGCCCCGAAATAGTCGGCGATGGTGACCTGATCGCCGCACAGATACGGCTTCGAGCCGATCCAATAATCGTTGAGCAGCTTGAGCCAGTTCTTGGCATTGTTCTGCGCCCACTCGATGGTGGCGGCTTGGGCCTCGTCGCTGCGCCGTTTGTGGTGGGGAAAGAGCTGCGGATAGGCAAGGCCGTAGCCCCAGTCGCGATAGAAGTTGGTGTTGATCCAGTCCATGACCTCGTTGACCTTGGCGCGCTGCTTCAAGTCCTTCGGATAGGCCGGCGAGCCGATCTTGTCGGCGAGATATTTCAGGATTGCCGAGCTTTCGGTGAGCTTGAGATCGCCGTCGACCAGCATCGGTACCAGCCGGTTCGGATTGAGCGACGCGTAGGGCTCCTGGTGGTGGGCGCCCTTCATCAGGTCGACCAGTTCCTCGTCGACCGGAACCTTGTTCTCCGCGATGAACAGGCGGATCGGCCTGCAAGTCATCGAGATCGGGTGCATGTAGAGCTTCATCATTGCCTCCCAGAGCAGATCGTCGTTACTTGAAAATCCAGCGTCGGCAGGCTGGCGTGCCGATCCAAATTGCCGATTCAAATGGATGGCGGACGCTGCAGCCCTTCACGCTGCTGCGCGCTGGCCCGCAAAGCGGGCGTAGAACGTATCTCCCTTCCCCGCCATGTCAATGAGCAGCTTCGAGGGCGCAAAGCGCGGCCCGCGCGATCTTTCCAGGTGTTTGCACAACTCGACGAAGGACTTCGTCCCCATCATGTCGATATAAGACAGCGTGCCGCCGGTGAACGGCGCAAAGCCGAAGCCGAGGATCGAGCCGACGTCGGCTTCGCGCACGTCGGCGATCACGCCCTCCTCCATGCAGCGTGCGGTCTCGAGCGCCTGGATGGCGAGGAGGCGCTGCTTCAGCTCCGTGATATCGATCAGCGCGGGATCGAGCTTGTGCGGCTGCAGCTCGCCAAGGCTCGGCCACAGCCGTTTCCGTCCGCCCGGCGGGTAGTCGTAGAAGCCTTTGCCGTTCTTGCGCCCGAGCCGCCCGCGTTTCTCGACCATTTCCTCCAGCAGCGCCTTTTGGCGCTGGTCGACGGCGGCAGCGCCGAGATCGGCCTCGGTTGCCTTCAAGATCTTCCAGGCGAGATCGACCGCGACCTCGTCGTTGAGCGCGAGCGGGCCGACCGGCATGCCGGCCATGCGCCCGACATTCTCGATCATCGCCGCCGGCACGCCTTCAGCCAGCATCAGATGACCTTCGCGGAGATAGGTGCCGACCACGCGCGAGGTGTAGAAGCCGCGCGCATCGTTCACCACGATCGGCGTCTTCTTGATCGCACGCACATAGTCGAGCGCAGCGGCGAGCGCCCGCTCGCCGGTCGCCTTGCCCATGATGACCTCGACCAGCATCATGCGCTCGACCGGCGAGAAGAAATGAATGCCGATGAAATTGGCCGGCCGTTTCGACATCTCCGCGAGCGAGGTGATCGGCAAGGTTGACGTATTGGAGCCGAAGGTCGTCCCCTCCCCGATCGCCGCTTCCGCCTTGGCGACGGTTTCCGCCTTCACCTTGCGGTCCTCGAATACCGCTTCGACCACGAGGTCGCACGCCTTTAGCGCGCCGTAGTCCGGCGTGGGCGTGATGCGCGCGAGCAGCGCGTCGCGCTCGGCCGTCGTCGCCCGGCCGCGGTCGACCTGCTCGGTCATCAGCTTGGCCGAATGGCTCTTGCCCTTGTCGGCCGCCTCCTGGTCGCGATCGATCAGCACGACATTGAGCCCGGCCAGCGCGGTGACGTAGGCGATGCCGGCGCCCATGAAGCCCGCGCCGATGACGCCGATGGTCGTCAGCTTCGTCGTCGGCACGGCCTTCGGCCGGCGCGCGCCCTTGTTGAGCTCCTGCAGCGAGACGAACAGGGTCCGGATCATCGCCGCGGCCTCGGGCGAGCGCAGGATCTTCGCGAACCAGCGAGATTCGACGCGCAACGCGAGGTCCATCGGCAGCTGCAAGCCCTCGTAGACGACCTGCATGATGGCGCGTGCGCCGGGATAGTTGTCGTAGGTCTCGCGCCGGTAGATGGCGTTGGCGGCGGGGAACGTCATCATTCCGGCCTTGGAATAGACCGGCCCGCCCGGCAACCGAAAACCTTCCGCGTCCCAGGGCGCCTTGGCCGCGCCGCCGGCCGCGATCCACGCTTTGGCCTGCGTCAGGAGATCGGCCGCCGGCACGACCGCGTCGATGAGCTTCATCGCCTTGGCCTGCGCGAGGCGCAGTTGATCGCCCTTGAGCAGGAACTGAAGCGCATCGCCGGGCGGCATCATACGGGCGACCCGTTGCGTTCCGCCCGCGCCGGGAAAGAGGCCGACCTTGACCTCGGGCAGCCCCACGCGCGTCTTGGCGCTCTCGGCGGCAACGCGATAGTGACAGGCAAGACAAAGCTCGAAGCCTCCGCCCAACGCGGAGCCGTTGATCGCCGCCACCCACGGCTTGCCGCAGGTTTCCAGGCGGCGATAAAGCAGCGACAGCTTGCGGCTCTCCTCGAACAGCAGCGCAGCGGCGGCCTCCTCGCCGCGCGCCTTCGCCATGTCGGCAAAACTGCGACCGAAGACCTCCAGCAGGGTGAGGTCGGCGCCGGCGCAGAACGCCTCCTTGCCGGAGGTGATCACCGCGCCTTTGATCGCCGGATCGCTTGCGACCTTCTCGACGATGTCTCCGAGCTCTTCGATGACCTTCGGGTCGATGACGTTCATCGAACGCCCGGGCGCATCCCAGGTGACGAGCGCGATGCCGCCACCATCGGTGTCGAGCTTGAAATTGACGTAGCTCATCGTGCCGCCCTCTGCCTTGATCGCGTCATCCAGCGTCCTTCGGATAAGGCTCCCCGGAGCGATGCGAAAAGCGGAAGCCGCGCTCGTCCTTGTTGCCGACGAGATCGACGTCGGGATAGTGCGCGCGCTCGCGCGCCGCCCGGGTGCCGACCTCGAGATAGAGCGCGTCGCGCTGCGATTTGTTGACGAGATGATGGCCGTTGGCGACGCCGGCTTTGAAGCCCGCGGCGTCGCCCGGTCGCAACAAGGTGGCCCCGCCGTCCTCGATCAGGGTAATTTCACCCTCGACCACGTAGACGAACTCGTCCTCGTTCTCGTGCCAATGCCGCAGCGCCGAGGCGGCGCCGGGCTTGAGCCGCGTGAGATTGACCCCGAACTGCGTCAGCCCGGCTACGTCGCCGAGCGCCATCTTCTCGCGGCCGTCGGTGACGGCGCGCCAAGGCTCGGGGTAGACACTCTTGGTGCGCACGGTTGCTTTGGCGAGGTCGATCTTGGGCATGACTGTCTCACACCCGCTCGATGATCGTGGCGGTGCCCATGCCGGCGCCGATGCAGAGCGTCACCAGCGCGGTCGAAAGGTTGCGGCGCTCCAATTCGTCGATGACGGTGCCGAGGATCATGGCGCCCGTCGCGCCGAGTGGATGACCCATAGCAATCGCGCCGCCGTTGACATTGACCTTAGCGGGATCGAGATCGAAGGCTTGGCAATATCGCAGCACGACCGAGGCAAATGCCTCGTTGATCTCGACGAGATCGATGTCGTCGAGCGACATTTTCGCTTTTGCGAGCACCTTCTCGGTTACGTCGATGGGACCGGTGAGCATGATCGCGGGTTCCGAGCCGATATTGGCGAATGCCCTGATGCGAATGCGCGGCTTCAAGCCCGCCTTGGCACCCGCGTCCTTGCTGGCGATGAGCACGGCGGCGGCGCCGTCGACGATTCCGGATGAATTGCCGGCGTGGTGCACGTGGTTGACCGCCTCGAGCTCGGGATGCGCTTGCACCGCGACCGCGTCGAAGCCGCCCTTCTCGCCCATCTGCACAAACGACGGATTGAGTTGCGCCAACGACTGCATGGTCGTCGTGGGCCGCATATGCTCGTCCTTGGCGAGGATCGTGAGCCCGTTCACGTCCTTCACGGCGATCACCGAACGGGCGAAGCGGCCCTCGTTCCACGCGGTGGCCGCGCGTTTCTGGCTTTCGACCGCGAAGGCGTCCACGTCGTCGCGGGAGAAGCCGTATTTGGTGGCGATGAGATCGGCCGATATCCCCTGCGGCATGAAATACGACTGGAGCGCGATCGCGGGATCCATCGGCCAGGCGCCGCCCGAGGCGCCGATGCCCACCCGGCTCATGGACTCGACCCCGCCGCCGATCGTCATGTCGTGCTGGCCCGACATGACCTCCGCCGCGGCGAAATTGACCGCGTCGAGACCCGAGGCGCAGAAGCGATTGATCTGGACGCCCGGCACCCCGTTACCGTAGCCTGCCGTGAGCGCGGCCACGCGCGCGATGTCGCCGCCGGCTTCGCCCACCGGATCGACGCAGCCCAGCACCACGTCGTCGACCAGGGCCGGATCGAGCTCGTTGCGCGCCTTCACTGCGGCGAGCGTCTGCGCCGCCAGATTGAGCGCGGTCACCTCGTGCAGCGCGCCGTCCGCCTTGCCGCGCCCGCGCGGCGTGCGCACGTGATCATAGATGAAGGCGTCGGGCATGAGTTCTCCTACCTGTCGGAGTCACAAGCTCCTCGCGATCAGGAGCTTCATGATCTCATTGGTGCCGGCATAGATGCGCATCACCCGCGCGTCGCGGTACATGCGCGAGATCGGGAATTCCTCCATATAGCCATAGCCGCCGAAAAGCTGCAGGCAGCGGTCTATGATCTTGCCCTGCAGGTCGGTGAGCCAATACTTAGCCATGGAAGCGGTGACGGTGTCGAGCGCTCCGTTGAGATAGCGCTCGATGCAATGGTCGTGGAACACCCGCGCGATCGTCGCCTCGGATTTGCATTCGGCCAGCACGAACTGGGTGTTCTGGAACTCGATGATCTTCTTGCCGAACGCCTGCCGCTGCTTGACGTAGTCGATGGTCAAGGCAAGCGCGCGCTCGATCATGGCCTGGGCATGCACCGTCACGATGAGACGCTCGCGCGGAAGGTCGTTCATCAGTTGCGCGAAGCCTTGTCCCTCTTCGCTGCCCAGCAGGTTCTCCGGCGGCAACTTCACGTCCTCGAAGAACAGCTCGGAGGTATCGGCGGAATCCAGGCCGAGCTTGGCGAGCTTGCGGCCACGGCGGAAGCCCGCCGCGTGAGCGGCTTCGACCACCAGCAGCGACACGCCCTTGGCGCCCGCGCTCGGGTCGGTCTTCGCGACCACGATGATCAGATCGGCGTGCTGGCCGTTGGTGATGAAGGTCTTCGACCCGTTGAGCACATAGCCGTTGCCGGATTTCTTCGCCGTCGTTCGGACGCCCTGCAGGTCGGAGCCGGTGCCGGGCTCGCTCATGGCGATCGCGCCGACGAGCTCGCCAGTGACGAGCTTGGGCAGCCAGCGGCGTTTCTGCTCCTCCGTGCCGTAGTGCAAGATGTAGGGCGCGACGATCCCGGAGTGCAGCGGCGCGCCGAAGGAGTCGAAGCCCGCGAGGCTCAGCTCCCGGCCGATCACGGCTTCGTGCGCGAAGGTGCCGCCGACGCCGCCATAGGCCTCGGGGATCGCCGGGCACAGCAACCCGGCCGCGCCGGCCTTGGTCCACGCGTCCCGATCGTACATGCCCTGCTCGTTCCAGCCGTCGAGGTGTGGAACGAACTCGGCCGCGATGAAGCGCCGCGCCTGCTCCTCGAGCAGCACGAGATCTTCGGTCATCCAGTTCGGGCGAGGAAGGCTGATAGCGTCCATGATGAATCCTGCTCCCGGTAGAACTTACCGGGCACTGCCGCGCAAGGCGAGAGTTAGCGGAAGTCCCCGCCGGATTTCCGAAAAAGGCCATGCACAACTCGAGGAATCCGGAGCGTTGACAAGCGGCCGCCACTTTCTCACAACCCCCCGGCTGAAGGAGATGGGGTCGCGTTTACATGCAATTCATGCGGTCGCGGCCGGATGTTGTCCGGTCGATCAACCAGCGCTGGCTGCTGGGTTATTGGGATCGCTTGCGCGACAAACGCCTGCTGCCGAGGTGGCAAGGCTTCGAGGCCGAGGAACTCGCCGCAATGGCGGAAAGCCTGTCCTTCCTGGACGTGATCGGCAGCGACGGCAATGCCCGGTTCCTGATTCGATATCATGGCAACAGAATTTCCGAAGCTTATGGCGCGGTCTGCCAGGGCAAGTTTCTCGATGAAATCCTGCCGCCGCAATACCGGGAGGCGGCGCTTTCCACCTACCATCGGCTGCTCGTGACCAATTTGCCCGTCTACACCATCGCCGACACGCGCGACCGGTCCGAACGCATCGTCCACTACGAACGTTTGCTGCTCCCGTTCAGCCGCGATGGCGTCGCGATCGATCGCGTTCTTGCCTCGCTCGAAACCGTGAGCCCCGAAGGCGCGTTCGACCACCGCGATATCCTGAATTCCGCGTCGAAGCCGCCGGCCTTCGCGCTCTGCACGACGATCGAACATTGACCGTTTCCGAAACATGGTGGGCGCGAGGCTCGGCGAGCGTTCGCCGGGTGCTGCCCGGCCTGCTGCTGTCGGTATCGGTCGCGGCCAGCGCGGCGTCGACTGCTCCACTCCTCGCTGGCGTCGTGCGGATCCCCGCGATGGTCATCGCGCTCTTCATCGGCATTGCCCTCAACCCGTTGGCGCGACGACCCTTGTTCCAGCCCGGCATCGTGTTCTGCCTGAAGACGCTTCTGCGTTGGGCGGTCGCCTTGCTCGGCCTGCGGATTGCGCTCGGCGAGATTGCGGCGCTCGGACTGACGACGGCGACCCTGGTAATCGTGTCGATGGCGGTCACGCTGGCCTGCGGTTTCCTGCTCGCGCGCGTATTTGCATTGGAATCCGCCTACGGCGCCCTTGCCGGCGCCGGCACCGCTGTCTGCGGCGCCTCCGCCACGCTCGCGACCTCGATCGTCTTGCCCGACTACAAGGGCAAGGAGACGGATGTCGCCTTCGTCGTCGTCGCGGTCAATGCGTTGTCGACCCTGGCGATGGTGCTCTATCCGCTCATCTGCGTTTCGCTTGGATTCGATCCGCAGAGCACGGGCGTGATGCTGGGCGCGTCCATCCACGACGTCGCGCAGGTCGTCGGCGCCGGTTACGCGGTGTCGGAGACGGCAGGCAACACGGCGGTGATCGTCAAGCTGTTCCGTGTGTTCCTGATGCTGCCGCTCGTCCTTGTCATCGGTTGGCTGTTCGCGCAGCGAGCGGTCGCGAGCGCGGCCGCCAGGATACCGATTCCGGTCTTTGCCCTGGTCTTCGTCGGCCTGTGCGTGCTCAACAGCATCGCGGCCGCGTTCCCCGCCATTGTCCCGCTGTTCACGCAGGTCAAGGCGCCTCTGATCGAGGCCTCGACCTGGGGCCTGCTGATCGCCATTTCGGCGCTCGGATTGGGGACCTCCCTCACCGCAATCGCCGCGCTCGGCTGGCGTCATGTCGCGACCGTGATCGGCACGACGTTGATCATTCTGGCGGTGGTGACGGCCGGTCTGCTGATGCTCGCGGCCTAAAAAGCTTCCGACGGCAGCTCCATCACACTGGCTGCGCCCGCGCGGATGCGGCCGAGATGCGCGGCCGTGTCCGGCAACATGCGCTCCATGAAGAAGCGCGCGGTCACGAGCTTTGCCTGCATGCGCGCCGTATCCGCATCTGCGCCTGCGAGCTTGGCATTCGCCGCCTCCGCGATCCGGCACCACATATAGCCGAGCGCAACCAGACCGAAGAGATGCATGTAGTCCGTCGCGCCGGCGCCGGCATTGTCGGGTTTTGCGAGCGCGTTCTGCATGAACCAGGCGGTCGCCTGCTGCAGATGGCCGACGCCGGTCGCCAGCGCCCCGGTATAAGGCTTCATCTTCTCGTCCGCGGACTTCTCCGACATGTAGGCCGAGACCTCGCCGAAAAATGCCTGCAGCGCCCGCCCGCCATCCTTGGGGAGCTTGCGGCCGACGAGATCGAGCGCCTGGATGCCGTTCGTGCCCTCGTACATCATCGCGATCCGCGCGTCGCGCACGAACTGCTCCATGCCGTGCTCGGCGATGTAGCCGTGTCCGCCGTAGATTTGCTGCGCGAGCACGGTGTTGGCGAATCCCACGTCGGTCAACACGCCTTTGATCACCGGCGTGAGCAGACCCAAGTGGTCGTCCGCCGCCTGTCGCGTCTTGTCGTCGCCGGAGCGATGGGCAATGTCGCCCTGCAGCGCGGTCCACAGCACGAGTGCGCGCGCGGCCTCGTTGAACGCGCGGATGGTCATCAGAACCCGGCGCACGTCGGGATGGACGATGATCGGGTCGGCTGCCTTGTCTGGAAATTTCGCGCCGGTGAGCGCGCGCCCCTGCAGCCGGTCTTTCGCGTAGGCCGCCGCGTTTTGATAGGCGACCTCCGACAACGCCAGCCCCTGCACGCCGACGCCGAGCCGCGCCCCGTTCATCATCGTGAACATGGCGTTGATGCCGTGATTCTCCTCGCCGACGAGCCACCCGGTCGCGCCGTCATAGTTCATGACGCAAGTCGCGTTGCCGTGGATGCCCATCTTTTCTTCGATCGAGCCGCAGGTCACGCCGTTGGGTCGGCTCGGCGGTCTGCCGGCCTGCGGCAAGAGCTTTGGTACGACGAACAGCGACACGCCGCGGATGCCGGGCGGGGCGCCCTCGAGGCGCGCGAGCACGAGATGCACGATGTTCTCGGACAGGTCGTGCTCGCCGGCGGAGATGAAGATCTTGGTGCCGAAGAGCTTGTAGCTGCCGTCGCTCTGCCGCACCGCCTTGGTGCGAAGGAGACCCAGATCGGTCCCGCAATCGGGCTCCGTCAGATTCATGGTGCCGGTCCAACGACCCGCCACCATCTCCGGCACGTAGGCGGCCTTCTGCTCCGCCGTGCCGTGCCGAATCAGCGCCGACAGCGCGCCCTGGGTGAGACCTGCATACATGGAGAAAGCCATATTCGCGGAGCCCATCATCTCGTTGACCGCAACCGTCAGCGCCCCGGGCAGGCCCTGGCCGCCGAGCTCTTCCGGCGCCGAAATCCCCATCCAGCCGCCGTCGCTATATTGCTTGAAAGCCTCCTTGAAGCCCTTCGGCGTGGTCACGCTGCCGTCGCCGTGGCGGGTGCAGCCCTCCTTGTCGCCGGGCCGGTTGAGGGGGGCGAGCACTTGCTCGCAGAACTTGCCCGCTTCCCCCAGAATAGCCGCACGAACGTCGGAGGAAGCGTCGGCAAACCCGGGCAGATTGTCGTAGCGCCCGACCTGGAAGACATCGTCCAGAAGAAACAGCACGTCCTCGACGGGGGCCTTGTAGATCGGCACGGCTCTCCTCCCTCTCCTGCCACCGCCTTACATCAGAATCGGACCGCTAGTGTCCCGGTTCCGACGTTCGTATCCATTTTGCAGCACGCACTTTTACGAACGTCGGAACCAAGGGACACTAGCAACTCTATGATTCTAGTGTGGCTTTGGATTTGACGTTCCTACGAAAGACTCGCCGCAAGGCTGGTAGGAACGTCAAATCCGCCACACTAGTCGCGCCCCGGCCCGGCAGGTCGGCTGTGATGAAACGGCCACACCCTGATGGCATCGCCGTGGTCTCCGGGGCCGAGGCGCGGTCTTAACCGTCTGTTTACCCCGAACGGCAAAAACTGCGACCCGAAGGCACAGGAGTGCGTCGCTGTCCACCGCCTGTTAACGGGCGCCGGCCCCCACCAGGGACCGTCCCGTTCCCGCCTCGTCCTGTTCCAACATCCGGATGCGGGCATGAAATCTGGCGTTCCGTGGCAAGTAGCAGGGGTCAGACGGCAGGCGCGCGATACCGCGCGCGAAGCTGCCCGTCGATCCGGCTTGTCGGTCGGCGAGTGGCTCGACAACGCTATCCTCGATTCGGCCCTGCACGACGGCATCGACCCGCGAGTCCTTTCACAGCCGCAATACGATGAAGACGCCGCTCGCGACGCGATGGCCTATCGCGACGAGGGCTGGCCAACCGTGCGGGGCGAATACATCGAGAACCGGCAGCGCGGGGACCGGACGCCGGACGACGACCGCGCGCCACCGCTCGGCTACGAGGATCGCTCCAACGACCGCTTGGACGCCGCTGGCCCGGCGCCTTACGGGCACCGCAATCGGCCCACAGCTCGCGCCGAGGGCCGCTTCCATCCGGCGGACGACCCGGGCCGCCATCGCCCGGCTCTCGATGACGAGCGCGACCATCCGGCCGCCGCGAGGGATCGCTACCATCTCGTCGTCGACGATGACCATAGTCGTCCGACTCCTCGCGACGACCGTGATCGTTCCGCCGACCCTTGGGATCGCCGCCAACGGGCCGACGAAGCCCGTCGGCGCGCCGCCGAATTGGTCGAACGCCTCTCGGTCGAAACCGCCGAAGACCATCGCCATCGCCCGGCGGCGGAGCAGAACCTCGACGAGGTCAAGAATCGCCTCGACAGCCTGACGCAACAGCTCAGCCGGCTGGCGGAAATGAATTCCGCACAGGCCTCCCGCATGAACCGCCGGGATGGGGAGACGCCGCACCAACTCGTCGAGGTCATTTCCAAGATCGACAGCAGACTGAACCAGTTGGTCGAAGAGGGGCGTGCCGCCAAGGCGGAAATCGAGCAGCGCCTGAATGCGCAGCTCTCCCGCCCCGACCGTCGGGACGAAGAGCCGCCGCGCCAACTGCTGGAGGCCATTTCCAGGATCGACGAAAGGCTCGATCATCTGATCGCCGAGGGACGCGCCGTCAAGGCCGAGATGGAGCAGCGCGTGAACGCGGTCGATCGCGTGGTTGCCGATTTCGACCGCGAAAGGCCCCGCGCGGCCGTCGCTGGCGATCCGCCCACGCCGCTCGACCAGGCGCTCAGCGAAATCGCGGACCGCCAGCGCACGCTCGACGGCTACGCTCCGATCGCTTCCGGCAAAACCCACGCGGCAACGCCATCGGACGCGCTGCCGCGCCCGCGCACCCAGGAGCTGTCCGGCCTCGAGCAGCAGCTGCGCCAGATCAATACGCAGATCGAGACGCTCCGGCAGCCCTGCGCGCTCGACAAGGCCGTCGACACGCTACGCGACGATCTCGCCGAAATCGGCGCGATGCTGCAAGAGGCCATGCCGCGCAAGGCGGTGGAAGCGCTCGAAAGCGAGGTGCGAAGGCTGGCCGACCGCGTCGACCACAGCCGCGACGCCGGCGCCGACGGGACGGCGCTCACCGGTGTCGAGCGCGGGCTCAGCGAAGTGCGCGACGCGTTGCACGCTCTCACGCCGGCCGAAAATCTCGTCGGCGTCGACCATGCGATGCGGCAGCTTTCGCAGAAGATCGATCTCGTCACCAGCAACGTGCAGGATCCGGCGGCGCTCAAGCAGCTCGAAAGCGCCATCGTCACGATGCGCGGGATCGTCTCCCATGTAGCCTCGAACGACGCGCTGGCGAAGCTCTCCGACGAGGTACGCGCGCTCGCCGACAAGGTCGAGCAGGTGACCAGCGCTCCCGGCGGCGGCATTCTTTCGGCGCTCGAAGGCCGGATCGCGATGCTCGCCGACGCGCTCGAGGTACGCAATCAAAGCGGCCAGAACGTTCCGCACCAGCTCGAAGCCGTGGTCAACGGACTGATCGACAAGATCGAAAGGATTCAGCTCACTCGCGGCGACCAAGCGGCGCTCGGCCACCTCGAGGACCGGATCGCCAAGCTGGTCGAGAAGCTCGACGCCTCCGATGCCAGGCTCAATCACCTCGAGGCGATCGAGCGTGGGCTGGCGGATTTGCTCATCCATCTCGAGCATCAGCGCATGCCGAACCCCGCGCAGGCAGCGGCCACTCCGCCGCCGGAAGTGGATTTGCTGTCGCGCGACGTGGCCGACCTGCGGCAATCGGAGAAGAAGACTTTTGATTCGCTCGAGGTCGTCCACGGTACGCTTGGACACGTCGTCGATCGGCTCGCCATGATCGAGACCGAGATGCGTAGCCCAGTCGCCCGGTCGACCGACCCGGTCCCGGCGGTTCATGAGGATTTGCTTTCGCCGGCCGCACCGCCGACGCGCGGCCCGACCGCGATGCCCCCAGCGGAGGCGCCCGTTGCCGCCATGGTGGACGCTCCGGAACTCGCACCGATGAGCCCGCCCGTGGAGACGGCCTTGCCGGTCGAGCCCGCGCCGTCGATCGAGCTTGTCGACGCCCCACAGCCGATCGAATTTACCCCTCCGCCCAAGCCGGCGACGCCCGCGCCCGAGCGGCG
>Ga0099827_10000316_pt1 | contig 20895 bp, 20 predicted proteins | sample CZO8metaG_FD_79339 | JGI IMG/M metagenome (GOLD analysis project Ga0099827, IMG submission 79339) | Vadose zone soil microbial communities from the Eel River Critical Zone Observatory, Northern California, USA - CZOApr15con1.8 metaG | ecosystem: Environmental > Terrestrial > Soil > Vadose zone ...
CGTTCCGCTCGAGATCTTCGAGGGCCGCCACTACGGCGCCATCTTCGGCACGCTGATGCTGGCGGCGATCGCGGGCGGGGCCGCCGGACCCTGGGTGACGGGCGCGCTGTACGACGTCGCGGGTAGCTACACGCTGGCTTTCTGCATCGCCATCGTCGGCTCCGCACTGTCGGCGCTGGCGATCTGGCTCGCCGCCCCACGGAAGGTGCGTGCTGTCGCCGGGCGCACGGGCGGTTAGCTCCGTAGGTCAGCTCAGAAGGCCTTTCAGCTTGTTCACAGTTATACCGGCTATGAGCGCCAGCCCGACGCTCGTCAACGTCCCGACCAGGAAGTACTCGGCGAAGTGACCCCTGGTATCTTCCTTGATCTCGGGGTATCGCGCGAGCGCCTTTGCGCCGAGCAGGAATCCCACGGCGGTCTCATAGCCGCCGACGATGAACGTCAGGATCAGAATGCGCTCGATCCAGCCGATGTATTTCCCGGCGTTCGGAAGACCAGGCTTCAAGTGAGTCAAGTTGATCTGCATCATGGCGAGAAAGGACTGAGTGACTTTCTGGACCAGGTGCCCCCCACCGAAGACCACGGCGACATATGCACAGGCGTACAGATAGACGAGCGGGTTCATGGCGGTGGAACGGATGATGGCGACAATCCCGGACCACGAGGCGCTGAGCCAGATCGATGCCAGAGCAACGACCATGAGGTGGGCTGCCTGATCTGCCGTGAACGCGAGCCAGCCGTCCCCGGAGAATCGGGCCTTCACATAGTCGAGGAGGGTGTGGACGAGAGCCACGACTACGATCGCCGTGGACACCCGCCGGTCGAGTCCGAGATTCACAGCGGCGATCGCGCACACGAGATGGACGCCCGCGTGGGCGGCGAGCGGCCGGATCGCGGTCTTCCTGCGGGCGATCCAGTCCGGCTGCAGGACGAAGTCCGCGACAAGGTGGGCGAGATAGAGCTGCAGGAAGAAGAGCACCGCTAAACCCTCACCGGGGTGCAGAGGGCTTTTGCACCCTTGCCTGGGTGCGACTGGCCTTCTCGATGAGGTCTCGAAGGAATACCGCTGCCACATCGAAGTGAGGCCAGCCGGCAGCGAGCAGACGCTTCGTCACGTTCTGATGGGCGACCTTGAGCTTGGCGGCGATGGCCTCCCGAGTCAGCCCGAGCAGGCTCCACCGGACAGCCTCCCATTGGGGCACGGTCCACGATTGCTGAATGAAATCCGTGAGACAGAGGACAGCATCGGCTGGGTCGTCCACTTCTGAGGCTCCTGTTACAAGCTTGGTGGACCGGACGGGACTGCGGGCCTTGGCGATCTCTTCGAGGCCGTTCCGGGCATGGACGAAGGCGGGACCGTCTTCCTCGTAAGGACTCTGGCGCTTCGGCGTGCTGAGCTCTCCGATGCCGACGGACGCTCGGAGGTGTACCGGCGGTCTTAGACCGCCCATGGCGACCACTGCTCGGAGGTAGGTGAGTATGTCCAGAGCGCGCCGCGCATCAGCTATGACGCACTGAAATTCATCCCCGGCCGTGATCCGGAACGCCAGCCGGGTATGGATGGCGCCGGGGAATCGATGCTCCACGTCGGCGAACGCCTTGCGAATGACCTGATCGAGCCTCCGGCGGTCGGCGGAGCTGTAGCGCGACGAACCAACGACGTCCGCCGTAAGGACGGCGACAGAGCCCCTCGTTCGTCTCAAGAGGCTTGCACCTGTTCTGAGGTGCAGAAGCCAAATGCACCCATTTAAAGGTGCACCTTAAGCCTACGGCAGAAGCGCAGTCAAGGAAGATTCTCTGACGGGCCGGGCCGGCTGACCCCCCTTCCGAAGGCTACCTCCGAGCGCCTTGGATTGCGCGCCACAGGGCATGAGGCGTCGCCGGTATGGGTATGCTAGTGACGCCGAGGGGCCGGAGCGCGTCGGCGATGGCGCTGATGACCACGGCCGGCGCAGGGGTGGTGCCGCCCTCCCCACCCGCTTTGACGCCCAACGGATTGGTGGGCGAAGGAACTTCGTTGAGGCGAGTCGTGAAGGCCGGCACGTCGCCGGCGCGCGGGAGGGCGTAGTCCATCAGCGTGCCCGTGATCGTCTGGCCGCTCGCGCCGTCGACGATGCAGGCTTCACACATCGCCTGCCCGAGGCCCTGGACGATGCCGCCGTGGGTCTGGCCCTCGACGATCAGCGGATTGATGGCGCGGCCCACGTCGTCGACGGCGATGTAGCGCACGAGATCGACGGCGCCGGTCTCCGGGTCCACCTCGACTTCGCACACGTGGCAGCCGTTGGGGAACACGAGCTCGTGCATCTCGTTGTCACGCACGACTGCAAAGCCGCCGGACAGCTCGAACAGGCTCAGCCCACGATCTGTGCCCGCGACGGTGAAGCGGCCGCGCGTGAACGTCATGTCGTCGGGCGCCGCCTCCAGGGCGAGGGCCGCGCGGCGCTTCCCTTCGGCGATCAGGTCGTCAGCTGCGAGCGCGATGACCGCGCCCGCCATGCGCATCGAGCGGCCCGAGTGGGTGCCGCCGCCGAAGCCGACGAGGTCGGTGTCGCCGGACAGGATGCGTACCGCCTCGACGTCGAGCCCGAGGGCCGCGGCCGCGACCTGGGCGAAGCTCGTCTCGTGCCCCTGGCCCGCCGACTGGGTGCCGATCACGATCTCGACGATCCCGTCCGCGCGCACCGTCATCCGTGCTTGCTCGCGCGGCGTGCCGGTCGAGGACTCGACGTAGTTGGCCAGACCGCGCCCGAGCAACTTGCCCCGCGCGCGCGCTTCGGCGCAGCGCTCGCTGAAGCCGGCCCAGTCGGCGAGATGCGTCACGAGCGCCATGTTCTCGGCGTATCGTCCGCTGTCGTAGACCATGCCGAACGGGTTGGCGTAGGGCATGCTCGCCTCGCCGATCAGGTTGCGGCGGCGGAGCTCGGTGCGGTCGAAGCCCGTCGCGTCGGCGGCGAGATCGATCAGCCGCTCGATCGCAAAGGTGACCTCGGGCCGGCCCGACGAGCGATACGCCTGGGTCGGGGTGGTGTTGGTGAACACCGCGCGCGCGCGGACCCTTGCCAGGGGGATGTCGTAGTTGCCGGTCACCAGCGCCGAGCCCTTGCCGAGCGGCGAGAACGAGACCGCGCGCGCGCCGACGTTGCCGATGTTGTCGGCGCGCATGGCGAGAAATCGGCCGTCGCGGTCGAGCGCCAGCGCCACGCGGGTCAGAAGGTCGCGGCCCTGGTAGTCGCTCGACATCGCTTCGGCGCGCGTGGCCGTGTACTTGACCGGACGGCCGAGCTTCCGCGCCGCCCACAGCACGAGACCGTATTCGACGTAGACGCGGTTCTTGGTGCCGAAGTTACCGCCGACGTCGAGCGACACCACGCGCAGCCGCTCGGGCGGAAGCCCGAGAACTTCCGCGAGCTCGCGACGCTGGCGGAAGGCGCCGCCGCTGCCGGCGTGGAGGATGTAGCGCCCGCTCGCGGCCTCGTAGACGCCGAGCGCGGCCCGCGGCTCAATCGGCACGCCGGTCACGCGGCCCACGTGGAACTCGTGCGTGATCACGTGATCGGCGCCGGCGAAGGCGGCGTCGACGGCCGTCTCGTCGCTGCCGAACGCGGCGTCGACGCAAACGTTCGTCGGTAGCTCGTCCCACACCGCGGGGGCGTTGCCTTCGGCCGCTTCCGCGGTGTCGACCACGAACGGCAGCGGGTCCCACGTCACGCGCACCGCCTCGGCCGCGTCTTCCGCCCGAGCCCGGGTCTCGGCCACGACCATCGCGACCGCCTCGCCGACGTGGCGCGCCTTGTCGGCCGGCAGCAGAACGTGTGGACCGAAGAAGATCGCGCCACCGCCCGGGGCCCGGAGCTTGAGGTCGTGACGGTTGGCCGGTACGGGGTTATGCGGGATGACGCCGAGCCCGTCCTGGGCGACGTCAGCCCCCGTGAATATTCCGAGCACGCCCGGCATCGCCCGCGCCCTCTCGACCTCGATCGCGACGATGCGGGCATGCGGGTGAGGCGAGCGCACGATCGCCGCGTGGACGTGGTCGGGACGCGAGAAGTCATCGCTGAACCTGCCGTTTCCCCGGAGCAGGCGGTCGTCCTCTTTGCGCCGCAGTGGCTGGCCGATGGGGCCGGGAGCGGGAGAACCGCTCGTCATGCTCGGGATTGTACGTCGATGGGCAGCCCGGGTAGAGTTTCAGCCCAAGAGGAGGAGAGACGATGACCCTGAGGAGATTGGTGGCGCTCGCCGTGGTCGCGGGGGTGGTGGTCGGCGCGGGACCGGGCGCGGCAGACGCCGACGTCCAGCGGCTGTACGTGCTCGACTGCGGGCAGAACGTCGGGAAGGATCAGTCCCGCTGGTCGCCGGGTGTCAACGAGGGCAAGGCGATCGAGTTCTCGGACAATTGCTATCTCATCCGGCATGACAAGGGCCTGCTACTGTGGGATACCGGCGTTCCCGACGCGGTCGCGGCGATGCCGGACGGCATGGTCGTCGCCAACGGCGCGATCACGTACCGCCGCGCCAAGACGCTCGTGGCGCAGCTCGAGCAGCTCGGGGTCAAGCCCGCCGACGTCACCCATGTGGCCGTGTCGCACACGCACGGCGATCATGTCGGCAACATCGCGCTTTTCCCGACGTCCACGGTGTGGATCCAGGGCGCCGAGTACGACTGGGCGATGGCGGGGCCCAGCAAGCCGGCGTTCGCGTCCACGCAGACGATCAAGAAGCTCGCGGGCGACCACGACGTCTTCAGCGACGGCAGCGTGACGATCGTCTCCACCCCCGGGCACACGCCCGGACACCAGTCGCTGCTCGTGAAGCTGCCGAAGACCGGATGGCTCCTGCTATCGGGAGATGCGGTGCACTTCCAGGACAACTGGACGCACAAGCGCGTGCCGTCGATGAACTTCAACCGCGACCAGACGCTGGCGTCGCTGCAGCGGATCGCCACGCTCCTGGAGGAGCGCAAGGCGCAGCTGTGGATCAATCACGACAAGGCGCAGAGCGAGCGCCTGCGCTACGCGCCCGCGTACTACGACTAACCCGGGCGCCGGCGACCGGGTGCCGGGCTAGCGACCGCCCGAGACCTTGACCGCCGCCAGACGCTCGATGACCGTCATGATGACGCTGGTGTCCTGCTCACCGAGTCCGGCTGCCAGCGCCGCCTGCTGGTAGCGCTGCGCCACGTTCGAGAAGCTGACCGGGACGTGCAGCTCCTTGGCGATCGTGTTGAACGTGTCGAGATCTTTGTTCATCAGCGCCACCTTGAAGCCCGGCTCGAAATCGCGCGGGATCAGCGCCTTCGGGATGCGCTCGAGCGCCTTGCTGCCGCCGCTGCTGGCCTTGACGACCTCGTAGATCGTCATCGGGTCGAGGCCGGCCTTCACGCCGAGCGCCAAGCCCTCCATCATGGCGCACGCGTTGACGCTCGCCATCATGTTGTTGATCGCCTTCACCGTGTTGCCGGCGCCGACCGGGCCCACGTGGAAGATGTTCGGGCCGATGGCCCGCAGGACCGGCGTCGCGCGCGACAGGGGCTCGGCGTCGCCGCCGACCATGATGGCCAGGGTGGCCGCGCGGGCGCCGCTCACACCGCCGCTCACCGGAGCCTCGAGGAAGTGTACGCCGCGCGCCTTGGCGCGGGGCTCGATCTTACGGGGCGTTGAGGGAAGCACGCTGCTGAGGTCGATGAGGATCGTCCCGGGCTTGGCGCGGTCGACCAGGCCGCCGGGCTCGAGGTAGACCGCCTCGACGTCGGGCGAGGCCGGCAGCGAGGTGAGCACGATCTCCGAGCTTTCGACGACCTCGCGCGGCGAGCCGGCGCGCTTGGCTCCGGCCTGGATCAGATTTTCCATCGCCTTGGCGTTCGTATCGAAGACGGTCATCGCGAATGGCGCCTTCAAGACGTTGTACGCCATCGGGTTGCCCATGTTCCCGACACCGATGAATCCGACGGTCGTGGCCATTGCACCCTCCTTAACGCGTATTGACGATCTTGTCCCACATCTCGGCGTACTGCTGCCGATACTGGGGCCAGATCTTCTCCTCGGCGATCTTGCGGAACGAGGCCACGTCGGCCTGGTTCACCTTCATGCCCTTGGGCTCGAGGATCTCCTTGGCCTTCTGAAAGCTGTCCACCGTTTCGGTGGCCTCACGGATCCTCGCCTGGGCCTCCCGGCCGACCTCGAGGAAAAGCTTCTGCTGGTCGGGAGTCAGCCCGCGCCAGATGTCGAGGTTCATCACGAGAACCGTGGGACCGTAGTTGTGGTAGGTCATCGACGCGTACTTGGCGACCTCGTAGGCCTTGAGCGCATTGATGTTGACCACGGGCAGGTCGGCGCCGTCGATGACCCCCTGCTGCGCGGCCGGGATGACTTCGCCCCAGGGCATCGGCACCGCGCTGGCGCCGAGGCCGTTCACCGTGTCCGCGAAGACTCGCCCCTGCTGCACGCGCATCTTGAGCCCCTTGAGGTCAGCCGGTGTGGCGATAGGCCGCCGATTGTTCCAGAAGTGGCGGAAGCCGTAGTCGTAGAAGAACAGGACCTTCACCTTGTACTTCTTCTGGAAGATCTCGTCGAGGTTCCGGCCGATCTCGCCGTTGAACATGGCGTAGGCGTGGTTGTAATCGCGGACCAGGTACGGCGTCAGGAACACGCACATCTCCGGGAAGACGGTGCACGCGGCGCCGGCCGGGTTGCCGAGGGCCACGTTGCCGGACTTCACGGCGTCCATGATCTCCAGCTCCTTGGTGAGCAGGGTGCCGCCGTGGAACACCACGTTGAGAGCCCCGCCCGAGCGCTTGGTCAGCTCCTCGCACATCCACTTGAAGGCCGTCGCGCTCGACTCCGGCGGCGGAGTGACGTGGGGGAAGTCGAGCTTCTTTGCCGTCGGCTTGGCCTGGCCCGCTGCCGGGCTGCGCCCGCCCGATAGCGCTATGGCCACGAGCAAGACCACCGCCACCGCACCGAAGAGTCGTCCGCGCATGAGTCGGCCTCCCTGGTTCAGAGTCACGCCTCGGCCGGCGAGCACCACCGCGGCTTGACTTCGAGGCGGGGCAACTTTACCATCCGCGCGCCATGCGCGGGCGACTGTCGTGGATCGGGGCGGTACCGCACGTCGTGATCACCGCGCTGATGGTCGTCGTCATCGTGGACATGCTGGTCGGCGTGTTCCTTCGCTACGTGATGACCTGGATCTCGGCGACCTTCGACCTTCCCACCGTCCGCTTCTTCTGGGTCGAGGAAGTCGGCGAGTGGTCACTGGCCTGGCTCACCTTCATCGGCGCGGCCCTGGGCATTCGCCGGGGCACCCACTTCGCGGTGAACCTCGTCATCGACCGCTTCCCGGCGACCCTTCGCAAGACGGTGCTGGCCGGTCAATGCCTGCTGATCGTCGCCTTCGGCGCGCTGGTGGCCGTCTTCGGCTGGCAGGTCGCCGAACTGAATAGCCAGTCGTTCTCGCCCGCGCTCGACCTGAACCTCCGCTGGCTCTATCTCTCCTCGGTCGTCGGCGGTGTGCTCATGGTCGTCTACGGTCTCATCACCCTCGGCGATGTCTTCGCAGGCCGTGGAGCCTGGGGCCAGCTCTCCGGAGATTCGAGCTAGACGATGGTCGCGGCCGTCGTCGTCAGCTTCGTGGTCCTGGTCGCGCTCTCGACACCGATCGTCTTCGCGCTGGGGCTGTCCGGCATGCTCGGCCTCGTGCTCGGAAACTTCTCGCTCCAGAAGCTTCCCTCGGCCCTGGTGGCCGGCTCGCAGAGCTGGGTGCTCCTGGCCATCCCGACGTTCGTCTTCGCCGGGAGCCTCATGGAGCGTTGCGGGATGTCCTACGCCCTCGTCAACCTCGCACGCGGCCTGGTCGGCTGGGTGCGCGGGGGGCTCGGCATGTCGGTGGTCCTGGCCGAATATTTTTTCTCGGGCATCTCCGGCTCGACGATCGCCGACGTCTCGGCCATCGGCTCGATGCTGACGCCGCCGATGCTGCGCGCAGGGTACCGGCCCGAGCACGCCGCGTCGCTGGTGGCCTCGGCCACGGCCATGGGCATTCTCGTCCCACCGGCCATCTTCATGATCGTCCTCGGCCAGATCATGGACACGTCGGTCGTGGCCATCTTCCTCGGCGGCTTCATTCCCGCCGCCGTCACCGCCGTCTGCCTGATGGTCGTCATCTTCTTCCAGGCCCACCGGCTCGGCTGGCCCAAGGACGAGCTGCCGACCTGGGCGAGCCTGACCACGGCGGCGCGGGCGTCGCTGGTGCCGCTCGTGGTCCCGGTGGTGATCGTTCTCGGGTTCTATTTCGGGGTCTTCACGGCCACTGAGGCCGGCGCCCTGGTGGCCGCGTACGCGGTGGCCGCCGCCATCCTCTACTATCGGAACGTGACGGTGCGCGAGATGTGGACGCTGCTCCACGAGACCGCGTTGCTCACCGCGGCCGTGATCTTCCTCCTCGCCGTGGCCAGCATCTATCAGTTCCTGATGGGCATGCTGGGTGTGCCGGCCTTGCTCGGCGAGGTGCTGCGGCCGCTCTATCCCACGCCGTGGCTCTTCCTCGTGGCCGTGTCCATGCTCGTCATGCTCTTCGGCATGGTGCTGGAGGGGCTCCCGGCCGCGGTCGTGCTCATCCCCGTCGTGTTCCCCATCTCCAAGCAGATCGGCATCCACCCCGTCCACTTCGCCACCGTGCTCACCGCCGCGGTCGGCATCGGTCTGTTCCTGCCCCCGATCGGCGTCGGGCTGCTCATGGCGCTGCGCTTTGCCGACGTCTCGGTCGGCCGCCACTTCCGGGTGTACTGGCCGTATCTGCTCTCGCTCTTCGTCGGCCTCTTGCTTCTCATCCTCTTGCCGGAGCTGACCCTCTTCCTGCCTCGGCGCGCCGGCCTCATCCGCTGAGCGAGAAAGGCGAACGATGCTCTACATGATCATCGAAAGCTTCAAGAATCGTGACCCGGTGCCGGTGTATCGGCGGTTTCGGGATCAGGGGAGACTCGCCCCCGAGTCCGTGAAATACATTTCGAGCTGGGTAACGCAGGAGATGGCCAGGTGCTACCAGCTCATGGAGTGCGAGGATCGTCATCTCCTCGATCAATGGATCGCCCGATGGAGCGATCTCGTGGATTTCGAGGTGGTGCCCGTCATCACGTCGGCTCAGGCGGTCGAGCGGATTGCGCCACGGCTGTAGGTGCCAAGGGGGCGACATGAGTACACAAGCTTCGAAAGCGGCGGCCTTTCGCGCTCTGCACGAGCGTCCGGGCGCCTTCATCATTCCGAATCCCTGGGACGCCGGCACCGCCAAGCTCCTGGCCTCGCTCGGGTTCGAAGCTCTGGCGACGACGAGCCTCGGCTTGGCGAACAGTCTCGGGCGCCCCGATGGCGCCGGCGTGGTGAGCCGGCTTGAGGTCCTCGAGAATTGCCGGGTGATCGCGGAGGCGACGGATCTGCCGGTCAATGCCGATCTGGAGAACGGCTACGCGCACGAGCCCCGCGCCGCCGCCGAGATGATCCGACTGGCCGCGAACGCAGGGGTCGTGGGCGGCTCGATCGAGGACGCGACCGGTGACCCGGCGAACCCGATCTACGACTTCGCGCTCGCGGTCGAGCGGGTCCACGCGGCGGTCGAAGTCGCGCGGTCGCTGCCGATCCCGTTCATGCTCACGGCCAGGGCGGAAAATCTGCTGCACGGCTGCCACGATCTCGATGACACCATCCGGCGGCTCCAGGCCTTCGAGAAGGCCGGGGCGGATGTGCTCTACTCGCCCGGGGTGAGAGACCTCGCCACGATCCGCGCCGTGGTCTCGGCCGTGACGAAGCCGGTCAACGTGGTGATGAGCGCCGCCGATCCGTCAATCACGGCCGCCGAGCTGGCCGGAGTCGGAGTCAAGCGCATCAGCGTCGGCGGATCACTGTCGCGGCTCGCGCTCGCCGCCTTCCTCAAGGGCGCGCGCGAGATGAAGGACCGGGGCACGTTCACCTGGATGCGCGACACGGTCCCGAGCCAGGAGCTCAAGGCGACCTTCACCCGCTCGGAGTGAGGGGCTTCTCTGCGCGAAAGTACAGGAAGAGCGCCCTTAGCCGCTTGCTCGACGCCGGACGCCGCGATAAGGTTTCCTGGCACCGGAGGGGACCGCCATGGCGAACACGGACGGCAACATCTTCCAGCGGGGCCTCGGTCGCGCCCCCGCGAACTTCGCGCCGCTGACCCCCCTGGGGTTCCTGCCGCGCACCGCCGAGATCCATCCGGAACGGGTCGCGGTCATCCACGGGGACCGCCGCATCACCTACCGCGACTTCGACGCGCGAGCCCGGCGTCTCGCGTCGGCGCTCGTCCGGCGCGGCATCGGGCCGGGCGACACCGTGTCGGCCCTCCTGCCGAACGTGCCGGCGATGCTCGACGCCCACTTTGGCGTGCCCATGATCGGCGCCGTGCTCAACACCATCAACACGCGGCTCGACGCGCGGACGATCGCCTATATCCTGGAGCACGGTGAGGCGAAAGTTCTCCTGACCGATCGGGAGTACGCCGGGACGGTCGGGCCGGCGCTCGAGCGGCTCGGCACGAAGCCCCTGGTCATCGAGGTGGACGATCCGCTCTATCAGGGCCCGGGCGAGCGGCTCGGCGAGGTCGAGTACGACGCGTTCCTCGCGACGGGCTCGGGGGATTTCGCGTGGACGCCGCCGGCCGACGAGAGCCTTCCGATCGCGCTCAACTACACGTCGGGGACCACCGGCAACCCGAAGGGCGTCGTCTACCACCATCGCGGGGCGTTCCTCGAATCCGTCGGCAACATCATGATGTGGCCGCTCCCGCCCCGCGCGGTCTACCTCTGGACGCTTCCGATGTTCCACTGTAACGGCTGGTGCTACACATGGGCCGTGACAGCGATGGGTGGCACCCACGTGTGCCTGCGCCGCGTCGACCCACCGCTCGTGTTCCAGCTGATCGCGCGGCACGGCGTCACCCACATGTGCGGCGCGCCGACAGTGCTCACGCTGATGATCCAGACGCCGCCCGAGCAGCGGACGCGCTTCGGCCGCGTGGTCGAGATCCAGACCGGCGGCTCCTCGCCGCCCGCCAAGGTCATCCGCGCCATGAGCGAGATGGGCTTCAACGTCACGCATCTCTACGGGCTCACCGAGGTCCACGGCCCTTCGACCCTCTGCGCTCCGCAGGAGGCGTGGGAGGCGCTCGACATCGGCGAGCGCGCCGAGAGGATCGCGCGCCAGGGAGTCCGCTATCCGACGCTCGACGGCCAGATGGTGGCCGACCCCAAGACGCTGCGGCCGGTGCCGGCGGACGGGCGCACGATCGGCGAGGTCATGCTGCGAGGTAACACCGTGATGCTCGGCTATTTGAAAGACAGGGCGGCGACCGAAGCGGCGCTCCACGGCGGCTGGTTCCACACCGGCGATCTCGCCGTTCAGCACCCCGACGGCTACATCGAGATCAAGGACCGCGCCAAGGACATCATCATCTCCGGCGGTGAGAACATCTCTTCGATCGAGGTCGAGATCGCGCTCAATCGGCATCCTGCGGTGCTCATGTCGGCGGTGGTGGCTCGGCCGGACGAGAAGTGGGGCGAAACGCCGTGCGCGTTCGTCCAGCTCCGTCCGGACGCGGTCGCCACGGCCGAGGAGCTGATCCGTTTCTGCCGCGACAACCTGCCGCACTTCGCGGTCCCCAAGACGGTCGTGTTCGAGATGCTGCCGACCACTTCGACGGGGAAGGTCCAGAAGTACACGCTGCGCGAGCGAGCGCGGGCCCTGTGAGCACGGCGTTCTTTCGACCGCCCCTCGACTATCCGCGCGTCCCGTACGACCGGTTGCTGTCGCACGGGGCCGAGCGCCACCCCGAGAACGTCGCGGTCGTCTTCCGCGACGCGAGCCTCACCTACCGTGAGCTGGACGCGCTGACGAACCGGTTCACCCGCGCCCTCACGAGGCTCGGAGTGGGTAGGGGTGACCGCGTCTGCCTGCTGACGACCAATTGCCCGGAATACATCATCGCGTTCTATGCGATCACCCGGGTGGGCGCGGTCGCGAGCCCGATGAACCCGTCCTACCGCGAGCGCGAGATCGAATACCAGCTCAACGACACGGAGGCCGTGGCCGTCGTCGTGCACGCGGACCTGGTGCCGCTCGTGGAGGCGGTGCGTGCCCGCACGCGGCACCTCCGGCACGTCGTCGCGATCGGGTCCGGCCCGTCGCCGGCGCCGACGGTGCGAAGCTTCGCCGAGTTGATCGCGGATGAGTCGCCGGTGCCGCCGGCACGGGTAGACATCCACGAGGACGAGCTCGTGGCGCTGCCCTACTCGAGCGGGACGACGGGGCTCCCCAAGGGCGTGATGATCAGCCACAAGAACCTCGTCACCAACAACATCCAGTTCGTCGCGTGCATCGGCATGCGCGAGAGCGATCGGCTGATGATCTTCCTGCCCTTCTATCACATCTACGGCACGATGCTGATGGGCGCCGCGGTCCACACGGGCGCGACGTGCGTGCTGATGGAGCGTTTCGAGCCGGTCGAGTGCATGCAGCTCGTGGAACGCCATCGGGTCACGCTCTTCTTCGTGGTGCCGCCGGTCATCCTCATGCTCTCGAACTGGCCGGATCTGGCGAAGTACGATCTGTCGAGCCTGCGGCTGACGATGGTGGGAGCCGCGCCGGTCGCGCCGGAGCTGTCGCGGCGCTTCGGCCAGCTCACCGGCGTCCCGGTGCTCCAGGGTTACGGCATGACCGAGGCGTCGCCGCTCACGCACGTGAACCCCGTCCACGACGAGCGTCTCAACGTCGTCGACTCGGCCGGCCTCGTGGCCCACGATACCCAGCACCGGGTGGTCGACATCGAGACCGGCGAGCGCGTGCTCGGGCCCGGCGAGATCGGCGAGATCTGCATCCGGGGCCCGCAGATCATGCAGGGCTACTGGAAGGCTCCCGAGGCGACGGCGGCGGCGCTTCGCGAGGGCTGGTACTACAGCGGTGACATCGGGTGCGTCGACGAGCGCGGCTATCTCTACATCCGTGACCGCAAGAAGGAGATGATCAAGTTCAAGGGCTTCGGCATCGCCCCCGCCGAGATCGAGGCGCTCCTGCTCGAGCATCCGGCGGTTGCCGATGCCGCGGTGATCGGCAAGCCGCATCCCGAGGCGGGCGAGATCCCCAAGGCGTTCGTCGTCAGGAAGCCGGGCCAGCCGCTGACCGCCGCCGACGTGGTCGCCTTCGTCAAGGGCCGCCTCGCCAACTACAAGGTTCCGGGCGAGGTCGAGTTCGTCGACGCCATCCCGAAGACGCCCTCGGGCAAGATCCTGCGTCGCGTCCTGAAAGAGCGGGAGCTCGGCGAGCGCTGACGCGGAGCCCTCACTCCGGGAGCAGCGTGTACGTCCAGCACTCTCCTTCGAGCACGACGGTGCCGTCCTGGTTGGTGATCGTCGCGCGGAGCTGGCAGACCGGCTTGTCGGGCTTGAGCGAGCGCACCTCGATCTCGGCGGTCAGCGTGTCGCCGAGGTAGGGATCTCGGCGTAGAGCTCCACGTGCTTCGCGGTGACGGTCTGCGTGCGCCGCGCGCGCTGTCCTACTGAGAGGCGAAGAGGACCGATGCGCTCGGCCATGATCGAACCTCCTGCGTCGAGAGCATACTTGACGCGCCCGGCGTCCGCGCGGTATGGAGGCTCGCATGAGCGGCCGCAGGCCGATCGTCGTGGCGATGCTGGCGGCGGTTGCCTGCTCGAGCGCGGCCGCTCCATACCGGGAATACGAGATCCGGTTCGACGCGCCGGCTCCGCCATCGCTCGACCAGAGCCCGAGCGACAGCGAGCTCATCGACGCCATCGCCTGGCTGATGCGCCACCGGCTCGATCTGCCGTTTCCCGCGGACATCAAGGCGTACGTCTACGTCAACGAGGCGACATTCGTCGACGGGCTCATCAAGATTGGGGGCGAGAAGATCGACGAAGCGTGGGACCGAGGGCGCTTCGCCTCCGGTGTCGCCACGCGCGTCGGCCTCTTCCTGCGTGGCGACTACCTGGCCCGGATCCACCTCGTGGGGCGCGCGGGACTTTTCGCCCACGAACTGGCGCACGTGAGCCAGAGCAAGCTCCGAGCAGGCGGGCGCGGCAGACCCGCGCAGTGGATCCTCGAGGGCCATGCCGACTGGGTCAAGTTCAAGGTGCTCGACCTGCTCGGATATCGACCCTACGCCGAGTCGCGGGACACGGTCGTACGCGCCGCCCTCGGATCGACGACCCCGATCAAGTTCTTCCCTGACCTCCAGGCGCTCGCCAGCAACGCGGCCTGGACCCAGTCGGTGAATCGGCTCGGCGCCCCGGCGACATATGGGCAGGCATTCCTGGCGGTCGACTGGCTCGTCGAGCAGCATGGCAGCGCGAAGCTCACGGAATTCTTCGGGCGCTTCGCGCTCGACGCCGATCCGCGGGCGCACTGGGGGACGGTGTTCCCGATCCCGTATCGCCAGTTCGGCGACGACTTCCGCGCGCGGCTGAATAGCCTGGGCCTGCCTACGCCGCCGGCAGGAGTGGGCAGCCCGGCGGCGTCGCCGCCCGCTTCTTCTCGATGATCGCCGAGGCGTACTTCTCTAGGTAGTGCGTGATCGTCTCGACCCGGATCTTCACCGACCCGGAGGGCTTGGTGGAGTCGAGGTCCTGGAAGGAAAAGAAGAGCGTGCCCGAGCGCTCGACGATCTGCTGCACCGGCGTGTACGTCGGCTGGTCCATCCCGCACTCGTAGGACGACATGCGGACCACGCAGGCGATCCACGGGATCCGGGCCGCCACCTTGGCGCCCCACAGAATCTCGTTCGTGTTGGAGCTGTAGGACGACGGCCACACGTCGTGGATGTCGAACGCGGACTTGATGTGGCCGGCGCGGATGTCCTCGCCGAACGCCCACTGCATCAGATCGTCGTCGATCGGGAAATACTGCATCCAGAGGATCGGGTAGCCGTAGGCCTGCAAATCGACCTCGATCTCGTGGCCGATGCCCGGGTCCATGTGGTACGGCCGCGCGATCACCATCAGGCACGCCCGGTTCTCCCGAGCGCACCACTCCAGTACTTCGCGCGACTTTTTCCGGAGACGGTGGCTGAAGTCGCGCAGGGCGCGGAAGCCCGCCTCCACCGCCCGCCCGGTTTCCTCGTAGGTCAGCCCCGGCAGCGCGTCGCGCATCGTCGCGAACAGCTGCTTGGGCACCAGCAACGGCTCGTCGAGCGAGACGAACGGCGTGACGTACTTGATACCCGCCTCGGCGAAGGCGTCCTGCTCCTTGATGAAGCCGGCCTTGATGTTCTCGGGAGCGGCCATGACCCGCGGGCACGTGAGCGACTTGGCCACGTGGCCGGAGAGGAACGAGGGCAGGTTGTAGATCATCGGCGAGAGCAGGATGTCCAGCTTCTGCTTCTGGCCGAAGACGAGCTCGCCGTAGTGGCCGGAGATGCACTTCACCGGGTAGCAGCAGTCCACGGTGCCCCGGCCCTTGCCGAACTGCCGGCCCTGCTCCTCGGAAGTGTCCGACGAGAAGACGACGTTGCGCGGGTCCACGCCGAGCGCTCCGAGGAACCCCATCCAGAACTGATGGGTGTTCCAGAGGTTCAGGACACGCGGAATGCCGATCCGGAGCTTATTCCGCGGCGACGACGGCGGTGCTGACCCGGCGGAACGCGTCCTTCCGAACCATCTCGGCAACGTTAGGGTACTCACGCTTGACCTCCTCGAGCTTCGCCTTCACCACGCGCATCTCGTTGACGTCCTCGACGAGCCCCTTGGGACACGAGTTGTTGCTGATGACGCGCTCCCAGCCGGGCGCCAGCGGCAGCTTGCTCCACTCGCGGCCCTTGGCGCCCGGGAGCTGGACGTCGATGAACGTCCGCGTGCAGTTGATCGGGCACCACTTGCAGACGGTCGCGGCGCTGGTCGTGCTCGTGTAGGTCAGCGCCGCGATGGCGTCGAAGCCCCGGAAGTGCGACGCCTCGCCGCGCTTCCGCCAGTCGCCGGCGCAGAGCGCGGCGCCGATGGCACCGGCCTCGCCGGAATACGGGTGCAGGACCACCTCGGCGTCGGGCACCTTGCCCCGGATGAAATCCACCTGCGCCTTGACCACCGCCATGTTGCGGTGGGTGCCGCCCTGCAGGATGAACTTGCGGCCGGCCGCGCGCAGATTCTGGAGCTGGCCCGCGTAGATCCAGACATTGACCGGCAGGACCGCCGCCAGCGCGGCCATGATCTCCTCGGCCGACCAGCCCTTGCGCTGCTGGTTGACGATATCCGACTGGAGGAAGACGCCGCAGCCCATCGTGAGGCTCGGCATGGCCTTCGCCTGGAACGCGCGGTCGGCGTAGGCCTCGAGCTTGATGTTGTAGCGCTCGGCCACGCCCTGCAGGAAGGCGCCGTTGCCCGACGAGCACTGCGAGTTCAGGCGGAAGTCGGCGACGGTCCCCTGTCGCAGGATCATGATCTTGACGTCCGTGCCGCCCACGTCGCAGATGACGTCGGCGTCGGGATAGAAGTGGAGCGAGGCGGTCGCGTGGGCGACCGTCTCCACCACGCCCATGTCGGCGCCCAGGACGTCCTTCAGGAGATCTTTACCGTAGCCGGTGAGCGCGAGCGCGCCCACGTCGGTGAACCCGGCCTCGCGTACCTGGTGGAACAGCGACTGGGCGTCCTCGATCGGGTTGCCCTTGCTGAGGGCGTAGCACGAGAACAAGAGCTCGCGGTCCTCGGAGAGGACGACCGCCTTGGCGGTCGTACTGCCGAAGTCGCAGCCGAGCAGCACGGTGCCGACGTGCTGCGCGCGCGCGTCGCCGGCGCCGCAAGTCGGCGCGGGCTTCACGTACTCGCTCACGAACGTCGCCAGGTCGGCGGCGCCGGCGACCAGGCCGCGGGCGCCCTCCTTGGCCTTCGCTTCGTGCTGGCCTTCCTCGACCCACCACTTCAGCTTGTCGCGCCCCTGGTAGACGCCGATCTCGGGCTTCTCGCCCTGGCCGATCTCGATGCAGCCGAGACAGGCGTAGTAGAGGGCCTCGGCGGGGATGTTGATGAGCGAAGCGGGTTCGCGGCCGCCCAGATCGAGCTTCCGCTGGGACCAGAGCTTGGCGAGGTGATGGCGCCACGCCTCCTGCAAGCCTTTGAAGAAGAGGTTGGGGCCGCCGAGCAGCAGCACTTCGGGCGCCGGCGTGTTGCCCTTGGTCAGCGTGGCCAGATTCTGATAGACGACCGCCTCGAAGAGGCTGGCGATGATCTCCTCGACCGGCACCCCGGTCTTCACCAGGGAGTTCGCGTCGGTCTCGGCGAAGATGCCGCACTTGCTCGAGACCTTGTGCAGGGCCATGCCCTCGTAGGGCATCTCGGCCAGGCGCTCGCCGGGCACCTGCAGCTTGCGCGCGGTCTTCTCGATGAACGTCCCGGTGCCGCCGCTGCAGGCCGACTGCATGTAGACTTGCTTGGAGCGCCCGGTCCCGGTGGCGGTGAAGAAGATCGTCTTCATGTCCTCGCCGCCGATCTCGGAGACGAAGCGCACGTCGGGATGCTGGCGCTCGACGCAGGCGGCGACGGCGACGACCTCCTGGATGAGCTTGGCGCCGACCTGCGGAGCGATGAAGCCCGCGCCGGACCCGGTGAAGAACACGCGGTCGGCGCCGGCCGTCAAACCGGCCTCGGTCTCCATGCGCGCGAGGAACTCGAGGACCTTTTCGGCCTGGCGGGTGTTGTGCCGCTGGTAGTCCTGCCAGCGGACCTTGCCGTCCTCGATCACCACCGCCTTGACGGTGGTCGAGCCGACGTCGACGCCCGCGAATTTCATGGTGCTGGGGGGGCCTGGACCCCCCCAGACCCCCCGGTCGCGTTGCGCCCGAACGCCCTCATGACCGACCCAACTTCTTCGCGACGTGCAGGACGAGCTTCGCGGCCGTGCCGGCGGCGGTGCCGTCGTGCGGAATGGCGTACGTCGCCTTCTTCATCTCGGGGTGCGCGTGCAGGTACGCGCGCACCTCGTCCACGCTGAGCCCCGTGCGCGTGAGGGCCTCGTCGAACTCGCGCTGGGCGCGCTTCTTGGCCTCGGTCAGGATCATCTGGCAGCGCGACAGCGCGTGGACCTCGGCGTCGCCCTTGATCTCGAGCGGCGCGTAGAGGATCTCCGGATACTTGCCGATCACGCCGGCCATGGCGCCGATCGACATGGTGTTCGGCATGCAGGAGTACGGCGACAGCTCGCAGATCATGTGGGCTTTCTTCTTGTGGTAGGCCCACAGCGTCTTGCCGACCAGCATGTCACCCTCGCCGCCGTCGAGGTTTCTGTGGAAGTACGGCGCCGCCAGCCGCCGCAGCTCGAACTGACTCGGGCTCTCGTGCGGCAGGTTGCCCATCGCGCGGCGCAGGCGGTTGACGGTCAGGCGGTAAATGCCCTGCGCCACCCGCCCCAGCCCGAGCTTCAGGCGCGCGTGCTTCTCGATACCGCTGTAATCCTCGAAGCGCTGCAGCCCGAGCCGCAGCAGGTAGTCCATCCAGATCGTGATGGCCGCCGGGTAGACCTCGGCGCCCTCGGCCTCGAGCCAGCGGTGGATGTTGTAGTTCGGATCGCCCTCGACGGTCTGGAGATAGAACTCGCCGGTGATCTTGACAGTCGGCTTCACGCGCAGACGGTCGACCTCAATCTCGGCGAACTTCTTGCGCACCTCACGCATCGCCCGCACGAAGTACGGCGTGGTGAGGTGCCACAGCACCGACTTCTTGGGCGACATCTTCGGCCGGTTGCGAAAGACCGTGTAGAGATATTCCACGCTCTCCTTGACGACCGCTTCGGTCTGGCCCGGCAGCACCTCGTATGGCCGAACCTGGTACTCGAGGTCCTGCACGAGGTCGGTGCAGAAGATGCCCCACAGACAGCCGAGCGTCATCGGCAGGTTGAGGTCGAGGCCGTCGCCCATGTTCTGGTCCAGGTTGTCCTGGGCCATCAGGAACATCCGGAACCTCTCGAGCCCGCTGTTGCGCAGCGCCAGCTCGTAGCTCGCGTGGTACTGGCCGAAGCGGCAGGCGCCGCAGGAGCCGGCCGTGAGATAGACGTACTTCTCGTTGACCTCCTCGACGCCGACCTGCTTGGACTCCTTCTTCAGGAAGTTCACGAGGTTGCCGGTCGTGAAGCTGGTCGGGCAGCACTGGCCGATGTCGGCGGTCTCACGGCCGGTCAACAGATCTTGCTTGGTGGCCACCGGCAGGATCTGCGCCTTGTAGCCGCTGCTTTCCAGCACCGCCTGGATGATCCGCTCGACGCGCCAGTGGAGACCTCCGAACAGGATCGTCACCGAGTCGCGCTCGGCGCGGGTGAAGGGTCGGGGCGTATAGGCACGATAGTGATCAGTTGCTACGGTCGCCATTCCGTCCTCCCTTGACGAACCGGTCCACCCAGGATTCGAGGAGCCGCACTGTGCCAAAGCCTGGAAGCCGGCGGATGGTGTCGTCGACCTTGCGGGCCGCGGCACGGCCCTCCTCGTCACCGAAGAGGTAGCCGGCCATGAAGCGAAGCTCGTTTCGGGGCTGGACCCCGCTACCCACCGGGCTCCAGAAGCGGTCCACCAGGAAGCGCGCGACCCGGGCAGCGACGGGGCGCTGAAGCCGGATCTCCGCCTGGCGATAGTAGAAGAAGAAGTGCCGCGACTCGTCGCGCTGGATGTGGTCCAGCAGCCCCGAGAGCACGGGGTGTCCGGCGCGCGCCGCCAGGCGGCGATAACCGGTGAGAGCAGTCAGCTCGTTGATCGCGCCCCACGTCATGTGCACCGCGCAGAACTCCGGCCAGAGCCGGGACAGCATCGCGGTCCCCCGCGCCTCGAGCCACTGGGCGGGGTTCTCGCGCCCGTGCGGCGTCGGGCGCGGATCAAGGGGGTGGCCCGCGGCGGCCAGGAAGCGCTCGAGCGCGATGCCGTGAAAGGTCTCCTCATGGACCCAGCACGCCAGGAACGCCGCGACGTCCGGATCGTCGATCGCGCGCGTCGCCAGGAGCGACCGGAGATACACGATCGTGTGGCTCTCGATGTCCTGCATGTACCGCAGCGTGCGGATGGCTTCCGGCGACAGCGGGTGCTTCGGCACGTCGGCCCAGTCGACGGCCCACAGGTCCACCGCACCGGAGCGCGCCAGATACGTGTCGATGTCGAAGGCGGCCATCCCTCGAGCCAAGGGTAACGCGGATGCCATCACCAGTCACTACGTCCAGTTGTGGGCGTCCGGATGGGCGGTCGCGCTCAGCCGGCCTTGTCGAGCTTGTTGCGCAAGGTCTCGACCTGCTGGTGAAAGGGCTGACCGCCTGGGTCGGTCATCGGCGTCTTGTCCGCGAGCCCGGTATGGAGCTCGACGAGCAACGGCCCCTCGTCGCTGAGGATCGACGACAGGCGCCGCTTGAAGTCATCGAAATCGGTGACGGCATACGCCTTCCGGTAGCCTGCGCCCTTGGCCATCTGCACGAAATCGACGGTGAGCCCGCCGGGAATCTCCTGGGCCCCGGAGGTGTGGTAGACGCCGTTCTTGAAAATGAGATGCGTGAGGTTGCGGGGCGCGGCGCCGGCGATCGTGGCCAGGGAGCCGAGCTGCATCAGGAGCGAGCCGTCGCCGTCGAATACGACCACCCGGCGCTTCGGCATCGCGAGCGCCAGCCCGAGCCCGAGCGACGAGGCGCCGCCCATGAAGCCCACGCAGCCGATCGAGAGGTCGTCGGGCGCGATGGTCCGCCAGGCCGGCGAGGTCGTCATGGTCGGCACGCAGATCGCATTGCCGCGGGCGCCGGCGATTGCGCGCAGCACATCCTCGGGCTTGATGGCCATCTAGCTGGTCTCCAGGCCGACGAGCACCGCCGCCGGCCCGCGCCGCTCGCGGCTCAGGCGGTAGTACTCGGGGATCAGGTGGACGTCGTC
>Ga0099827_10000318_pt1 | contig 20877 bp, 20 predicted proteins | sample CZO8metaG_FD_79339 | JGI IMG/M metagenome (GOLD analysis project Ga0099827, IMG submission 79339) | Vadose zone soil microbial communities from the Eel River Critical Zone Observatory, Northern California, USA - CZOApr15con1.8 metaG | ecosystem: Environmental > Terrestrial > Soil > Vadose zone ...
GGCGGCGGGCTGGGAGCCTGGCGGCTGCTCGGTTCGCGGCATGATGATCCCATTGTAGGAGCCGCGCTGAGGTGGCTGCCGGACCGCTGGCCGGGTCGATGGCCGCGCCGCGCGCCGGATGGCGGGCCGTGACGTGGTGATCATGGTCGAGCACGTAATCTGGACGACGAGATAGCGCGTAGGCCCTAAGCCGGCGCTGCCCAGGGAGCCCAGGATCTGGCCGGGAGATTCCGAGGAAGGGGGTGGGGAGATCGAGTTCGACGGCATCGGCAAGCGCACCTCACCAGCCGGGCTCACCTCGCCAGCACTGATAGCGGCGTTCGAGGGCTGGAATGACGCCGGCGAGGCGGCCAGCGGAGTGGTCAATCATCTCGGCATCGCCTGGCAGGCGAGTCCCATCGGCGAGGTGGATCCCGAGGACTTCTACGACTTCCAGGTCACCCGCCCCGTGCTTGAGGTCTCCGACGGCCGGACAGACCGGCTGGTCTGGCCCACCACCCGGCTGTCGCTGGCCAGGCCAGCGGGCATCGGCCGGGACCTGATCCTGGTGCACGGGATCGAGCCCAACATGCGCTGGCGGGGCTTCAGCGATGAGCTGGTCAGCTCATTCACCGACCTCGGCGTCGAGCTGGTGATCCTGCTCGGCGCGCTGCTCGCGGATTCCCCGCATACCCGCCCGGTGCCGGTGACTGCAGCGGCCTCCGACCCGAAGCTCGCCAAGGAACTGCACGTGCAGCCGGTCGAGTACAAGGGGCCGACCGGCATCGTCGGCGTGCTCCAGCACGCCTGCGCGGCGGCAGGCCTGCCTGCCGTCTCGCTGTGGGCCGCGGTACCGCACTACGTCGCACAGCCGCCTAGCCCGAAGGCCACCCTGGCGCTGCTCCGCGGCGTCGAGGACATCCTGGACACCACCCTGCCGCTGGCCGACCTGCCGGACGAGGCGCGTGCCTGGGAGCGGGGGGTAGACGAGCTTGCCGAGCAGGACGCCGAGGTCGCCGACTACGTGAAGACGCTCGAGGAGGCCAAGGACGCGACGGACCTGCCGGAGGCGAGCGGTGATGCCATCGCCAGGGAGTTCGAGCGCTACCTGCGCCGCCGCGGAAACCGGGGCGAGCACGGCGGCCGCTAGACGGGCGGCCAGGGCACGGCGGGCCAGTCGTCCGGCGGGTACGGGTGCACGCGGTGCTTCAGCAGCAGGTCAAGCCGCTGGCGAGTCGCGTCAACCTCGTCGGCGGTGAGCCAGCCGGAGAGCTCGGCGTCCAGGTCGCCGCTGGCGAAGCACAGCTCGAGCCGCCGCAGCGCGGCCATGGACCTGCCGGGCAGGCTGCGGCCCCGCCATTGCCACAGCACCGTGCGGAGCTTGTACTCCTCGCCGAAGCAAACCCCGTGATCGCAGCCGTAGAGATGCCCGTCCGGGGCCGGCAGCAGATGGCCGATCTTGCGATCGGCGTTGTTGACCACCGCATCGAAAACCGCCATGTCGCGCAGCGCAGCATGGTCGGTCTGGCGGGCCAGCCCGATCACGTCCACCGACTCGTCGGCGTGGATCCACAGCTGGCACATGCCCAGGCCGAACGGGCCGTCGCGGAACACGGTCGGCGGCACCACTCCGAAGCCGCCGGCCGTGGATATCAGGTAGGCGGCTATTTCCCTGCCCGCCAGCGAGCCGGCCGGGAAATCCCACAGCGGCCGTTCGCCCGCCACCGGCTTGTACACGCAGTTCGCCTCGCGCCCGCCGCGCCGGATCGTGCAGTATAGCGTCGCGTTCGATGCGACGACGAGCCGGCCCTCGACCTCGATGGTGCCCTGGCTGAGCAGGTCGAGGGCCGCCGCCTCGCTGGCGTCCTGCTGGTCCGCCGGACTGGCCCGCTGGCCGCGCCAGGCACGCCGGCCAGGCGGGCGGTCAGGCATGGCCGGCCCGGTGGCCGTTCTGCCGCGGGCAGATGTGCCCGCCGGCGTCAAGCGGCAGCCCGCAGAGCGGGCACGGCGGCCGTCCCTGGCCGACTATCTGCATCGCCCGCTGGGAGAACGCGCGTGCCATCGCGGCCGTGATCCGCACCCGGAGCACCCCGGGCCCGTCCTCCGGCACGTCATCGGTCAGCGGCTCGACCGGTGACTCGGTCTCCTCCTGCGCCTCGATGATGACGCGCTCGTCGTCGCGGTCCCAGGCAAGCGCGATGGCGCCGACCCGGAAGTCCTCAAGCAGCGGCAGGTCGAGCGGCCCGTCGTCGGTGAGGCTGGCCGGTGCCGCGGCCGGCACCGCCGCCTGGCCGCCGCTGCGCCGCAGCACCTCGTCAAGCAACTCGTCCAGGCGCTCGGCGAGCAGGCTGACCTGCACCTTCTCCAGCGCGACGCTCGTTACCCGGCCGGCTCCGCTGGCTTGCAGGTAAAAGGTCCGCTCACCGGGCTGGCCAACCGTCCCGGCCACGAACCGGTCCGGCGGATCGTACGAATAGACCGGCATGACTCCTATCCTCCCGCCCCCCCGCCGACCATCGCATCGCCCTGCGCCCCGACGGCCGGCCGGCTCGCCGCCGGACTACCGCCAGCCGGCCGACGCCCGAGATCACCGGTGCCGCCGCCGGTATCGTTCATCCGGATCAGGAACGGGCGCAGCGGGGTGTAGCGGATCACGGTCAGCGAACAAGGGTCTACCTGGATCCGCTGGCACAGGTCGAGATGCAGGCCAAGGCTATCGGCGATCACCGCCTTGATCACATCGCCATGCGAGCAGACGAGGTAGGCCGCGTCCTTGCCGAGCGCGTCGTTCCAGTCGCGCACGGCGCTGACCGCCCGGTGCTGCATGTCCAGCATCGATTCTCCGTCGGCTCCCGGAAACCTGACGGCGCTCGGGTGCGCCTGGACGACGCGCCAGAGCGGGTCCCTGGCCAGTTCCTTCAGCCGCTTCCCCGTCCAGTCGCCGTACTTGCACTCGCTGACCCGCTGCTCGTCGGTCACCGCGGGCAGCCCTCCGGCCCGCGCGGCGGCCACCACCTCGGCGGTCTGCCTGCAGCGCTCAAGCGGGCTGCTGACAATGGCGTCGAGCGGAACACTGGCAAGCCGGGCGGCAAGCGCGGCCGCCTGCGCACGGCCGCGGTCATCCAGCGAGATGCCAGGAGTCCGGCCGGTGAGCACCGTGCCGGTTGCCGCCGTCAGGCCGTGCCGCACCAGCAGAACCAAGGTCACCCCATGACTCTAAGGGCTGGCCAGGACGACCGGGCCAGGCCGCCCCGGCCGGCCGGGGCTGCCGCCGCGGCGCGCTTGCGAGCCGCCCGCTGTCACGGCGGTGACCTGGCAGCTAGCCGTCGGCGAGCACGAAGCTCACCGCGCCGAAGCTGATCTGATCCCCGGTTCGCACCGGGACCGGGCTGCTCACCAGCCAGCCGTTGAGCCTGGTGCCGTTGGTAGACCCGAGATCCACCAGCAGCCAGCCGGTGCCGTCGCGGTCAAGCCGCGCGTGGCGGCGGGAAACCGATGGATCGGCGAGGACGAGATCACAGCCGCCGTCCCGGCCGATCATGAACCGGGGCTCGCGGCCGGCCGGGAACGACAGGGTCGGCCGGCCCGCCGCGGGCCGGCCGGCCGCCTGCCACGCGGCGGCGATGCGCCGGGCCGCTGCGGCCTGCCAGCGCGCTGCGGCCCTGCTGAAGGCGCCGGCGACCGCCCCGGTAACGGCGTTGGCCAGGCGGCGGGACGGCATGTCTGCCAGCAGCCCGTCGAGTTCGCGCCGCTCGCGGGCGCGCAGCGCGGCGTCCACCCGGTTGACGAAGCTGTCCTGGCTCAGCCGGCCCTCGGCGAAGCGTTCCCGCAGTTCCCCGACGACCTGGTCGCGCTCGGCATCAGAGGCGCGCAGCGGCAGCGGGGACGGGCTTGCCGGACCCTGCTGCCTTCGCATACTCGAAGTATCAGCCTGGTCTGCCGGCCGCACAAGGCCAGCACAGGTCAGCTGGATGCGGGAGCGCTGCGCCGGTCAGGCCACCGTCGTGTCCGGGTTAGCTCAGCCGGATGCGCGGGTCCCCGACCGTCAGCGCGACAATGGCGACCATGTTGCCCGCCACGGTCGCCGCAGCACCGCGTATCCGCGGCGATCATGAGGACGCGAGACCTGCCTGACTCGTATTCGTGCTGCCTGCCGCGGCTGTTGCCGCCGGTGCGTAGTCCTGCAGCGGGAAGTGGCATGCCGCGACGTGCCCGGTGCCGAACGAGCGCAGCTCCGGTTCCTCCTCGGCGCAGCGCTCCTGCGCGAACGGGCACCGGGTGCGGAATCTGCAGCCGGACGGCGGATTAACCGGGCTCGGCAGCTCGCCCTTGATTCCGACCCCCTTCCTCGACCGCGCGGCCTCGGGTTCCGGAACCGGGATCGTGGCGATCAGCCCGGCCGTGTAGGGATGCGCCGCACGCAGGTAAATATCGTTTCCCGAGCCAAGCTCCACCAGCTTGCCCAGGTACATGACGCCGATCCGGTCGGCCATGTACTTGACCACCGCGAGGTCATGGGAGATGACGATGTAGGTCAGCCCGTGATCGGCCTGCAGCCGCTTCATCAGGTTCAGGACCTGCGCCCTGATGGACACGTCCAGGGCGCTCACCGGCTCGTCGGCGACGATCACCCGCGGGTTGAGTGTCAGCGCGCGAGCGAGGCCGATCCGCTGCCGCTGCCCGCCGGAGAATTCGTGCGGGTAGCGCTCGACCGCACTGCGCGGCAGCCCCACCTCGTCGAGCAGTTCGGCTACCCGCTGCTGCTGCTCCTGATGGCTGCCGATGTGCTGGATCGACAGCGGCTCGCGGATAATTGCGCCGACCCGCATCCTCGGGTCGAGGGAAGAGTACGGATCCTGGAACATCAGCTGCAGATCGCGGCGCTTCCTGCGCAGGTCACCTCGGCTGAAGCCGGAGATATCCTGGCCATCGAGCTTGACCGATCCTGATGTCGGGCGGTCCAGCGCCACCACAAGCCGCCCGATGGTGGTCTTGCCGCAGCCCGACTCTCCCACCAGCCCGAATGTTTCGCCCGCGCGCACGGTGAACGAGACACCGGACACCGCGTGCACCGCGCCGACCTTGCGCTGCAGGATCGCGCCTGACGTGACAGGGAACTCCTTGACCAGGCTGGCTATCTCAAGCAGCGCCCCGGGCAGGCCAGCCGCCGCCTGATCAGCCGCGGCCGTCGCCAGCTGGGCCGAAACGCAGTCCACCGCCGCTTGCCTGGCGGTCATCTTTGCTGCCGACTCCACGTCCAGCGCCAGCGGGCCGTCCACCGGATGCCAGCAGGCGAACCTGTGCTCGGCAGTCTCACCGGTCAGCGGCGGCTCGTTGTCACGGCACTTGTCGGTCGCTCGCGCGCAGCGCGGGGCGAACCTGCAGCCGGCCGGCGGATTCGCGAGGTCAGGGGGCAGGCCCGGGATGTTGAGCAGCCGCTGCGTGTTGTCCTGGCTGAGCCGAGGTATCGAGGCGAGCAGGGCCTGGGTATAGGGGTGGTGCATGTGCCTGAACAGCACGCCGGTCTCGGTCGTCTCCACGAGCCGGCCTGCGTACATCACCTCCACCCGGTCCGCGTGGCCGGCGATCACCCCCATGTCATGGGTGATCAGCAGCATGGCCATGCCCAGCCGGTCCTTGAGGTCATCGAGCAGCGCCAGGATCTGTGCCTGGATGGTGACGTCCAGCGCCGTCGTCGGCTCGTCCGCGATCAGCAGCTTCGGCTCGCAGGACAGCGCCATCGCGATCATCACCCGCTGCCGGAGCCCGCCGGAGAGCTGGTGCGGGTAGTCAGAAAGCCGTTCCTTCGGCCGGGGCAGGCCAACCAGGCCGAGCACCTCGGCGGCGCGCTCCAGCGCCTCCGGCCTGGTTGCGCCACGGTGCAGGCGGACCGGCTCGGCAACCTGGTAGCCGATGGTCTTCGTCGGGTCGAGCGAGGTCAGCGGATCCTGGAAGATCATCGCGATGTCGTTGCCGCGGATCTTCCGCATATCCGCGTCCGGCAGGCCGACAAGTTCCCTCCCGTCCAGCGTGATCGAGCCGCCGACGATCGAGCCACCGGGCGGCAGCAGTCCCATGATCGACAGCCCGGTCATGGACTTGCCGCAGCCGGACTCGCCGACCAGCCCGAGCGTCTCGCCGGCCTCAATTCGCAGGTCGATGTTACCGACCGCCTGCACAACCGACTTGGTCAGCTTGATATGCGTCGACAGGTCGTTGATCTGCAGGACGGGCGCCATAACGGAGAACTCCTCAACTCAGCGGCCGGACGGGCTGGCGGTCGCCGCATGGCTAGCGGCGCCGCAGCCGTACATCGAGCGAGTCGCGCAGCCCGTCGCCGATGAGGTTGCACGCCATCACCACCAGGACGATGGCGCCGCCAACCGGGAATACCAGCCACCAGAATCCGTCCTGCATGTACTGAATGCCGTTCGACAGCATGTCGCCCCAGTCCTGACTCGGGTAGTGCAGGCCGAAGCCGAGGAACCCGAGCACTGCCACCGCCAGGATCGCGTCAGCGACGTTGAAGGTGACGTTCACGATGATGACGCCAAGCGCGTTCGGGATCAGATGCCGGCCGATCAGCCGCAGTCGGCCGGCCCCGGCCGTGCGCGCCGCGGAAACGAAGTCCCGTACCCGCAGGGTGAGCACCTCGCCGCGGACTAGCCGGGCAGGCACCAGCCAGGTGAAGGCGCCGATGATGAGGCTCAGGCCGAGTACCGAGGCGCCGTACTTGACGGCCACGATCAGCACGATGAACAAGAACGGGATCGAAAGGAATACATCCACGACTCGCATCATGATCGAGTCGACGATCCCGCCAGCCAGCCCGGACACCGCCCCCCAGAGCGCGCCGATCCCAATCCCGATGGCCGCCGCGGCGAAGCCGACCTCCAGGGCTGCCTGCCCGCCCTTCATGAGCAGGGCAAGCTCGTCGAAGCCCACGTCGGTGGTGCCGAGCGGATGACCGGCGCCGGGTGGCAGGTTGGTGTTCTGCAGGCTGGTGCTGATCGTGTTGCCGTGATAGAGCAGCGGCCCGATGAAGCAGAACACGACGAAGAAGACGAGGGTGCCCAGGCCTATGACGGCCAGCCTGTTCCTGGAGAATTCATGCAGTGCCAGCCGCCAGCCGCTCTGTATCGGGCCTACCTCGCCGCCCTCGGGTCCACGGGTGATGTCCAGTGGCGGCAGCGGGGGGGCGATGTTCGACATTTTGCCTCCTGATGTCGTCGCGGCCGCTCAGGCGAGCCGGATGCGGGGGTCGGCCACGGTCAGCGCGATGTCAGCCACGAAGTTGCCTGCGATCGTGAGCACTGCGCCGATCAGGGTGTAGGCCAGCAAGACGTAATAGTCGACATTGCCCAGGCTGGTGTAGAACAGCAGCCCCAGCCCCTGGTAGTTGAACACGGTCTCGGTGATGAGATTGCCGGCCAGCAGGGCCGGAATCGACAGCCCGATCAGGGTAATCATCGGCAGGCAGGCGTTGCGGACGAGGTGCCGCAGCAGCACCAGCCGCTCCGGCAGGCCTTTCGCCCTGGCCGCCTTGATGTAGTCCTGGGCCAGCGTGTCCATGGCGGTGGACCGCATGTAGCGGGAGAAGCCTGCCACGCTGAGCAGCGTCAGGGTCGCGATCGGCAGCGTCATCGAGTGCCAGTCGCCCATCACCGCGAGCACCGACGTCGACTGGCTCGCCTCGAAGTTGAAGATCGGGAAAGTCAGTGCGAATACCTGAATGAGAATCAGCGCCAGGAAGAACACCGGCATGGCGTAGGTGACGAACGCCAGTGAAGTGACCACATTGTCGCCGATAGTGTTTCGCTTGACCGCCTGGTAGATCCCCAGCGGGACGGCAATAACCACTGCGAACAGGAGTGAGATGCCGGAGAGGTAGGCGCTGCGCGCCCAGCGCTCCTGGAAAAGCGCGGCGACGCTTTGGTTGACCTTGAAGGAGAAGCCGAGGTTGCCGTGCACGAGCTGGTTCATGTAATGCAGGTACTGCACGATCCACGGGTCGTCGAATCCATGGTCCCGGTTCCATGCCAGTATCGAGACCCGATTTGCGTGCGGGCCGAGCACGTCGACGGCCGGGGACGGGTAGATCGCGTGCAGCAGGAAGAAAATGAAAATCGAGACGCCGAGGACGACCACTACCGACGTCCCCAGCCTGCGGAGCAGGTAGGCAGTCACTGTCTGTGCCCCTTCGTGCGACGTGCCGAGCAGGGTAGCCGTTGCGCAAGCGCCCCCGTTCCCCGGTGGTACCACAGGAGAACAGGGGCGTCCAGCGCCTCTGGTCCGTGACCGGGGACGGCCAGCGCCTCCGGTCCGTGACCGGTGGGCAGCCCGTGCCTGCCCGGTAGTCGGCTGCTTACTACCTACTACTTCTTGAAGTACCAGAACTCTGGGTTGAGCTGGTCCTGGGTCAGCGACTCGAATGATTCGGGCTGGCCGGAGATGGTCTTCTTCCAGACCCAGATGTTATCGACGTTCGGCTGGAAGAGGGCCGGCTGCTGCTGCGTGAGGTAAGCCGCCTCCTTCTGCACCGCCTTGGGATCGCTGCTCGTGGTAGAGGCCAGGATCAGCGAGTCGGCCTTCGGATCTGAATACAGCCCGATGTTGAAGGATCCGGTGCTGTTGAAAATGCCGTTCGTCGTCGGGTAGCTGTAAATGCTGAATCCGCCGAAGTCCTCCATCGCCCAGTCATTGATCGTCTTCGGTGACGCACCGTCGTAGTACGTCGCGATCATGTGATTGAAGTTGTCGGACTTCAGCGTGATGTTGAAGCCAGCCTTCTTCGCCTGGGAGACGAGGTCGGTGATCTGCTGCCCGATGATTGCGGGGCTGGTGTTGTAGATCAGGTTGAACGCCAGCTTGGTGCCCGCGGGAATGCCGGCGCCGCACTGGTTCGGGCCGGATCCGGCGTTCTTGCAGACGTCGGTGCCGCCCGGGTTGACCGTCCAGCCGTGTGCCTTCAGCAAGCTGACGGCGGCCGAAACGCTGAACGGGTAAGGGTCGGTCAGCGCGTTCGTGGGCGTGTACGGGCTCGGCGGTATCGAGGGGACCGGTCCGTAGCCCTGGCCGCCCGCGCCGTGGAAGAAGGCCTTGATGTAGCCGGCCTCGTCTTCCAGGTGCGCGAACGCCTGCCGGATGTAGAGCTGCTTGATGATGTTGTTGAAGTTTCCTGTGGTGTCCTTGAAGTTGTAGGTCACGTAGTTGAAGCCGAAGCCCGGGTAACCGAAGACGTTGTAGTTGGTCTTCACCGAGTTGACCTGCGGCAGGTCGGTCAGCGGCACATAGCCAGAATCGATGCTCCCGGACTTGATGGCGTTGAACTCAGCGGTGTCCGAGGTGAACGGGACCGCCTGCAGCTTCGAGACGTGCGTCGCGTGCGGGCCGCTGTAGGCCGCGTTCGGGGACATCGTGAATGCGCCGGAGGTGTTGTTGAACGAGGTCAGCTTGTAGGGGCCGTCCACGGTCTGCCAGAGCGGGTTGCTCGCGTAGGTGGTCACCGACTTCGACTGCTTGGCCAGGAAGTCATAGATCTTCTTCGCGTTGGCAGGGTTCGTGAAGTCAAGGATCGGGCCGTTCGCCGAGGCCTTCGCCCACACGTGCGATGGCATCGGCTGGACGCCGCCGAGCGAGTCTTCCAGGAACCAGGTCGGGTTCACCGCGCTCTTGAGGTTGATCACCAGCGTGCTGGAGTCCGGCGTGGACATGCTGGCGACCGCGTCGGGGATGCCCAGCTTCGGGGTGTAGTTGCCCCAGTTGGCCGGGCTCTCCTTGACGGCGGCGGCGATCTCGTCGATCCAGAACTCGGCGTCCTTGGACGTGATGGGCTGGCCGTCCGACCACTTCCAGCCCTTCATCTTGACGGTGACGGTCTTGTTCCCGTTGCTCCAGGTCGGATCGGACGCCAGGCTCATGCTCGGCGTTTCCTTCGGCGCCACGCCGTTCACGAACCAGAACAACGGCCGGAACATCTCGTACTGGAAGGAGTAGGACGTGTACACCGAGCTGTTGGCGCTGGGGGTCACCGGGAGGATCCAGGTGGGGGCCTGGCCTGGTCCCTCGGCGACCGTGAGGGTGCCGCCGCTTTTCGCCGTGCCCGAGGCAGCGGGCACCGAGCCGAAGGCGCCCTTGATGGTGGGATTCCCCGAGCCGCCGCCACCACCGCTACTGCCACAGGCAGCAAGCGCGGTGACGCCAACGACGGCGAGCGCCGCGAGCTTCGTTGCAGGACGGGCGAATTTCATCGCTTCCCCTCGCTATCATGGCGCGAGCGGGCGGCCCGGTTCGCCGGGACCCCGCCTTCGCGCCAGGCTTTGTGCAGTCGAGTCATCGCTCGCCGCCTCTCTGTCGTCGCCCATCACCTGGCGCTCGCTCGCATCGCGAAGCACGCCCTGGCCCCTGGCCATGGACGGTTGCCCGAAGCGTAGGGTCACGTGCATACCGTCCCAGGGCGAAAACGTCACAAGTTGTTATCGATGTCCTACCAGGTCGCTCGCCATCGGCGTGCTGCCAGGATGGCGGACGGGCCGGGTAATGCTGCTGCCAGGGAAGGCCGGGTGCGGCGCGTGGCTGCCCCGGTCAGCCGCCGATCGCGTGCACGCCGCCGTCGACATGCACGATCTCCCCGGTGGTCGCGGGGAACCAGTCGGAGAGCAGTGCCACGCAGCCCTTGGCGGCCGGCTCATGGTTGGTCAGATCCCAGCCGAGCGGTGCCCGCTCGCCCCACATCGCCTCGAACCCTTCGAAGCCGGGGATACTGCGCGCGGCCATCGTCCGCAGCGGGCCGGCCGCCATCAGGTTCACCCTGATCCCGCGTGGCCCGAGGTCGCGGGCGAGGTAGCGCGCGCACGACTCGAGGCCGGCCTTGGCGACGCCCATCCAGTCATAGGCCGGCCAGGCCCTGCTGGCGTCGAAGTCCATCCCGACAATTGCCCCGCCCGCACCCATCAGCGGCAGGGCCGCCATGGCCAGCGCCTTCAGGGAGTAGGTCGACACGTGCAATGCGAAGGCCACGTCCTCCCACGGCGTATGCAGGAAGTTGCCGCCCAGCGCCGACTGGGGCGCGTTGCCGATGCCGTGCACCACGCCGTCCAGCCCGTCCACGTGCTCCGACACGCGCTCGGCCAGCGATCCAAGCTGGCCGGTGTCGGTCACGTCAAGCTCGAGCACCGGAGGGGGGTCTGGCAGCCGCCGGGCGATCCGTTCCACCAGGCTCAGCCGCCCGTAGCCGGTGAGAACCAGGGTGGCGCCCTCTTGCTGCGCGATCCTCGCCACGTGAAACGCGATGGAGGACTCGGTGAGCACGCCCGTCACGAGGATCCGCTTGCCGTCCAGGATTCCCATCGCTTTCCCTTCGCCTTCGCCGTGCCCGCCGCCCGTATCCGTGCTGCGTGCTCCGTGCTGCGTGGTCCGTGCTGCGTGCTGGGTGCCTAGTGGCCCATGCCGAGGCCGCCGTCGACCGGGATCACCGCGCCGGTGATATAGGCCGCGTCGTCGGAGGCGAGGAACGCCACCGTCGCGGCGACTTCGTCCGCCGAGGCGTACCGCCCGAGCGGCACGCCGGCCAGGATCGCCGCCTTCTTGTCGTCCGCAAGCGCGGCCGTCATCTCGGTGTCGACGAAGCCTGGCGCGACCACGTTGACGGTGATGCTCCGCGTGCCGAGCTCGCGGGCGAGCGAGCGGGCCAGCCCGACCAGGCCCGCCTTGGACGCTGCGTAGTTGGCCTGGCCGCCCGAGCCAAGCAGGCCGACGACCGACGAGATGAAAATGATCCGCCCGCGCCGCATCCTGATCATGCCGCGGACGGCCCGCTTGGCGACCCGGTAGGCGCCGGTCAGGTTGGTATCGAGCACGGCACCGAAGTCGTCCTCGGTCATCAGCGCGAGCAGCTGGTCGCGGGTGATGCCGGCGTTCGCGACCAGGACCTCGACCGGGCCCTGCCCGGCCTCGGCCGCGGCGAACGCCGCGTCCACCGCCGCCGGGTCGCGCACGTCGCACTTGACGACCGTCAGTCCCGGCACGTCAGCGCCGGACCGGGAGGTCACGGTCACGGCATCGCCTGCCGCGGTGAGCCTGTGGGCAATCGCCAGTCCTATCCCCCGGTTGCCACCGGTGACCAGGGCAGATCGGCTCATCTGCGGTAACACCTCCCAGCCTGCGGATCGCCACGACCGATCCCGGCGAGCGTACCTGGGCCGCCTCGCGGGCAGCGGCATGGGATAGGTTGCGCAGCGTGGATCTCACCGCAGGCACTGCCGGGGCGGGCCGCGTCGACGAGGAATTCACCGCGCTTCCGCTCCGCGAGCTTGCCGCCGTCGCGCTGCAGCGGGCGGCCGATCTCGGTGCCGGGCACGCCGACTTTCGCGCCGAGCGGATCATGCGGCGGCGGATCAGCCTGTCCGACGGGCAGCTGGAGACCCGCTACGACACCGACGAGGCCGGCCTCGCCGTCCGGGTGGTCGTCGACGGCACCTGGGGCTTCGCCTCGGACGTCGACCTGACCGCGGCTGCCGCCGCCCGGGCCGCGGCCGAGGCCGTCGACGTCGCCAGGGTGGCAGCGGCACTCACCGCGGAGCGGATCGAGCTTGCAAGCGAGCCTGCGCACGGGGACGTGACCTGGGTCTCTGACTACGACATCGACCCGTTCAGCGTCCCCGTCGCCGAGCAGATCGCGCTGCTGGGCGGCTGGAGTGCCGGGCTGCTCGCGCACGACAGGGTCGACCACGTGGATGCGTCCCTGCTGCAGGTGAAGGAGTGCAAGTTCTACAGCGACGGCGCCACCACGGCGACCCAGCAGCGGATCCGGGTGCACCCGGAGCTGACGGCCGTGGCGGTGCAGGCGGGCGGCAGGTTCGAGACGATGCGCACGCTTGCCCCGCCGGCCGGCCGCGGCTACGAGTACCTCACCGGCACCGGGTGGGACTTCCCCGCCGAGTTCGCCGAGATCCCGGCGCTGCTCGAGGCCAAGCTGGCCGCGCCAACCGTCCGGGCCGGCCGGTATGACCTGGTGATCCACCCGTCGAACCTCTTCCTGACGATGCACGAGTCGGTCGGCCACGCGACCGAGCTCGACCGGGCGCTTGGCTACGAGGCGGCCTACGCGGGCACCTCGTTCGCCACCCCGGACAAGCTGGGCAGCCTGCGGTACGGCTCACCGGTCATGCACGTCACCGGGGACCGGACGGCCCGGCACGGGCTCGCCACGATTGGTTACGACGACGAGGGCGTCGCGGCGCAGTCCTGGGATCTGATCTCCGGCGGGGTGCTGACCGGGTACCAGCTGGACCGGCGGACGGCCAGGCTGACGGGCCTGGGCAGGTCGAATGGCTGCGCGTTCGCCGACTCGCCCGGTCACATGCCGATCCAGCGGATGGCGAACGTCTCGCTGCGGCCGGCCGAGGGCGGCCCGTCGATAGCCGAGCTGATCGCCGGCGTGCAGCGCGGCATCTACGTCGTGGGCGACAAGAGCTGGTCCATCGACATGCAGCGGTACAACTTCCAGTTCACCGGCCAGCGCTTCTTCCGGATCTCCCATGGCCGGCTAGCCGGCCAGTTGCGTGACGTGGCATACCAGGCCACCACCACTGATTTCTGGAACTCGATGGAGGCCGTCGGCGGCCCGCAGACCTATCTGCTCGGCGGCGCGTTCAACTGCGGCAAGGGCCAGCCCGGCCAGGCCGCGCCGGTCAGCCACGGCTGCCCCGCCGTGCTCATGCGCGGGATCCGGATACTCAACACCGTCGAAGAGGCATCATGACCAGGCAGGGTCCGCAGGCAGCCGTCGAGCGCGCGCTGCAGGCAGCGCGCTGCGACGACTGCGTGGTGATCGCGGACGAGACATCGTCAGCCAACCTGCGCTGGGCGGGCAACACGCTGACCACCAACGGCGTTTCAAGGACCCGCCAGCTGACCGTCATCGCGATCGGCCGCCGCGGCGTCGCCACGGCGGCCGGGGTAGTGTCCAGGGCGGGCGTCAGGGACGACCAGATCGCCGATGTCGTGCGGGCGGCCGAGCAGGCCGCCGCCGACAGCATCCCGGCAGACGACGCGCTGCCGCTGGTGGCACCGGACGGCGCCGCCGCTCAGGCGGCCGGCTGGGATGAGCCCGCGGCCAGCACCGGGATCGGCGTCTTCACGCCCTTCGCGGCCGCGCTCGGCGACGCGTTCGGCGCCGCCGCGGCCGCGGGCCGGAAGCTGTACGGCTTCGCGGAACACTCGCTGACGTGCACCTTCCTCGGTACTTCCAGCGGCCTGCGGCTGCGGCACGACCAGCCTGGCGGGAAGGTGGAGATCAACGCCAAGTCGGCCGACCTGGCCAGGTCAGCCTGGGCGGGCGCGGGCACCAGGGACTTCTCCGACATTGACGTCGCGGGCCTTGCGGCGCGGCTCTCCCTGCAGCTGGACTGGGCAGCGCGGCGGGTCGACCTCCCGGCCGGCCACTACGAGACCTTGCTGCCGCCCGCCGCCGTGGCCGATTTGATGATCTACCTGTACTGGTCGGCGGGCGCCAGGGACGCCATGGACGGCCGGTCGGTGTTCAGCAAGCCGGGCGGCGGCAGCAGGATCGGCGAGCGGCTGGCCAGCTGCGCGCTGACGCTGCGCAGCGACCCGGCAGCGCCCGGCCTGGAATGCGCGCCGTTCGTGATCGCGCACGCCTCTGGCCGTGATTCGTCCGTCTTCGACAACGGGCTCGCGCTGGCGCCGACCGACTGGATTTCGGCCGGCCAGCTGGCCGCCCTGACCCAGACCCGGCGGACCGCGCAGCGCTCGGGGCTGCCGGTGACGCCCGAAATCGGCAACCTGATCCTGGCGGCGCCCGGTGCGACCGCGTCACTGGACGACATGGTCGCCCGCACCGAGCGCGGCCTGCTGCTGACCTGCCTGTGGTACATCCGCGAGGTGGACCCGCAGTCCCTGCTGCTCACCGGACTCACCAGGGACGGCGTCTATCTCGTGGAGGAGGGCAGGGTGACGGCGGCGGTGAACAATTTCAGGTTCAACGAGAGCCCGGTCGCCATGCTCGGCCGCATCACCGAGGTGGGTGCCACCGCTGCCGCGCTGCCGCGCGAGTGGAGCGACTTCTTCACCCGCGCCGCGATGCCCCCGGTGCGGGTTGACGGCTTCAACATGTCTTCCGTCAGCCAGGCCAGCTAGCATTTCCTGATCAACGGAAGATTGGTGCGGCTCTAGCCGCACCAATCTTCCGTTGATCATGCGGAGTCAGGCATCCTCGAGGCGGAAGCCGACCTTGAGCCCGACCTGGAAATGCGCGACGTCGCCGTCCACGATCTGGCCGCGGATCTGGGTGACCTCGAACCAGTCCAGGTGCCGCAGGGTCTGCCCGGCACGGCGCAGCGCGCCCCGGATGGCGGGCTCGATTCCCTCCGGCGAGGTGCCGACGATCTCAGTGACACGATAGGTGCGGTCGCTCATGTTCCCTCCAGGATTTTCAGATATGACTCCCGACGCCGCGCAGCTGCAACGCCGTGCCAGAGAGCTGCTGCCCTCCCAGGTCTACGAGTACTACGCGGGAGGCTCGGGACGCGAGCGGACGCTGCGGGCCAATGTGAAAGCCTGGCGGCGGGCCTGGCTGGCGCCCTGGGTGCTGCGTGACGTGTCGGCGGTGGACACCGCGGTTTCCCTGCCCGGCGCGACGATGGCGACGCCTGGGGACCGGGCAGCCGGGTTAACCCGCGGGCCGCCGAGGTAGCAGCAAGCACCAGGCAGGCATACGTTGGGATGGTGAGAGTCACCCGCGGCCCGCGCCGGGACAGGGCCCAGCTGGTCACTGAGGCAAGGCGGCCGATGTCGGAGGACATCGCCTACCGCCAGCGCCGTTATCTGATCATGATGGGCATCCGGCTGGTCTGCTTCGTGATCGCCGTTGTGCTGTTTACCAACGGCGCCGGGTGGCTCACCGCGATCCCCGCCGTGGGCGCGATCATCATTCCTTATTTTGCCGTCGTCTTCGCCAACGGCGGCCGCGAGCCGACTAGCCGGCGCGGATTCCAGGCATACCGGCCGCAGCTGCCAGACCGGTACTCCGCCCCGGCGCGGAACGCTTACCGGGGAGCCGCTGAGGAGCCAGCCGCCGGCCCTCATCCGCCAGACCGGAATCAGACATGACGGGCAACAACGGCGTGCCTTCGCCGATAGCGCAAAACGCGGCACCAGGCGCGGCCGGGAAACGGCTGATCAGCAAGGATCGGCGGGTGTCCATGACGAGATCCGCTCGTAATCCGGTCTTGACGCGCTAGGGGGGGTTTCGGTGTAACATGCATACCGGTGCTCTGGTCCCCCGCTGGGGCACCGTTGCCGGCGTTCCGGGCCCCCGTCGGAGCGCCGATGAATGCGACGCCGGGTGGTTTGCCCCCGTAGCCACCCGGCGTCGCTCTATCTTTTTCCCGGTCGGCGCAGCGCTACTCGGTCTTGCGGAACTCGGCGATCGCCACTGCCATCATTCCCAGGCCCATGATCGCGACGATCCCGATGGACAGCCAGAGCGGCACCAGCCAGCCCGCCCAGGTGATCCCCGGCGCAAGGTGCTGCTCGAACACCGCAGGGATGCTGAGATGGCTGAACACCGCATCGCGCATGGGGCCGACGATGTAGGTCAGCGGGTCGATGCGAGTAAGCACGCTCAGCCAGGCGGGCAGCCCGGCGAGCGGATACAGCGCACCGGACAGGAAGAACAGTGGCATAACGAGCATCTGGGTGAGCGCCATGAATGCCTGGAACTGCTTGATCCGCGCAGCCATCATCACGCCGAAGGCGGTGAGCGTGAATGACAGCAGTAGCAGCTCGCCGATCAGGGTGACAATCAGTGCCGGGTTGTACGGCACATCGGCGAAGCCGGCCAGGATCAGGAAGACAACGCCCTGAAATGTCGCAATCGTCGCACCGCCGAGGCACTTGCCAATCACGATCGATGCCCGGCTGACCGGTGCCACCAGGATCTCGCGGAGGAATCCGAACTCCCGGTCCCACACGATTGAGGCTGCCGAGAATATGGCGGTGAACAGCACCGACATCGCCAGAACGCCCGGATAGATAAAGGTCTTGAAGCTGACGCCCGGCGGCATGCTGCGGCCGGCCAGCGAGGACAGGCCGGTGCCGAGTACGAAGAGGAACAGCACCGGCTGAATCAGGGAGGTGATCGCCCGCAGCCGGTCGGTGCGGAACCTGATCAGCTCACGCCGCCAGACGATGACGATCGCCCGCAGGTCGTGCCGGATCCCGTAGGCCGGCACAGCCACCCTGATCTGGTCGATCAGGGCATCTGTCCCCGGCGCCGTCGCTGCCTCAGTGGTCATGGCTCATCTCCTCCCCCTGAATCGGGCGGCCATCTGGCGCATCGCATCGGTGCCGGACGCCTCGGCGTCGCGGATCGTCGTTCCCGTGTACGACATGAAAACGTCGTCCAGTGAGGGACGGGACACGCTGACGGACCGGATCGGCACGGAGAACTCCGCGAACAGGCGCGGCACGAATTGCTCGCCGCCGGCCACCGAGAAGGTCACCGCGCCCTCGCGGGTGACTGCCTCGATACCGAACGTCTCCGCCAGCGCGGCAATAGCGGCCGGGTCGTCGGTGGTATGGATCTGCACCCGGTCCTTGCCCACGCTCGCCTTCAGCGCCGCCGGAGTATCGATCGCGACGATTTGGCCGTGATCGATGATCGCGATGCGGTCGCAGTTCTCCGCCTCGTCCATATAGTGCGTGGTGAGGAAGATGGTGATGTCCTCACGGCCCTTGAGTTCGTTGATGTACTTCCAGATCGACGACCGGGTCTGCGGGTCGAGGCCCACCGTGGGCTCGTCGAGGAAGAGGACGCGGGGGGCGTGCAGCAGGCCGCGGGCGATTTCCAGCCGCCGCTGCATTCCCCCGGAAAAGGTGCTGACCAGGCTGTCCTTGCGGTCCCAGAGGCCGACCATGTCCATGACCTGGCGCATCCTGGGCATCACCGCTGCCTTCGGCACGCCGTAGAGCTCGGCGTGGAACTGCAGGTTCTGCTGTGCGGTGAGGTAGGTGTCAAGGGTCGTGTCCTGGAAGACAAGCCCGATGTTGCGGCGGACCGCGTCCCGCTGGCTGGCGGCGTCGTGTCCGGCCACGCTGGCCCTACCCGACGTCGCATTCGCCAGCGTGCAGAGGATCTTGATGGTGGTCGTCTTGCCCGCGCCGTTCGGGCCGAGGAATCCGAAGGTCTCGCCCTCGGCCACCTCGAAGTCGATGCCGCGGACCGCCTCGATCTCGCCGTAGCGCTTGGTCAGGCCGGCAACCGAGATCACCGGCTGGCCAGCGCCGATTCCCGCCCGTACGGCGGCTGAGCTGGTGGCGCCGAGATGCAATGCCACTGTCACTGCCTCCTTGCCAAGTTACGCTGCCGAGCCTAACGGGGGCCGGCCTCCGGCCCGGATCGGCTGTCCTCGTCGTCGGCGGCGAGCAGCCGGTACAGTGCCCGCCGGGCGTCGGTAAGCACCTGCCGGGCCTGGCCGATCTGAGTCTCGCTGCCCGCGCTGAGGACCTGGAACGCGGCCATGGCCACCTGCCCGATGAGCTTCCGCATCTCGATCGCGGCCCCGCCGGCATTCCCGGTCACCGCATCCCACGGCGCGTCAAGCTCGTCAGGATGGGCGTCGGCGTAGTGCCTGCCGTCCTCGGTAAGGACGTACGCGCGCCTGCCGCTCTCCCCCGCCTCGGCCAGGATCAGCCCTTCGTCCTCGAGCTGCTGCAGCGCAGGGTAGACAGAGCCCGGGCTCGGCCGCCACACGCCGCCGCTTCGCTCGCTGATCTCCTGGATGATCTGGTAGCCGTTCATCGGCCCCTCGGACAGCAGCGCGAGCGCCGCGGCCCGCACGTCGCCGCGCTTGGCCCGCGGGCCTCGCATCATCCGCGGATCCCCGAGCCAGGCTCCCAGTCCGGGAAATCCCGGCGGTCCGCCGAACCCAGGCCGGCCGGGGAAACCCGGACCGCGGCCGTGACCTCGCCTGCCGCCTCCCCTGCGCCCCCAGGCCTCCTCGTCGCCCCGGTGCCGCCAGCTCTCGTCTTCTCGCATTGCCTTGCTCCTTGTCTGCTCACATCCGTGCCGCCGGGATCTGATACCCCGACGCATCTAAGATGTTCTTAAGATGATCTGACTAGCTCAAAGATATATCGTTATAGGTCGTATGGCAAGAGCCGGGACGGCGGCGGCTAGCTGCAGAATGATGGAGCGCGGCCGGGATGCCGCGGGGCGGGAGGCGCGGGGCAGTGCCGATGGAATCGCGTTCCGCGTCGTGGATGTAGCCCTGGTATGCGCCGGCGCATACCTAATCCGCATCCATAGTGCGGAACGCGCGGCATGCCTGCCTGCGTGGCCGGCGGCACCGGGCGGGATCAGCCTGCGCATGGTCGCTGGTGCCTGGCCAGGCAAGCCTAGGCAGGTGGCCTACGCAGGCGGCCTACGCTGCGAGGCTGGCGGCTGTCCTTTGCCGGCTCGCCGGGCTGGTGTCCTGTGCCGGCCTGCATCCGGCGCCTTGCCTGCACCCGGCACGTCGCCAGCCGTCAGCCGCCGATGGCCGACATTGGCCTGGCAGGCTGCAGGAAGCCCGGGTCATTGATGCCATGCCCGGGCAGCTTGGCGGCTACCGCGCGAAGCCAGCAGGCGGCCAGTTCCTCGTCGGTCGCGCCGGAGCGCATCGGCCCGCGCAGGTCGCTTTCTTCCCTGGCGAACAGGCAGTTGCGGACCTGCCCGTCGGCGGTCAGCCGGACCCGGTCACAGGCACCGCAGAACGGCCTCGTCACGGAGCCGATCACGCCGAACCGGGCGGGGCCGCCGTCAACGAGGAAGATCTCGGCAGGAGCCGAGCCCCGCTGGTCCGGGTCAGCTGGCGTCAGCTCGAATTCCGGTGCGAGCATGGCCAGGATCTCGTCTGCGGTGACCATATTTTCCCGCCGCCAGCCGTGCTGCGCGTCAAGCGGCATCTGCTCGATGAAGCGAAGCTGGTATCCGTGTGTCAGGCAGTACCGGAGCAGCGATGCCGCCTCGCCGTCGTTGACGTCGCGCATCAGCACCGAGTTGACCTTGACGGGCACGATCCCGGCGGCTGCCGCGGCAGCGAGGCCGGCCAGCACGTCGGCCAGCCGGTCCCGCTTCGCGAGGATCTTGAAGGTGTCCGGGCGCAGCGTGTCAAGTGACACGTTGATCCGGTCAAGGCCGGCCGCATGCAGCGCCGCTGCCAGCCGGGTAAGCCCGATTCCGTTCGTGGTCAGCGAGATCTCCGGTCGCGGCCGCAGGCCCGCGGTGCGCCGCACGATGTCGGCTAGCCCGCGGCGGAGCAGTGGCTCACCGCCAGTGAACCGGACCTCGGTGATGCCGAGCCGCTCAACGCCGATCCGTACCAGCCGGACCACCTCGTCGTCTGTCAGCAGCAGCGGGCCGGGCAGCCAGTCCAGCCCCTCGGCAGGCATGCAGTAGCTGCAGCGCAGGTTGCACCGGTCGGTCAGCGACACCCTGAGGTCCGTCGCAACCCGGCCGAAAGAGTCGGCAAGCACGGCAGCACCCCCTTATCGATGCGGTCACAGCCGCCGCAACTTCACTCAGCCTAATGCGGGCCACGCCCGGATCAGCCCCCCGGCCATCAGCATCCTGCCGCAGCCCGGGCAGCGGCCGGCTGATCGTCACCGCCCGGATCAGCCTCCGGCCATGGCGCAGCCGGGCGGCGGCCGGCTGATCGTCACCCGCGGATCGCGATCCGCGGCGGCGTCGCCTAGCATCGGGTCACCGATATCGCCGTTCCGCTGGCCGCGGGCGAGTCAGCTTGGCCGCTGCAACGAAGGACGCAGGCGAGCCGAATCACCAAGGATGGGGTCATGACCGTAAGCAGCGCCATCTGGCGGGATCAGCTCACCGAC
>Ga0099827_10000328_pt1 | contig 20640 bp, 25 predicted proteins | sample CZO8metaG_FD_79339 | JGI IMG/M metagenome (GOLD analysis project Ga0099827, IMG submission 79339) | Vadose zone soil microbial communities from the Eel River Critical Zone Observatory, Northern California, USA - CZOApr15con1.8 metaG | ecosystem: Environmental > Terrestrial > Soil > Vadose zone ...
GCGCGCGTCCGGCGCGGACGGCAAGCTCGTCTGCGTCACGGCGATCACGCCGACGAGAGCGGGCGAGGGAAAGACCACGACCTCCGTCTCGCTCACGCAGGGGCTCGGCGCCGTCGGCGCGAAGCCGGTTCTCTGTCTACGGGAGCCGTCGCTCGGGCCGGTCTTCGGGATCAAGGGCGGGGCGGCCGGCGGCGGCCACACGCAGGTCGTCCCCATGGAGGACCTCAACCTCCACTTCACGGGAGATATGCATGCGATCGGCGTGGCGAACAACCTGCTGGCGACGATCGTCGAGGCGCACATCCTGCACGGGAACGCCGCCGGCATCGATCCGCTGAGCGTTACCTGGCGACGCTGTCTGGACATGAACGACAGGGCCCTTCGTGACATCGTGGTCGGGCTCGGTGGTCGCGCCAACGGCTACGTCCGCCAGACCGGGTTCGACATCACGGCAGCCTCAGAGGTGATGGGGATCGTCGCCGTCTCGCGCGACCTGAGCGACCTGCGCTCACGGCTGGGTGCAATTACGGTCGCGCAAAGCTACGAGGGCGAGCCCGTGACGGCGGACAAGCTGCGGGCCGCAGGCGCGATGACCGTCCTGTTGAAGGACGCGCTCAAGCCGAACCTCGTCCAAACGCTCGAGGGGCAGCCGGCGCTCATCCATTGCGGTCCGTTCGCGAATATCGCCCACGGCAACAACTCGCTCGTCGCCGACCGCGTCGCGCTCAAGCTCGGCGACTACGTCGTCACCGAGAGCGGCTTCGGCTCGGACATGGGCATGGAGAAGTTCCTCAACATCGTCTGTAGGGCGGGCGGGCTCAGGCCGAGCGCGATCGTGCTCGTCGCGACGGCGCGCGCTCTCAAGCACCACGGCGGCGACCCGGACGGAGGGCTCGACGCGATCGACCGCGGGGCCGCGAACCTCGCGCGGCACCTCGGCATCATCTCAGGCTTCGGCCTGGAGGCGGTCGTCGCCGTGAACCGCTTCCCCGGCGATACCGACGAGGAGGTCGAGCTCGTGCGCCGCCTCGCCGTCGAGCACGGCGCCCACGCCGCCGAGGCGAACGAGGGCTTCGAGCGTGGCGGCGCAGGCGCGACTGCGCTCGCCGAGGCCGTGATCGACGCGGCCGCGCAGGCGAACTCGTTCGAGCACACGTACCCACTCGACGCGCCCATTCCGGCCAAGGTCCAGGCGATCGCCAAGAGGGTCTACGGCGCCGAGAACGTCCACTTTCTCCCGCTCGCCGAGCAGAAGATCGCGCGCTTCGCGGAGCAAGGGCTCGGCGAGCTGCCGATCTGCATGGCGAAGACGCACCTCTCGCTTTCCGACGATCCGACGCTCCTGAACGCACCGACCGGATTCACGGTGCACGTCCGCGACGTGCGCGCCTACACCGGGGCCGGCTGGCTGGTGCCGCTCTGCGGCGAGATCATGACGATGCCGGGGCTCGGGAGAAAGGCCGCCGCCTTCGACGTCGACATCGACGAGCACGGGCGCACGGTCGGTCTCTTCTAAAGAGCCGGAGAACAACGTGCCGACGACGCCGCCTCCGGCCGTGAACGTCCAGGCGCTGCCGGGGCTGGTGGCAGGACCGCCGGTGGCCGGCCGAGATCGAACATCTCGCGCGCGGCTCGATGCGATCGGTGTTCCGGCCCGAGCTGGACTGACTCGCCACGTCCATCAGCATCTCGACGTCTTCGTCAACGGGAAGCGTGTAGTCGTGCCCGCCGAGATCGGCATCGGGGACCGGTTGCTCTCGCCGCTGCATACCCACGACGCGAGCGGTGTCATGGTTCCGTCGAGCTACCGGTTCTAGAGGCTCAGGCGCCGGTACAGCTCGTCGGCTTTCGCAGCCATGACGAAGTCGTTGCGATGCAGGCCCTTGATCTTGTGCGTCCACCACGTGACCGTCGTCCGACCCCACTCGGTCAGCAGCGCCGGGTGATGCCCCTCCTCCTCAGCGAGCTCGCCGAGCGCGTGCGTGAACGCCAGCGCCTTCGCAAAATCGTCGAAACGAAAGACCCGGGTCAGCTTCCGGATTCCGTCCTGTTCCACGATTTCCCACTCTGAGATCTGCGGTTGAAGCTCGGCGATCTCGGCCTCGGTCACAGCCGGTGCGTTGCTTCGGCACGCGACGCAACTCATCTCTTTCAGGGCCTCCACGTGACCATCTTCCTTGAATCCTGGGGCCTGGCCGCGGGAATAGGCCTTGCGGAGCCGGCGTTCTATTCGGTATAACGAAACTATTAGTTTAGTTTCTCTACTACCGGGAAGGAGAAGGGCAGATGGATCCGTTCAGTTACGCGATGGCCTTGATGGCGGCGGAGAGCGTGCAGCGGCAGTTCGAAGAGAGTGAGCCGCACCGACGCAGCGTCTCGAAGGCACGGGCGACCCGCCGCCGCGGCATGCTCCGCAAGCTCGCCAACCGAGTCGTTGCCCTCCGGAGCACGGCTCCCGCCACGGAGCACGTCTAACCGGAAGGATGCAACTCATGACTGAATCGATCGCGGAGGCTCGAGGGCGTGGCCGGCCCCGCAGCGAAAAGGCCCAGAAGGCGATTCTCGCTGCCGCGATCGACCTGCTGCTCGAGCACGGTCTCCACGCGATGAGCATGGATGCCGTTGCCGAGCGCGCCGGCGTGAGCAAGGCCACGATCTATCGCTGGTGGCCCTCGAAAGAGCTGCTCGCGCTCGACGCGCTCGCGACCGAGTGGCAAGTGACGGCCTCGGACGCGACCCGCGACACCGGCTCGCTTCGGGGCGACCTCCTGGCACGACTCCGCCCGTGGCTGCGCCAGCTGCGGGACAAGCCGTACGGACGTGTCGTCGCGGGGCTCGTCGCGACGGCGCAGGCCGATGCCGAGTTCGCCGAGCTCTACCTCGACCGTTTCGTCCGTCCCCGGCGCGACGCAATGCGACCAGTCCTGCGGCGGGCGATCGACTGTGGCGAGATCCCCGCGAACATGGACCTGGAGGTCGCGCTCGACCTCATTTACGGCCCGATCTACCACCGCATGCTGCATGGCCACGCACCGCTCGACGAGCGCTTCGCCCGTAACGTCGTCGACACGATCATCGCCGGCATCGCGCCGGGGCTCTGACTCTCTTAGTTCGTGGGTCTCGTTGCCGTACCTCAGCCGTACGACTTCGAGCGTTCGCTCGACCGCTTCACGTTCTGGGGCGTCGACCGTGCGAATGTCTGGCACGACGGTGGTCTGCACCGTGTCGTCGACGGACGCGAAGTCCGAATCACGCCGGCCGAGGGCGGCGTGCGCGTCGAGCCCTTCGACGAAGTGATCGAGCCGGTCGTGTCCAAGCTGCTCGGGCTCGAGCTCGACCTGCCGCCATTCTTGGAGTTCGCGCAGGGCGATCCCGTCCTCGCCGATGCGGTGCGACTCATGCCGGGCTTCCGTCCGCCGCTCGCATCCGACCCGTTCGAGGCGCTCGTCTCCTCGATCACCGCGCAGCAGGTGTCGCTTCACTCCGCGTTCGCGGTGCGGAGCCGCTTCATCGACCGCTTCGGCGTCCCGGCCGAGCATGCCGTCGCCTTCCCGACCCGCGAACGCGTCGCGTCGGCGACGGAGGAAGAGCTGACGGAGTTGGGCTTCTCCCGTCGAAAGGCCGAGTACGTGCTGGGCATCGCGCGCGCCGACCTCGACTTCGATGAGTTGAGCACGCTTCCGGACGACGAGGTCAAGGCAGGGCTCACGTCGCTTCGCGGGCTCGGCGAGTGGAGCGCGGACTGGTTCCTCGCGCGGCACCTCGCGCGGCCTGAGGCCTGGCCCGCCGGTGACCTCGGGCTGCGTAGGGCGGTGCTCGCGTTCTACCCTGAGGTGACGGACGTTCGTGCCGCGGGCGTCCGCTTCCATCCCTTCCAGAATCTCAGCGCCCACTACCTGCTCGCAGCCCTGCGCTACCCATGACCATCCGCCGCGCCACGAAGGACGACCAGGAGCTCATTCGCGAGCTGTGGACGGCGTTCGAGGCCGAGCTCCCTGGGCCCGCCTACCTGCGGGAGACGTGGGAGGAGGCCTGGTCCGACCTCGCGCAGACCATGCGCGACGGCGTCGCCCTCATCGCCGAGGAGGACGGGAACGCGGTCGGGTTTGTGTTCTGCGTCCTCGGCGACCGTGGGCGCAAGACCGCGCATGTCACGGACATCTACGTGCAGCCGGACGCGCGCAACAAGGGCATCGGACGAGCGCTGCTCGCAGGGATCCTCGAGCCTGCTCGCTCCGCGGGACTGGAGCACGCGAGCCTCGAGGTGCTGATCAGAAACAGCGACGCACGTCGCCTGTACGAGCGCGTTGGTTTCACCCCCATGGACGTGTTCATGGTCGCGCCGCTCGGAGCGCTCGCGGATCAGCTCGCGAGCGACGAGCGTCCGGCTTCCGCTGGATCGCTGCACGTCCAAACCGACGACGAGGCCGGCGTCTTGCGCGCGGTGGAGCAGTTTCTGCCGCGGCTGGGGCGTTCGGCGCACACCGAAGTCACGCCGACGCGCAACGGCTGGATGGCGGTCGTCGACGACCTCTGCGACCACGATCGCAGCGCCCAGCGCCGTCTTGGCGCGGAGCTGTCGGAGCGGATGGGTGTGCCGGCGGTGGCCCTGGCGCTCGAAGAGGAATCGGTCGTGCGCTGGCTGCTCTTCGAGCGTGGGCGCATGGTGGACGAGTACCTCTCCGTTCCGACGTACTACGGCGAGCTGAACAAAGCCGACGAGCTGTCGTTGTCGGCAAATCCGACGCTTGCTGCGCGGCTCACCGGTGCAGACCCCGCGCGCGTTCGCGCAGTCGCACGCGTCGCTTCGTCCCCGTCCGAGCTGCCTCCCGCGCGCGAGCTCCTTGGCCAGATCGCCGACGTGCTCGGCCTCGAGGCTAGGATCGACCGGTGATCACGCTCTACGACGCCGACCGCTGCCCGTACTGCGCACGTGTCCGGATCGCGCTCGCCGAGAAGGGAATCGAGTACGAGACCGTCGAGATCGATCTCGACGACCGTCCCGCGTGGATCTACGAGAAGAACCCGCTCGGCCGCGTGCCGGTCTTGGAGGAAGACACGTTCGTGCTCGCCGAATCCGCGGTGATCGACGAGTACCTCGAGGACCGTTACCCCGATCCGCCCCTCTGGCCGGCCGATCCCGCCGAACGCGCACTCGGGCGGATGGTGGTCTTTCGCTTCGACGAGCTCTCGAAGCCGTACTACGCAGTGCGGCGCGGTGAAGACGGCGCGCGCGAGCGGCTCGACGCCGCCCTTGCGACGTTGGACGCGGTGCTACAGGGGCAACTGTTCTTGAGTGGGCGCGAGTTCGGCCTCGCGGACGTGGCGTACGTGCCGTGGATCTTGCGCTCGCGCGATCGCATGGACGTCGACCTCGGGCGGTTCCCGGCGCTCGCTGAGTGGGTGGGACGCCTCGAACAGCGGTCGTCGATCGCTGCGGAGCTCGATGTCGTCGCTTCGTTGTGAAAGTTCTGCTCCTGCATGCCTTTCCGCTCGACAAAGGGATGTGGGAGCCTCAGCGTGCGGCGCTCGCCGGGCACGAGGTGATCGCGCCGCGGTTGTACGGCCGTGGGCGGACGATGGACGAGTGGGCCGGTTCGCTCGCCGGTGAGATAAAGGGCGACTTCGTGGTCGTCGGCGCGTCGATGGGCGGTTATTGCGCGCTTGCACTGGCGAGGCGCGCACCCGAGCGGGTGCGCGGTTTGTTGCTCGTCGGCTCGCGTCCTGACGCCGACTCGGATGAACGTCGAGCGGGCAGGGAGGACACGATCGAGCTGATCCACAACGAAGGGGTGGAAGGACTGTGGGGCATGATGCTGCCGAAGCTCTTCCACGATCAGAGCGTGGCGGACGAGCAGCTGGTCTATCGGGATGCCGATGCACTCGTCACGGCCCTCGCGGCGGTTCGCGACCGGGAAGACTCGACCGGTGTCGTTCGCTCGTTTTCCGGTCCGCTGCAGTTCGTGATCGGCGAGTTCGATCCGTATGTCTCCGCCGCAGAGGTGAGCGAGTTCGACGTCCGCGAACTGAAAGGCGCGGGCCACCTCGTGAACCTCGAGCGGCCCGAAGAGTTCAACGAGATCTTGCGTGAGTTCGTCGACAGTGTCTGAGCTGCCGTCCGTCGTCGACGTGGCGTGGCTCGAGAGCGAGCTCGGCGCAGACGACCTCTTCCTCGGCGACGTGCGTGGCCCGAACGCCCATGCGCGGGGACACATTCCCGGTTCGCGACCGCTTGTTCTGGGCTCGCCGCCGCCGATGAGCGATCGCGAGATGCTGGAGGCGCTCGCGCCGGAGGTCGGCCTGCGCCTGCGCCGTCACGGCGTGACCGGCGACGAGCGGCTTGTCCTCTATGACCGTGGCGACGGCATGGGTGCGATGCCGGCCGCACAGATGGCGGAGCTTGCAGGACATCCGCGTGTCGCCATTCTCCTCGGGGGCGTTGCCGCCTGGTCGGGCGAGTTGCAGGTCGGGCAGGTCGAGCTGCATCCGGTGAAGACCAGCTTCGAACCGCGCTTCGACGCCGTTCCGACGCGCGACGAGCTTGCGGGGAGACTCGAGGATTCGAAGCTGATGATCCTCGACGTTCGTTCGGAAGAGGAGTTCAGAGGGAAGCACGGCTATCCCTGCGATCCGCGCCAGGGTCGCATTCCGGGCGCGCGTCACCTGCCGGTGGAGGAGCTCTTCGCCGGTCCCGGCCAGCCGCTTGCAGCGGATCAGATCAGAGCTCGACTCGGCGATCCGGAGGAAATCGTTGCGTACTGCCATTCCGGCTCTCGGTCCGCACTGGCGACGCTCGCGCTGCGCCTGGCGGGGTACCGCGCGCGCAACTACGCAGGCTCGTGGCACGAATGGTCGCGCCACGACGACCTGCCGTTCGAGAAAGGCTGACGCCGACACGTCTCGTTGCGCCGACGGCGTGGTGTCAGACACCGTGCCGTAAATGTGACGCCCCGCGCACCCGGACGTCCCGAGGCACGGAACCACGCGCCAGAGCCGTGACGCCATCTGCGACGGCGTGGTGTCAGACACTCGGCCGCGTCCGAGAAGTGCGTGTCTAAGCCGGAGCGCCGACTCGCTCGGCGGCGTCGACGAACGCGTCGCAGAGATCACGGCCCAACGTGTTCCACGTTTCGATTCGGTCTCTCGTTTCCGCGAGCATCGTCTGGGCGTCGACCGGCAACCCCTTTTCCTCGTCGACCCAGCTCTGCACCTGCTGGAGCGTCACCTCGGGATGGAACTGGACGCCCCACGCGTTGTCCCCGAGCCGGAACGCCTGTGTACACACGCGGTTGCGCGCCAACTCGACCGCGCCCGCAGGGACGCCGTGCGCGTAGTAGTGCCACTGGAACGCCTCGAACGTCCGCGGCAGGCGGCCGAGGAGCGGATCGTCGGCGCCCGCATCGGTGAGCTCCACGTCGAACCAGCCCACCTCGGCCTCCTCCGCGGGAAAGACCTGTGCATGCGCCGCTTTCGCGAGCAGCTGCGCGCCGAGGCAGATTCCGAGGACAGGCGTATGCAGATCGAGCAGCCGTTGCAGGAAGAAGTTCTCTTCACGTAGCCAAGGGTGATGCTGATCCTGATCGGCGTGCATCGCACCGCCGAAGACGAGCACGGCGCCGTACGCGTCGAGTGGGCGCGGCAGCGGCGTTCCCCACGCAAGGCTCCACTCCTCGAGCGCATGCCCGCGCGCGCGAACGACGTCGCCGAACACGCCCGAGCGGACGCTGTCCCCATGGATGATGGCCAGGACGTCCATTAGCCTGGCGCGCTCACAGGGACCTTCTCCGCCTGCAGCAAACGCTGTAGCTCCTTCGCGTTCGCCGCGGCCTGTGCCAGGCGCCCGCCGTGGCCGTCCGGGCTCGTCGCGTTGTTGTTGAAGAAGGCGTATGCCTGCTCGGCCTGCTCCGAGAGCTCGCGCAACGGCCGAATCCATTCGCGCAGCTCGTCGTCGGAGTAGAGGTAGTCGAATCGGTCGGCCGCGCTGCCGCCGCGCTTGTTCCACGTCGCCGCGTTTCGTCCGTGAAAGCGGATGTAAGCGGTCGGGCTCGTGAGCGCCGGCACCGTCGGCACGAGGTTCTTGGCACCCTCGATCCGAGGCGCGTCGACGATCACGTTTGCAGCGCCGAGCTCCTCCAGGAAGCGCAGGGTGTCGTCGCGATGATCCTCGTCCAGCCAGCTCGCATGGCGGAACTCCACGAGCATCTCGTCGTCTCCGAGCTGCTCGTGCGCCCATTGCAGATACTCGAGCGAGCGGTCCTTGTAGACCACGTAGGAGGGAAACTGGAAGAGGATCCCGCCGAGCTTGCCGCTGGAGCGCAGCGGCTCGAGCGCAGCGAGGAACCTGCGAAAGACTTCGCCGCGAAACTCACGGGATGGACGCTCGACTCGGCCCCGCTCGTCGGTCGGCGCTTCGTCGCGCAGGTCCGGCGGCAGCGACTCGAGCTTGACCGGATGGCGCGTCATCAAACCAAAAGCCTTGACGTGCATCACGAACCCGTCCGGCGTGCGCTCCGCCCAGCGCTCGACCATGTCTTCGCCGGGCAGCCGGTAGTAGGTCGAGTCGACCTCGACCGTGTCGAAGTGCTCGGCGTAATACGAGAGGCGTTCTCCGGCCTTCACGCCCGGCGGATACCAGTGCTTCGAGAGCGCGTCGTCGGCCCAGGAGCAGGTGCCGATCCTGATGTCTGCCGCCACCGTGCCAGCATACGAGACGGGGCCCAGCAGGCCCCGTCTCGTAGGTCTCGTGCGGGATCCGCTCTAGAGGCGGATCCTGATCTTGGCGCTCACCGCAGTGAACGGTGAGGCCGTCGCGCTGACGCAGCCGCCCGGAATGCCGGGCGTCGGTGATGCACATCCGATTGACGTGATGTCGCGCTCCGCCACGGTCGCGCGTGCCTGGAACGTCGACGTCGTCTTCTTGCCCTTCTTCCTCAGCACGATGCTGAAGTTGCCGGATGCGTTCGACCGCGCTGAAAAGCCCGCCGACTTGCCGTTGACCAGGAGACTCACGTTCGCGCCTGCCACGGCGGCGCCTGCCTGGGTCACCTTGCCGGTGAACTTCACGAGCCGATTCGCCACGTTGACCTTCTTGGCGAGCGTGACCACGCCGTCCGCGACGAACGCGCGCGTCTCGACTGTCCCGGCTGCGTTGGGCACACCTCCGGCCCACGGCGTCGTGATCGTCTTCCAGACGCTCTGCCCGGCGGGGACGGTGAAGACATTGTCCACCGTGAACGTCGCGTCGAGGAGCCGGGCGCCGTTCGGTGAGCGGCCCGGCGTGCCGACCGGAACGTCGTCCGGCGAGAGGCACACGACGAGCTTGTACGCGCCGAGCGCCGCTTCTGCGCCCGACAGCTGATCGACGTGCACGGGCAGGTTGATGCTCTGTCCGGCGACCGAGAGTGCGAGGTTCCACACGGCGATGTGGGGAACCGGGTCGCAGCCGGGCGCGTTCGTGTCCGGTGGGACGACGATGACGTCACCCGAAAGCGGCAGCGGGATGTTCGCGTCGCGCGAGAACACGGTGCCGCTCGTCGACCCGATCTTGGTACCGGGCGCCGCCGACGCGTTGATCGTGTAGCCGGTCGGAGCGTAGATGGAGATTTTGAGCGGCTGCGGATCGGTCTGCGCCTGCGACACCTTGATCGTGAGCGACGTCGTGGTCTGCTTGACGCTCAGCTTCTGGGTCGCGAGCGCGTTCCCCGCGAGCGCGAGCGCCGTGGTACCCGCGAGAGCGAGCACGGCCAGCCTGAGGATTGTCTTCATACCCCTTCCTTTCACTGCTTCGAAATCAGAAAAAGCCCCTCCATTAGACGCGGGATGCCCCGAAGAGTTGAGCCTAATCTCGTTCAAGGTCGCGCGTTGACCAACTTCCCGAAGAACTGCCAGTGATCCGCGCGGTAACGCGCCAGTTTGACCTGGTCGATCGGGTAGTAGTCGCTCGGAGAGGTCTTGATCTGGAGGCCGGGTAGGAGGAACGGATTCGTCTCGTCGAGATGCGTTGCGGCCTTCAAGACGCTCGCGCGAGTCGGGTTCCGCCCGGCCTTCCTGAGGGTGTCGACCATCGTGTAGGCAACCGCCATCCCGTAGTAGTTGAACACGTCCTCCGCTTTGGCGCTGGGAAGGAACCGCTGGAGGATCGATCGATAGAGCTGGACCGTCTTGTCTTTCGCCCACTGCTTCGAGGTCGGATCCTTGACGAACGCGATCGAGATCGAGCCCTCGACCTGCTTGCGGCTCGACGCGACCCGCGCGATTTTCATGATGTCCGGGGAGATCGAGACGGACGTGACGTAAACCTGCGGGTGCCACCCGAGCCGGAACGCGCCCACGTAGCCGAAGATGGCGAACTGCGGCGTGGCGAACAGCATCAGCGTGTCTGCGCCGGTGCTCTTCAGCCGTGCCATCTGCGAGGCGACGTCCGAGTCTGCGATCTCGTACGGCTGTGTGCCGACGATCTTGGCCTTGCCGCCGAGACCGTGGCGCAAGCCGTTGAGCATGTCCTTGCCGAAGTCCGAGTTCTCGTAGAGCACGGCGATCCGCGCTTTCGGCTGATGTGAGGCGACGTAGCGGCCGTAGATCGCGCCCTCGCCGGCGAAACTCGGGAGGTACCCCATCGACCACGGGTACTTCGCATGCTCCGTGGCGAGCTTCGACACGCCGCTGCCGATGAAGAGCTGCGGCACCTTGCGGTCGTTGAGATACGAGCGGATCGCGAGCGCGTGCTCGGTGCCGACGCTGTTGAAAATGGCCAGCACCTGATCCTGCTCGACGAGCTGGCGCGTGAGGGTGATCGTCTTCGCGACGTCGAACTCGTCGTCGAGGTACTTGTAGTCGATCTTCCGGCCGAAGACCCCACCCTTCGAGTTGACGTACTTGAAGTACGCGTCGGCACCGCGGCCGACCGAGCCGTACGCGGCGGCAGGGCCGCTGATGGGGACCGTGCCGCCGATCGTGATCGTCGTGGACGTGACACCCGGTGTCGCCGCAGGAGCGCTGACAAGGGCGATCGAGGCTGCCGCCGCGGCGAGCTGCGAGATCAAGGGGACACGGGCTTCGGCAGAACCGGAAGCGTCAGCGTCAACTTCCCGATCTGGCCGACCGACCCTTCGGCGACAGGGATCAGGTAGACGAGGTTGCCGAGGTTCTGCACCGTCGAGCGTGCGCCGAGCGTCACTTGCAGGCGTGAGCCGGCTGGGATCGACGTGATCTCGTTCTGCAGCTTGATCGTCACCGTGCGTGGGCTCTTGCCGCTCGTCTGCGTGTCCGCCCCACCGTCGCTGACGACGATCTCCGACCCGCTCGGTGTGATCGCGCTGAGCACCGCAACGAGATGCTTGTAACCGGTGGGCGTCGCAAACGAGAGTTTGACGATCGGTGCACCGAAGTTCTCGAGGTGGCGAACGCGAGCAGTCGTCCGTGCGACCTTCCCGTCTGCCGAGAGCGTCCGTCTCCCTCTGAACGCGAACGTCAGCGGACGCGCCCTTGGCAAGCTCTTGAACGAAACGGGCTTACGCCATGGATCCGGCGCGATCTCGACCGGTGGGCGCTTGTCGATGCCGTTCGGGATCCCTTTGAGGAAGCGATCGAACCACGCCCGCACTTCCACGGCCGCATAGTCGAACTCGCTCGGTGGATTCGTTGCGGGCTGATGGCCGAAATCTCCGAGGTACAGGCGCTTCGGGCCCTTGAGCAGGCGGAAAGCTGCGATTGCCTGGTCGGCGTCGAACGCGAAGTCGCGGCGGCCCTGGAGGATGAACGTCGGAATTCGCACTTCCCCGAGTTGTGAGCGTGTCGAGCGTGTCGCGAGATAGGCGCGGATTGCGGGGACGTTGGTTTCCGAAATGGCATTGGTTAGAAGTTGCAGCTCCTCCGGCCCGTACCGGTCCCGCGCGACGTCCTGAGAAAATCCGAGCACGATCCCGGCGCGCACATGGCCTTGAGGCGCGATCGCCTCGCGGAGATCTGTCCATGTCGCCGCGGGTGCGATCGCGGCGAGAGGGAGGCCTGCTACTGCAGCGCGCCAGACGAGGCCGCCGCCGTACGAAGCGCCGTACGCGCCGACATGTTGAGGGTCCACCGGGTGCTGGGTCGTGAGCCAGTTCAACAGCTCGCGCAGGTCCTGTAGCTCGCGCGGGCCGTCGAGCGTGAACTGTCCTCCTGATTCTCCGTGCGCGCGTGCGTCGAAGGTCAGTACGGCGTAGCCGTCCGGGGCGAAGAACTTCTGCGCCATCAGGTTCGGCGACCAGTTGACGAAGTCCGACGTGTTGCGTGTCTGTCCCAGGCCGTGGAGCAAGACGACAGCCGGCCAGCCCGTCGAGGGTGGCGTCCCCCGTGGCTCGAAGTAGCTGACCGCGATCCGGACGCCGTCGCTCATCGTCAGCTTCGTGTCGGTCTGGGTGAAGTCGCCTGCAGCGGCCCGACCTGCCGGAGCCAGGGCTGTCAGCGCGACCGCGAACACGACGAGAAAGCGGCGCACGAGGTGCACAGCGTATCCCGGCTATACGATCGCCGTGTGGATCCGCGGCCGGTGGGCGTGTTCGACTCGGGCGTGGGCGGCCTGACCGTCCTGCACGAGTGCCTCGTCACCATGCCGCACGAGGACTTCGTCTACCTCGGCGACCACGCCCGTCTGCCCTACGGGCCTCGGCCTTTGGCAGAGGTCCGGCAGTTCGCGCGCGAGATCGGGGCGTACTTGCAGAGCCAGGGTGTCAAGCTCGTCGTCAACGCGTGCAACACGGCGACCTCCGCGGCCCTCCCTCAGTTGCAGGAGGATCTCGAGGTTCCCGTTGTCGGCGTGATCACGCCGGAGGCGCACGCCGCCGTTCAGGCGACGCGCAACCGTCGCATCGGCCTGCTCGCGACCGAAGGCACGGTCGCCGCCGGAAGATATGCAGACCTCGTGCACGCTCTCGACGCCGGCGTGGAGCTCGTGCCGGTTGCGTGCCCGCGCCTCGTGCCGCTGATCGAGAGCGAGGATCCGTTCGGGGCGGAGACGACGGAAGCGGTGCGCGAGTACGCCGCCATGCTCAAGGAGGCGGAGGTCGACACGGTCATCCTCGGTTGCACGCACTATCCGCTGATCAGACCGATCTTCCAGCGCGTCTTCGGGCGTGACGTGACACTCGTGTTCTCCGCCGAGGAGACCGCGCGCGAGGTAGCTGAGACGCTGGCACGGAAGGGCTACGAGAACGACGCCGGGCGCGAAGGCTCGTACCGTTTCCTGACCACCGGCGACCCCGATGCGTTCCGTGAGATGGGCGCGCGCTTCCTGCAGCTCCCGGTTACCGAGGTCGAGCACGTGGAGCTGGCGGCGCTGGGTGCGGCGGCCTGATGACGAGAAACGACAGCCGCAGGCACGATGAGCTCCGGACGCTCGACCTGATCCCCGACTTTCTCGAGCAGCCGCACGGCTCGGTGCTCTATGCGCAGGGCATGACGAAGCTCCTCTGCACTGCGTCGATCCAGGAGGGGGTGCCGCGCTGGTTGTCCGGCAAGGGTCGCGGTTGGTTGACGGCGGAGTACTCCTTGCTGCCGGCCTCGACCGGCGATCGCACCGACCGTGAAGCCTCTCGGGGCAAGCAAGGCGGGCGCACGATCGAAATCCAACGGCTGATCGGCCGCTCGATTCGTTCGGTCACGGACTTCGAGGCACTGGGCGAGCGCACGCTCTGGATCGACTGCGACGTGCTGCAGGCCGACGGCGGGACGCGCTGCGCCGCGATCACGGGCGCGTACGTGGCGGCGCGTCGTGCACTCGACAAGTTCGGCCTCTCGAAAGCGCTGGCCGGGTCCGTCGCGGCGGTGTCGGTCGGGATCGTCGACGGCGACGCGTTGCTCGACCTCGACTACTCCGAGGACTCGCAGGCCGAGGTGGACATGAACGTCGTCATGACGGGCGACGGTGCGCTCGTCGAAGTGCAGGCGACGGCAGAGAAGACGCCGTTCACGCGTGCGCGGCTCGACGACCTGCTCGAGCTCGCTGCAGGAGGAATCGAAGAACTGGCTGTTGTACAGGAAGAAGCCGTTGCTGCTGCTCGCGTCTAGCCAACTACCGACCCTCAATTGGGACGAGTCGCTCCTGCGGCTGGCGCTCGCCGCGCTGCTCGGCGGGCTGATCGGCGTCGAGCGTGAGCTGCGCGAACGCGAGGCCGGGCTGCGCACGCACCTCCTCGTTTCGCTGGGCTCGGCGCTCTTCACGATCGTCGGCGCGTACGGCTTCCACGCCTTCCTCGACTCGGGGGCGAGCGTCGTGCGCGCCGACCCGACGCGGATCGCCGCGCAGATCGTCACCGGCATCGGCTTCCTCGGCGCGGGCGCGATCATCCGGCAAGGGCTGTCGGTGCGAGGCCTCACCACTGCAGCGACGCTCTGGGTCGTCGCAGCTGTCGGTCTCGCTGCGGGCGCCGGCTACTACAGCGTCGCGGTGATCACGACGGGGCTCGTTCTGCTCGCCCTCTGGCCACTGCGAATCATCGCGTACCGCATCCTCACTCGCTTCCGGCCGGAAGACGGGCGGCTGCTCGTCGCGCTGCCGGCCGGCCAGGCGCCGGGTGAAGTGATCGACGAGGTCGAACGCGCGGGAGCGCGCATCTCGTCGCTCGAGGTGAGCCAGGAAGGCGATCGCCGGCGGCTCGAGTTCGACGTCGTTCTGCCGCGTGACACTCCCGCGGCGCTCGTCGTTGCGCGCATCGCCGATCTGGAGCATGTCGTCGAGGTGCGGTGGACGGACTGAAGGCGAGGCTCGCCTCGCGCAACGCGAGCAAGGCGCGTGAGCTCGAGCACTTGCTGCCCGCCTGGAGGATCGAGCCGCTGGAGGCCGACGACTATCCGGCCGAAGACGGCGCAACGTACTACGAGAACGCGCGCGGCAAAGCATTGTTCGGCCGCACGCGGGCCGAGCCCGACGAATGGGCGCTAGGCGAGGACTCCGGGATCGAGGTGGTTGCGCTCGGCGGTGGGCCGGGAGTGCAGTCGGCGCGTTCCGGCGGCGATGATCCCGTTGGCTGGCTCCTCGACCAGTTGGACGGAGTCGAAGACCGTAGAGCCCGTTACGTGAGCGAGTTCGTGATCGTGTCGCCGGCCGGCGAGGAGCTTCGCGGCATGGGCACGCTCGAGGGACGCATCGCCGCCGAGCCGCGCGGCACTGAAGGCTTCGGCTTCGATCCGATCTTCGTCCCCGACGGAGAAGGGAGAACTGTTGCCGAGCTGGGCAACTCCTGGAAGCGGCGACACTCCCACCGCGCCAACGCGGCGCGGGCGCTACTCATAGAGCTAGGCGAGGCCGGCTAGGTCCTCGTCGGCCCGTTGCTGGGCGCGGCGTGCAAACCACCAGTTCAACTCGGCGCCGAACACGATCACGTTCGCCATCACGTAGAGCCACACCAGGAGAATCGCGGGCGCGCCGAATGCGCGCAGCGCCGGGTTCAGGTCCGCGTACCGCTGATAGAGGGGAAGCACCTGGAAGGTTGCCTCGAGCAGGATCGCGGCGAAGATCGCACCCGGGAGGACTTCCCGTAGCTTCAGCTCGTCCTCGTTGGTCAGCACGTAGTAACAGGAGACGAGGAAGAGGAACACGCCGACGAGCGAGACACCGATCGAGAGCGCGTACGCCGTCGCCGCATTTGACACGAAGCCCGGTGCGTATTCCTGCAGTGCCGACACGCCGAGCGAGCCGGTAAGGAGTGCGACGAACAGCGTCACCAGTGAGCTGACCATCAGCAGCACGGCGAGCCCTTTACCGCGCAGGAAGGACCGGTTCTGGCGCCCGTACACGATGTTGAATGCCGACTCGAGCACACTGAAAAGCGAGAGAGACGTCCACAACAACGCGAGCCCGCCGACGATGCCGAGGGCTGCCGCGTTGTCCTGGACGGCGTGCACCAGGTTGACGATCTGGTCGATCGGCGTCCCGGGAAGCGTCTTCTTGATCTCCCTGACGAGGAATGAAGACTCGTCCGCGCGTCCGGTCAGGCCGAGGAGGGCGAGAGAGAGAAAGGTCAGCGGGACGAAGGAGAGAAGCGCGAAATAGGCGATCATCGCGGCCAGGTGCGGGCCTCGGTCGCCGAAGAACTTCTGCACCAAATCCCGTCGCCGAATCCGCATGCGGCTGGAGTATCTCGCCAACGGCCGCGGCGGCCGAGCCGCCACGGCCTCTTCTGGTCGGCGTCGCGAGCGACGCCTCTATGCTTCCATCCACTATGGACGCCCAGCAGGCACTCGCCGACCTGACCGAGATCTCCTCGCAGATCCAGGCCGCGGTCGTGTTCGACGACCAGGGCAAGGTCGCCGCGTCCACCCTCGCCGATTCCCCGCGGGCGGACGAGCTGGCGCGGGCGGCCGGAGGGCTGCTTGCCGCCGCAGACGAGATCAAGACGGGCGAGAGCGCGCTGACGCAGCTCGAGGTGGCGACCGGCGACGGCAGCGTCTTCGTCGTGCGGGCCGGAAAGACGGTCATCGCGGCCACCACGGGCAGCAACCCGACCGCCGGGCTCGTCTTCTACGACCTCAAGTCGGCTCTGCGCTCCGTGAAGCCGGCCACGAAGCCGGCCGCAGCGAAGAAGCCCGCGGCCGCCCGCAAGAAAACGGCGACGGCCGCAAAGAAGAAAACGGCGGCGCGGAAGCCGGCGACGAGGAAGAAGCCGGATGCGTCGTAGCATCGCCGTACTCCTCGGCATCATCGGGGGGATGCTTGCCGGGGCCGCGTTCATCCGCCGCCAGGTCGCGCATCGCGAGCGGGCCGACCTTTACTTCGAGGACGGCTCGATGCTTTCGTTGACGAACGGGTCTCCTGGAGCCGAACGACTCCTGCCCCTCGCGCGTGACGTCATCCGCAAGACCCGCAGTACTTGACGGACGACGAGCTCAAGCTCGCGCTCCGCGAGCACGCCTATCTCGAGGGTGACTTCCTGCTCCGCTCCGGAAAGCGCTCGCGCTACTACCTGGACAAGTACCGCTTCGAGACACGGCCAGAGATCCTGGCGCCGCTCGGCGACCGGATCGCGCGGGCGGTGCACGACTTCGAACCGGAGGCGACGCGGCTGGCGGGGCCCGAGCTCGGCGCAGTCGCGCTTGCGACTGCAGGCTCTCTTTCCTCCGGCCTTCCGTTTCTGATCGTTCGCAAGGCGGCGAAGGACTACGGCACCTCGAACAGGCTCGAGGGCGCGTACGTCGAGGGCGAGACGGTGTGCCTCGTGGAGGATGTCGTCACCTCCGGCGGGGCCTTGCTCGAGGCGGTCGAAGCGCTCCGCAGCGCCGGTTTGACGGTGCGGACGGCGGTCTGCGTGGTGGATCGCGAGGAAGGCGGAGCCGATGCGCTTGCTCGCCAAGCCGTGCGGCTGCGGCCCATTTTCCGTGCCAGCGAGATCCTCGAAGCAGTCTGACGCCCGCTCTTTGCCCCAGAAATCGGACAAATTGTCGTCCGGTTCGGCACAAAAAGACCCGCAAAACCGCATGGTTGAGCCAGTCCGGCGCGACTGTTAGGGTCTTTTCCCGTGGGCCGAACTGTCGACAGGAGGAGTGGGACTTGACGAAACAGGAGTTCGTTAACGAGATCGCGAGGCGCGCCGACCTCTCGAGTCGCGATGCGGCGAAGGCCGTAGATGCCTTCCTCGAAGCGATCACAGACACGCTGCAAGGCGGCGGAGAAGTGGCCTTCACGGGCTTCGGAAAATTCGTGACCCAGCGGCGGGCCGAGCGCCAGGGTGTGAATCCCCGCAATCCGACGCAAAAGGTGACGATTCCGGCAGCGACGGTGCCCAAGTTCACTGCGGGGAGTCAGCTCAAGGCCGCCGTCAAGAGCGGCGGGGCCGGCGCCTAGCCCCGAGCCTCTCCTCTCAAGAACTGCGAAGGCCGCTATGGAAGCGGCCTTCGCCGTCTTTGGGGCGAAGTACTCTCACGGTGTGGCCGCCGTCGCGACGACGAACTTCGCCGACCGCCTGGCCGAGGCGGTCGAGCGGAAGCGCTCGCAGCTCGTCGTCGGCCTCGACCCGCGGCCTGATCTCCTGCCCGTCGAGCTCAAGGGCGACGCCCATCTCGGCCGTGCCCAGGCGGCGGACGCCTGCGCCCGTTTCTGCCGGGGCCTCGTCGACGCCGTTGCGCCGTACGTGGTCGCCGTCAAGCCTCAGGTCGCCTTCTTCGAGGCGCTCGGCGCCGACGGCGTGCGCGCCCTCGAGGACGTTTGCGCCTATTCGCGCGCCGCAGGGCTGCAGGTGATTGCAGATGCGAAACGTGGCGACATCGGTTCGACCGCCCGTGCGTACGCAGCCGCGTATCTCGAGTCCCCGAACGGCAAGCCGCCGCTCGCCGATGCGGTGACGGTGAACCCGTATCTCGGCCGCGACTCGCTCGATCCGTTCCTCGCGGCGTGCCGTCGGGACGGGGCAGGCATCTTCTGCGTCGTCAAGACGTCGAATGCGGGCGGGGCGGAGGTGCAGGACCTCGTCCTCTCCGACGGGAGGCGCGTCTGGCACCAGGTCGCCGAGCTCGTCGCCGAATGGGGTGCGGACCTCGTCGGCGAGCATGGACTCTCGTCGGTCGGCGCCGTCATCGGCGCGACGCACCCGCGTGCGGTGGGCGAGGCACGGAGGCTGCTCCCGCGCGCGATCCTGTTGCTCCCCGGTGTCGGTGCGCAGGGCGCGACGCCTGCCGACGTCGCGCGCGCGTTCACGAGCGGTCCGGCGAGCGCACTCGTGAACGTCTCGCGCGACGTCATCTACGCCTTTCGCGTCACCGGCATGGATTGGCGCAGCGCGGCCGCCGCAGAGGCGTCGAAGTACGCACGCGAAGTGTGGGCAGTCTCCGGCTGGTAAGGAGCAACCAATGGACCCGCGTAGGCGCCAGGAACTGACGCGGTACGGCGCCCCGGCTGCGTTCCTCGCGGCCGTGACGATCGCGGTGATTCTCATCAAGGCGGGCCTGAACGGCGGCTCGGGAGCGACGACGACGGTCGCGGGGCTTCCGACGACGTCCACTGCCACAAAGCCGACGACGACGACCACGAAGCTCGTCCTCACGGGCCCGCAAGCCAGCACCACGACTACGACGACGGAAACGACCACGCCTGGAGCGGAGTACTACCTGGTGCAGAGCGGCGACACACTCGGCTCCATCGCCCAGAAGTACAAGACCACGGTGGACGAGCTGATGACCCTCAATCCCGGCACGGATCCGACAGCCCTCCACATCGGCCAGCGCATACGAGTGAAGTAACCCGCCCTGCGTAGGCGCCCCTACCGGCGATGCACGCTGGCCTCTGGCCCGCGACCCAGAGACTCGGCAGCATCACCGGCAGGGGCGCTAGCCTTCCCGCTCGTGATCCTCCGGATCTGGGTCGCCGCTCTCTTTGCGGCGCTCGCCTTCGTCACCGCGGCACAAGCGGCAGCAACGCGACCGCCGCAGGTTGTGGCGCGTGCGTTCATCGTCGAGAACCCTACGACCGGCGAAGTGCTCGCACAGCACGGAGCTTGGGCGCGCGTGCCGATCGCGAGCATCACGAAGCTGATGACGGTGATCGTCGCCCTGGATCATGTGAAGTGGAGCGACGTCGTGCGTGTGCGTGCGACCGCGGCTGCGGTCGGCGAGTCGACCGTGCACCTGCGGGCCGGCGAGCGTCTCACCGTTGGCGAGCTTGTCAAGGCGGCGCTGATTCAAAGCGCAAACGATGCGGCCGTCGCACTTGCCGATTACGTCGGCCACGGAGACCTCAAAGCATTCGTCTCGATGATGAACGCAAAAGCACAGGAGCTCGGGCTCGAGCGAACGCACTTTCTCCGGCCGGATGGGCTGGACGTGCGCGGCCACTACTCCACGGCCAAGGACGTGACGACCCTTGCGGAGTTTGCGATGCGGAATCCGCGGATCCGAGCCACCGTGCGCGTCAGAAACGACACGATCCCCGGAGGGCGGCATCTGCACACGTGGAACGACCTACTGGGTGTCTTCAAGGGGCTCTACGGCGTCAAGACGGGACACACGGGAACAGCCGGCTGGTGCGAGGTCGCCGCGGTGCGCCGTAACGGTGTCACGCTCTACACGACTGTCCTCGGCAGCCCCACGCGTTCGCAGAGGAATACAGACCTGGCCTCGCTGCTGCGCTGGGGTATCTCGCGTTACCGCTCCGTCTGGCTCGTGCCGCGTGGGCGCGTCTACCTCCAGGCGAGCGTCGGTTATGGCAAGGACTCCGTCCCGATCGTCGCCGCACGGCAGGTTGCGCGAGCCGTGCGTGTCGACAAGCCGCTCGTCGAGCGCATCGTCGCTCCGACGGCACTCGCGTTGCCGGTCGAACGAGGGCAGCGCGTCGGCGAAGTCCGTGTCTACTCGGGACGCCGGCTCGTGGCACGACAGCCTCTGATCGCCGAGCGCTCCGTGGGCAAGCCGGGCTTCGGCGGACGCGTCGGCTTCTATGCGGGCCGAACGCTCACTCACGTCAAGGACTGGTTCTCGTGATCGTCACGGTGACCCTGAACGCTGCGATCGACCGAACGCTGACCGTCCCGAACTTCCAGCTTGGTCACCGCCACCGCGCGAGCCAGGGTCTCACGCTCGCCGGCGGCAAGGGCATCAACGTTGCGCGTGCGCTCAAGCGGCTGGAAGTCCCGGTCGTCGCGACGGGTCTTGCGGGCGGACGCACGGGGACGCGCA
>Ga0099827_10000329_pt1 | contig 20573 bp, 16 predicted proteins | sample CZO8metaG_FD_79339 | JGI IMG/M metagenome (GOLD analysis project Ga0099827, IMG submission 79339) | Vadose zone soil microbial communities from the Eel River Critical Zone Observatory, Northern California, USA - CZOApr15con1.8 metaG | ecosystem: Environmental > Terrestrial > Soil > Vadose zone ...
CGACACGGCGGATTATAGCGGCAGCTGAAACGGGAACGGCAGGCCCGAGGCGAGCTTCTTCACCTCCGCCTGGTACAGCTCGGCGGCGCGCTGCTGCGCCTGCGACACCGCGGCGAGCACGAGATCCTCGAGCATTTCCACATCCCCCTGCGCGATCGCCTGGGGGTCGATCTTGATGGCGCGGATCTGGCCCCGACCGTCGGCCGTGGCCGCGACAATCCCGCCACCCGCCGTGCAGGTCACCGTCTGCTGGGCCAGCTGTGACTGGATCTCCGACAACCGGAACTGCATCTGCTGCCCCAACTGGAGCAGGTTGGATAAATCCGCCATACGTCGAAAGTTACCCCTCGCCGAAACAGGTAGCAAGCTATTCTAACAACTCCAAATCTAACGCATCTACGGCGGCGTTGAGGCTGGGATCCTGCGCCCGCAGCGTCTTGAGCCGCTCGGCCCGCGCCCCCTCCTCCGTGAGCCGGCCAGGCCGCGGCGTGGACCGCTCCCCGCTCCCCGCTCCATCGAGCTGGATGCGGACGGGCTTCGCCAGGTACCGGCCCACGAGCTGCGCGAGGGCGTCCCGCTGCCGCTCGAGCCCTTCGGCGTGCACCGCATTCGTGTCGAGCAGCCGAATCGTGACCGTTCCCGCATCCGCGCCGGCGACTTCGGTGACCTGCAGCAGCGCGCCGAGCATCGGGCTTTTCGTCCGCGCGTCGTCGACGATCCGCGGCCACAGGGCGCGGAGCCGATCGAGCGTCAAGGGACCCTTCTCGGGAGCCGCCGGGGAGACGGCCGGGGACGGGGGAACGGGAGCCGCGTCCCGCAAAACCGGTGCGGCGCTGCTCGTCTCCGGATTCCCGCCCTTCCGCGGCTTGTCCACCGGCTCTCCCCCGAGCGACCGGATGACTGCGTCGAGCTCGACGGTCCTGCTCATCATCGCCCAACGCAGCAGCAACAGCTCGACCGCCAGGCGCGCGTTGCTGCCGGCGCGGAGCTGGGGCTCCAGCTCGCTGAGCACGGCGAGCAGGCGCACGAGGTCGACGGCGGGGAGTGGGGAGCGGTACCGCTCGATGAGGGCCAACAGCGCGTCCGTGAAACCCTCCGGCTTCCCTCCGAGATTCGCCAGCAGCACGGCCCGCACGATCTCCCCGGCCCCGGCCACGAACTCCCCGAGATCGGCACCAGCGTCCACCAAGCGCTCGACGAGCGGAAAGACCGCTTTCGGGTCGCGCTCCGCCACGAGTCGCAACAGCTCGCCGTACACGTCGTCCGAGATCAGCCCGAGCACTTCACGCACTCGGGCGGCCGTTACCGGCCCCTCGCCGAACGACACCACCTGGTCGAGGATCGAGAGCCCGTCGCGCATGCCGCCGTCCGCGCTCTTGGCGATCAGGTGCAGCGCCTCATCGTCCGCAGCGAGCCCTTCGGCGGCGGCCACATGCCGCAGGCGCTCGGCGATGGCGTGGGGACCGATCCGCCGGAAATCGAAGCGCTGCAACCGTGAGAGAATCGGAGCCGCAGTCTGCGCGATCTTCTGCGGCTCGGTCGTGGCGAACACGAACACGACGCGCGGTGGCGGCTCCTCGAGAATCTTGAGAAGGGCGTTCCAGGCCTCGCGCGTCAGCATGTGGGCCTCGTCGACGATGTACACCTTGTGGCGGCCCTCCGCGGAGGCCGCATACATCGCGCGCTCACGTAGGTCGCGCGCGTCGTCCACGCCCCGGTTGGAGGCGGCATCGAGCTCGACCACGTCCAAGTTCGCGGCGCCCGTCCAAACGCGGGTGCAGGAATCGCACTCGCCGCAGGGCTCACCCGCCGGCGTGCCGGCCGCACCGCGCCGCTCGCAGTTCAGCGCCATCGCGAGAATGCGGGCGGCGGTGGTCTTGCCGACGCCCCGGGGACCCGCGAACAGGTATCCGTGCGCCACTCGGGACCCCGCAACGGCCCCACGCAGCGCGGCCGCTACGTGATCCTGGACCAGGAGATCGGAAAAGCGCTTGGGGCGGTATTTGCGGGCTAATGCGATCATGAGGGAAATCTAGCGAGAATTGAATGCCCCAGGTTGGCGCAGCGACGTCGCACCTCGCTTAGCGCTGCTCCCTGCGAGGGCCTGACGCGGTTCACGAGTGGACGACCTGCGGACCTGGGGCACCGAAAGCTAGCATGCCGGCTCCTCGTTCTCTACGGCCGCGGGCAGCCCGATTGCTCGAACCGGCGCTCCACGGAGTCCACGCCGGAGTACAGCGTTTGGTCGCGGGCGGCGTGGGCGGCATCGAGGACCCCAGCGTTGCGCCGCGCGGTGTTGTAGGCGATCCAACGGCTCTCCACCGCCGCCAGCCCGCGCGCCAATCCTGCGCAGGGGACTTGGCCCCGGGAAAATAGGGCGGCCCGCTCGCCGAACATCTGCACCACCTGAGTGAGGGAATCGCCGGCCACGTCGACGCGCGCACGCGGCGCCGGCGGCGGCGCGGGTTGCGCCGGGGTCCGTTGCGTCGGGGCGGGATTCGTCGGCGCGGCGGCAGTCGCGGGTTGCGTGGCCGGGCGAGCGGGAGGCCGGGCGCGAGGCTGTGCCGGAGCAGGAGTCGGTGTCGCGCGCCGGAACTTCGCCTTGAGCGCGGACACCTTCCCGCCGATAGCGGACGTGATCGCAGACCACTTCCCGGTGATCGTGGACCACGCCGGGATCGGCAGCTCCGGCTGGAACCACCAGTAGGCCCCCGCGCCGCCGGCGGCCATCAGCAGCACGAACAACGTCACCCACAATCCCCGGCGACGCTTCCCCCGACGGCGCGCGCGGCGCGCGGGCACCGGTTCCTCGAGTGCCTCAGACTCCTCGACGTGCTCCCGGTCCTCGAATTCGTCGGGCCAGACGGGCGCTCCCGCGCCTTCTTCCTCGATGGCCACCGGCTCGACCGCCTCCGCTTCGGGCTCGAGTTTGGGTTCTGGCTTGGGCACGACCGCCGGACGAGGCGGAGGCGTGTGCCGTCGCGGGGGAGGCGCGGGCGGCGGAGGCGGCATGTCCTCGGCAGCCGTTAGGAACTTGAGCTCGTGCTTGTCGTCGGCCGGCGGTGGAGGCAGCGGTGGTGGCTGAGGCTTCGTGGACGCAGGCGTGAATTTCGGCTCTGAGGGTGGCTTCGCCGCCGCCGTTCGCAGCGTGGGTGCGGCAGCTGGAGTGACCGGGTTGTACGCTCGGTGATTCCTCCACGTCACGAACGAGCGCTTCTTGCCATCCGGACGGATCGACTCCGGGGCGAGCAGCTCGTAGAACGACAGCGGGGTGGTGAGCCACGACTCTTCCGGACCGGCTCGGAAGAATCCGGCCGCGGGCTCCTCCGGATCCGTCCCGAGCAGCAGCGTCACCTGCCACGGCTCGCCGAAGTAATGCTCGTGCGTCTCGACGTCGTGCTCGGTGAGGCTCAGCGGGAGCGGCGGGTGCGTGTGGTACCAGCCGATGAGATGCGCCTGCTGCGTCTCGAGCTGCTCCTGGACACGATCCCACAGCCGGGTGATGACGTCGCGCGTGCGGTCGCCGTAGATCGCTTGATTGAGCCGCAGGGCGGCGTCGATTACCAGATAGGAGACGTTCGTGTCCGGGCATTCGCACAGGTCGCCGAGCAGGAAGCCCAGGACGCCCTGCCCCGGTCGGGCGGGCGTGGCGACGTGCTCGTGGATCGCCGTCAGGGCGGACTGCGACAGGAAAACCGGGAACGGCATGTGGCCCGGTCGCTGTCCTCCCCCGCCCCCTCCATCGCCGGGGCTCCACAAGATCGACCGGGCGACAGGGATCGGCTGACGTAGCGGACCGCCGGTGTTCATCGCCCCAAGATAAGGAGGACGGAGGAGGTTGAGGAGGTTGGTGGAGGTTGGGGGAGGTTGCCCCGCCGACGTAACAACCTCCCCAACCTCCTTCTCAGCCCAACTGCACCCGCTGCGAGCGCCGCATGCGGACCAGATCGTACATCTCTGCCACTTCGCCGCCCAGGAGGAACAGGTAGGCCGTGTAGTAGACCCACAGCAGGAACAGGAACAGCGCGACGATGTTCGCATCCGAGGCCACCCGGTCGAGCGTGGCGAACCGGGTCACGTACAGCGCGTACAACCGCTTCGCCACCTCGAAGCCGAGCGAGCAGAAGACGGCCGCGACGAGGGCGGTCCGCCACACGATGCGCCGGCTGGGCAGGAATTTGAAGATCGCGAAGAACATCGCCACGCCGAGCGCGAAGGAGATCAGTTCGAGACTCAACCGCCACATCCAGTCGAGCGCGAAGCTGCGACTCACGCTTCCCGCGTTGCGCGCTTCCCAGGTGGCCACGAGGGCGCCCAGGACGAGCAGCGTGCCGGTGCCCAACACCATGGCGAGATCCAGCAGCTTGGCGACGGGCCAGGAACGCCGCTCGTCGGTGTCGAACACTTCGTTGAGCGCGGCGCGCAGGCCGCTGAACAGGCGCGTCGAAAACCACAGGAACAGGGGCAGCCCCACTGCGGTCAGCTGGACGCGCTGCCGCACCACGCTCGCCAGCGCGCTCTCCACCTGCGTGAACGCTTTGTCGGGGACGCCGCCCGCGGTGGACGGGAGCAGCCGCGCGAGCAGCTCGTGCAGCTCTACCTGCTGGGTCGTGATCTGATGTTGCACGAGGTATCCGACGGTGGCGAGCAACAGCGCGACGAACGGGATGATGGTCAGCAGCAGATCGAACGACAGCGCGCTGGCGAGGAAGGGAATGTTGTCTTCGAAAGCCGCCTCAAACGTCCGACGAGCGATGCCGGTCACGGACCGGTGCCAGCCGCGCTCCGCCTTCACGCGACGGGTTCGTCCTCCTCTTCGAGGCTGGCACCTTTGGCGCCGCGGCGGCGGCGCTTCGCCTCCGTCAGCCGCCGCTCGATCGCGACGCGGGCGGTGGGCTCATCTTCCTCGTCGTCGCTGTCGAGCAGCTCGCCCAGCTCGCCCGCCTTCTCGGCCGCGAGGTCGCGCAACCCGCGCAGCTTGCGCGACAGTTTGGTGCGGGACGCCTCGCCCGGCTCGGGCGCGAACAGGAAGCCGAGCACCGCCCCGAGGCCCAGACCCAGCAGGAAGGGCCCGAACCCCGCACCCCGCTCGCTCACTCGCCGGCCTCCAGATCATCCGGCGCGGCGACCGCAACCGGACGCGGCTGCGCGTGGGATTGCAGCGGCGGTTTGACGAAGCGGTCGGTGATCACGCGGGTGCCGGTGACGCGGAGCTGCTCGAACAGGAACGCGAAGTTCTTCTCCAAGTCGGCCGCGATCGCGCCGCGGACGTCGGTCGGCAGATCCCACATGCGCCGCTTGAACGGCCCGATCGCCTTCTTGCGGCTCTTGTAATAGAACTGCTCCTCGGTGTCCCCCTTCTTCCACTCGTCCTTGCACTCCGCCTTCACCCACTCCTGCAGCTCGCGCCGCAGGTCGGCCGGCAGCTTCGGGTGGTCGAATACGATGTTCTGGAAATTGGTCGCGAGGTGGATCTCGATCGCCTCGCACTTGGGGAAGTTGCCGAACGCGTCGGGCGGCAGGGTCGAGGCGCCGTGCTGCACGGCGCCGCCCAGGCCGTACTTGCTGCGCGCGTCGGCGGACAGCGCCTTGAGGGCATCGAGGTCGAGCGCCACCTTGGCGATCGACCCGTCGGGGAGCACCACGCCGCCGTGGCTGGTGCCTGTCTGCACGGAGATCTTACTTATCCCCGCGTGGGGCCCGAGTCGTGCGAGCGCGCGCACGTAGCCGTCCATGAAGGCCTTCAGCTCGTGCACGTCGGAGTTCTTGCCCCCCACCTCGCCGATCTCCGCGCCCACCGACACCGTCACGTCCTCCGGCTCCCGATCCCGGATGAATTTCGTCAGCTCGGCGGCCCGCTCGTAGTTCACGCGCTGCTGCGCGTCGAGCGTGGACTGGGAGAGATCCACCAGCGTGGAGGTGTCGACGTCGATGTTGTAGAACCCCGCGTGCAGTTCTTCCTCGATCAGCGTGCGTATCGCCTGCAGCTCGGTCTCGGCGTCGACGGCGTACTTCTTGGCGTTCACCTGAACGTGGTCGCCCTGGACGAATAGGGGCCCCGTGAAGCCCTCCCGCAGGGCCGCGGCGGTCATCACGGCGACGTACTCGGCGGGGCGCTGCTCGGTGTAGCCGATCTCGGAGCGTGCGATCTCGCAAATCAGCGCGCCCACGTCGAGCCGCTTGGCGGCCCGGAAGACGGCCCGCGCAGAGTCGTACGACAGGACGCGGATGTTCATCGCGGGGGTGGTGAACGGCCGCACCTCGCCGCGCCCGCGCGCGAGGTAGAGCTCGTGGATCGACGCGGGCCGCACCCCCGCCTCCTGCCCGATCTCCCAGATCAGCCAGCGCGCCTGCTCGCGCGCTTCCGGCCCACCGAATACCGCCTGACGCACCAGCTCGTCCATCGCGCCGCTCTGGCGCGCGGCCGGGCTCTGAAACCGCCGCAGCGTCGCTTCGGGTGTGTTCGCCATCGCTCTCAAATCCCTCCTCGCGACGAATCTAGACCGCGCCCACCTCGATGACCAGCCCGTCGTAGGCCGGCTCGACGCCCGCCGGCAGACTCGCCGCAAGCTCCGCGTGCGGCGTCGCGTGCGTGAGGTGCGTGAGGAACGTCCGGCGCGCACCGATTTGCTGCGCCGCCGCGACGGCCTCCGGGATCGAGAGGTGCAGCGGGTGCGGGCGCGGCAGCAGGGCGTTCAACACGAGCACCTCGAGCCCCGCCAGCCTGGCGAGCGCCGCCTCGGGAATGGCCTTCGCGTCGGTGAGGTAGGCAATCGGTCCGACGCGGTAGCCGAGCACCGAGCGCTCGCCGTGCGGCAGGGCCAGGGCGCGGACCCGCATCCCCGCGATCTCGGCTTCGCGGTCGGGCTCGAGGGGCCGCGCCGCCAGCTCCGGTTTGCTCGTGCCCGGCTGGGCGGGTGCGCCATCGAAGATGTACGCGAAGCGGCGCTCCAGCTCGGCGAGCGTGGCCGCCGCGCCGTACACCGCGAGCGGGGCCCGTTGGCGCGCGGAGAAGGCGCGCAAGTCGTCGATGCCGTGGACGTGGTCGGCATGGGCGTGGGTGAACAACACGGCGTCGACGGACGCGATGCCCGCCGTGACGAGCTGCAGCCGCAGCTCGGGGGGGGTATCGATGAGGAGGCGCCGCCCCCCCGATTCGATCAGCGCCGCGGTGCGGGTGCGCCGGTCACGCGGGTCGGACGATATGCAGGTACGGCAGTCGCACCCGATCTGCGGCACCCCGTACGACGTGCCGGTGCCGAGGAACACGAGCCTCACCTCACACGACCTCGACCTTGAGCAGGTTGGTGGTCCCGGAGACTTCCCACGGTAGGCCCGCCGTCATCACGATGCGGTCACCGGCGCGCGCGTACCCGCGCTTCAGGATCAGGTCGCGCACCACGGCGAGCATCGCGTCGTAGCCCGGCACTCGATCGACCAGGACCGGCGTCACGCCCCACACCAGCGCGAGCTGGCGGTAGGTCGTGGCCTGGGTCGTCACAGCGAGGATCGGCACCGGGGTGCGGAGCGCCGCGACCTTGCGCGACGTGAACCCTCCCGACGTGAGCGTTACGATGAGCGGCGTCTTGAGCATCCGCGCCACGGCGCTGGTGCCGATCGCGATCGCGTCCTCGACGGAGACCGTCTCGCCCGGAGCGAGCCGACGCTCGTCCCGGGTTCCCACCCCCACCTGCGGGCCCTGCTGCTCCATCTCCCGGATGATGCGGTCCATCGCCCGCACCGCCTCGAAGGGATACTCTCCCGTCGCCGTTTCGGCCGAGAGCATGACGGCATCCGTGCCGTCGAGGATCGCATTGGCCACGTCGGACGCCTCGGCACGGGTCGGCCGCGGGTGGTGCACCATGGACTCGAGCATCTGAGTGGCGGTGATTACCGGCTTGCCGTAGCGATTCGCCTCACGGATCAGTCGCTTCTGGACCGCCGGCACTTTCTCGAACGGCAACTCCACCCCCAGGTCGCCGCGCGCGACCATCACCGCGTCGCACGCTTCGAGGATCCGCGGCAAGTCGTCGAGCGCGGTCGCCTTCTCGATCTTCGCCACGAGCTTCATGTCCGGGGTCACGAGCGCGCGCAGCTCGGCCAGGTCCTCGGCGCGCCGCACGAACGAGAGCCCCAGATAGTCGGCGCCGGCTTCCACCGCGTGCGCCGCGTCCTCCCGATCCTTGTCCGTCAGCGCCGGTGCGGACACGTGCAGCCCCGGGAGGTTCATCCCCTTGTGCGCCGTGAGGGTCCCGCCGTCCACCACGCGGCCTTCCACGCGCGGGGCGGCGATTCGCGTCACCTCGAGCGACAGGAGACCGTCGTCGAGCAGGATGCGGGCGCCCGGGCGGGCGTCGGTAGCGAGATCGGCGTACGTCGTCGGCAGTTCATCGCCGCGCGCCTCGTCCTCCGGCGCGAACACGATGGTCTCGCCGGCGCGCAGGACACGCGGCGCGGCCAGGTTCCCGACTCGGATGCGGGGCCCCTGCAGGTCCACGAGCACCGCCACCGCGACGTCGGCGGCCGCCGCCGCTTGGCGCACTCCGGCGATCCAGCTGGCGCGCAGCTCGGGGGTGCCGTGGGACGAGTTCACACGAATGACGTTCGCGCCGGCGCCGATCAGCCCGGCGATTCCCTCGGGCGTCCCTGTAGCGGGACCGAGCGTGGCGACGATCTTGGTGCGGCGGATCAGAGCGGCTCCCCCCTTCCCTCTCCCTCACCGGTTTTCAACATGCCATGTACATGGCTGAAGTGTGGAAAACTCTGCGCCGACAACGCTCGGGCCCGAGGCCCAAGGATGGTGTCCGACTCGGCACTACGCAGACGCGCTAAGTGGCGATCGAGTGGTCGAATAGATGGCACACTTCAAGTGGTCTCTCGCTCGGTCGCGCGGCAAGGGCGGGGAGCCGGGGGCATGCATAAAGATACGCACACGTGTAACCCCTAGCGCACGACCCCGATTTGCTTCTCCTCGAGCCGCAGCTTGAACTCCTCGAGCAAGTGAACCGCTCGGGCGATACTCGACGCGGGCAGTCCCTCGATGGCTCGCGCCGCGAGACGACGCTCGAGCTGCCCGGCGCGCAGCAGCACCTCGAGACCGTGCCGCGTGAGGGTCACGCGCACACCGCGCTCGTCCTCCGGGTCGGGCGTCGTCTCGACCAGCCCCTTGGTCTCGAGCCGCTGGATGAACGTGGTGGCGGCCGCGCGCGACACCCGCAAATTCACGGCGATCTCCTTAGGGCGGGCCCCATCCGGCCCACCCTGGTCGACTGCCACGAGCGCCGCCTGCGCGCGGTGCGACAGGCCGTAGGCGCGGAACGCGCGGTCGCCGGCCCGCTCCGCCGCCGCTTTGGCGGCCACGATCGCGTCGGTCAGCTGCAGGGCCAGCTCGGAGCGGTCGGTCATGGGTGTGTCAGTAGTTAATATGTTGACAGTTAATATACTAACTACATTCCACCCTGCAAGGCAGCGCCTAACAGGTCTCGGTCCAATCCACCGGCGAGCTGGCGCCGCAGCGGACGCACTTCAGGCTGCCGGGTTTGCCGGCGAAATCCTGCCGATAGTGGCACAGGGGGCAAACCGCGTAGGTGGTGACCACATCACTCCCCCGCCCTCCCAGCGTGGGCCGGAGCACCCCGGTGCGCACCACGATGCTCCAATGGTCGGGGACCTCGGTCCGGATCGTCACGTCGCCCCGGGGCAGCCGCACCCGCTGCTGTCGCACTTCGACGACGACGTGACCGTCCGCCGACTCCTCGACGATGGGATACCAGGCGCCGCGGCGGAGAATGTCCGCCACGTTGTCCGCACAGCGGGCCCAGCCGAGGGTGACGCGCATGGGGAATGGCGCTCACATGATACCATGTTTTGATAGATTGCGTTATGCACAACGTCGGCCGAATCGTCCGCCTGCAAATCCAACGCTCCTCGCTCAAGACCGGTGAGAAGCCCAACCGCACTTATGACCCGGCGCCGCTCTTGGCGGTGGATCGCCTGGCGCTCGGACCGGACGGCGCCCTGGGGGCGGGCTCGGACGGATCCTGGGTCGTGGACGTGCACCACCGAGCACATCCCCGTACGAAGAACGAGGACGGTGCGCACGGGGTGTCCATCGGATTCACATCCCACTACGCGCTGATGCGCGAACGCTTCGGAGACCGCATGACCCTCGGCTGCGCCGGCGAGAACATCATCGTCGAGACCGAGCGTCGAATCGCGCTCGAGGATCTGCAGCGCAGCATCGTGCTGCTCGCACACGACGGTCAGGAGCTCGCTCGGCTCGAGGTGCTGCAGGTCGCGGAGCCGTGCCGACCGTTCACCGGGTGGGCGCTAGGAGGTATCGTCGAGTCCCGGGTCCTGAAGGAGAGCCTGCAGTTCTTAGAGGGGGGAACGCGCGGGTACTACTGCCAGGGCGTGGGTTCGGGAATCGTTTCCATCGGGGATCGGGTGGCGGTGCTCGACGCGTGAATAGGAAAGGGGGAAGAGTGCCGGAGTGCACCCTTCCCCCTTCCCCAGGTCTAAACCGGCTGCTCGAGGGCTTTAGCTCATCTCATCCCAGGCCAGCGCTCCTACTTTCTTGCACCGCTCGCACACCAGCTCCTTCACTTCCGCCTCAAACCCTTGCCGGTGGCGGCAGGCGGGACATACGGCGTAAGTGAGGGGGAACAGGCGCCCCACCCGCTGAATCTCGCGCGGCTCGCAGCGCACGACGCTCCAGCGCTCGGGGGGGTGATAGCGGATCTCGAGGAAGCGCCGATCCACGGGTACGTTGCGCCGGTTCACGTCCAGCACGACGATGTGGCTCGAGGAGATCCGCACCACGGGGTACCACGCGCCCCGGCGCAGCAGATGAGCGCCTGGTCTGCCGACCCGGGCCCAGCCTTTGGCCTGAAGCCGCGTGGGTGTCATCGGACGGAATGGAATAGTCACGCATTGAGGATAACACCCTCGCGGTGCTGGCAGTCGTGACAGCCGTCACAGGCATGACCGTCGCGCCGGATGTGACGCGCGACCCCGGCGCGCGGTGAGGCGCGGCCTCGACCCTCGTCTCTGCCCTAGCTCAGCCGCACTCCGAGAAGCCGCACACGTGGCACTTGGCGCAGCCCTCGATGAAGGCGAGCTGCGAGCCGCAGTCGGGACACGCGCCGATGAAGTCCTGCGCGCTACCCGTCCCCCCCCACTCGCCGGCCGTCCCTTCGGGTCCGGGCATGTCCGCTTGCACGGGAGCGGGGGCGGACGCCGGCGCGCCGCCCAGGAGGTCCTGTTGGATGCCCTGCTTTTCCTGCATCCACTTCTCGATCGCGATCCCGATGGCGTCCGGTACCGAGAGCACCTTGTTCGGTCCGAGCCCGACGACCCGATCGGAAGAGATGCCCCGCAGCTGGCGGTACACCTCGCGCAGAGGGATGCCCGAGCGCAGCGCGAGCGAGATGAGCCGTCCGATCGCTTCCACGTCGGCCATGAGCGCGCCACCGGCCTTGCCGAGCGAGATGAAGACCTCGAACGGTTGGCCCTTGTCATCCTCGGTGATGTTCACGTACATGGTGCCGAGCGGCGTCTCGACCCGCCGCGTAGCGCCCTTGAGGAGGTCGGGGCGCGAGCGCTTGGCCCGTCGCTGCAGGTTTTCGGCCTCGGCGTCGTGCAGCTTGTCCCGCGTGCGCGCGAGCTCGGCCTCGAGCTCCGCAATCCGGCCCAGCGCTTCCGCCAGGGCGTCCTTACCCTGCCCCGCGGCCTGCTCCTGCACTTTCTTCGCCGTCGAGCCGGTGGAGAGCACCTGCATCTCGCGGGCGCCGTCGCGGTACACGGTCACGCCCTTGCAGCCCAGCTTGTTGGCGTAGCGGTAGATCTTCTCGACGTACTCCTCGGTCGCATCGTTCGAAAAGTTGCAGGTCTTGGAGATCGCCGAATCGGTGAACTCCTGGAACGCCGCCTGCATCTGGATGTGCCACTCGGGCGTCACGTCGTGCGCGGTGACGAACACGCGCTGCCACTTCGCGGGCACTTGATCGAAGTGAATGTGCCCGGCGGCGGCGATCTGCTGCATCAGCTCGTCGGAGTACCACCCTTCCTGCTTGGCGATCGCGACAAAGTCCTCGTTCACATCGGGCATGATCACGCCCGCCTGGTTCCGCATGAAGGCGACGGCGAACAGCGGTTCGATGCCCGACGAGCAGCCGGCGATGATCGAGATGGTGCCGGTGGGCGCGACGGTGGTGAGGTTGCAGTTGCGAAGCCTCCGCATGGGGCGCACGCGCTCACCCTTGGGCCCGCGGGCGCAGGTCGCATCCGGCCCCCAGATCGACCGCTCCCACTCGGAAAACACGCCGCGCTGCGCGGCCAGCTTCTCCGAGGCAGCCTTGGCTTCCTCGTCCACGAATTCCATGACGCGCCGGCCCAAGGCCACGCCCTCGTCCGAGTCATAGGGGAGGCTCAGGCGCACCAGCAGGTCCGCCCAGCCCATGACCCCGAGCCCGATGCGCCGGATGCGCTTGGCGAGGTCGTCGATTTCGGCGAGCGGGTACTTGTTCGCGTCGATGACATTGTCGAGGAAGTGCGTGCACAGGTGCACCGCCGTCCGCAGCCGATCCCAGTCCACCTCCCCGTCCTTCACGAACAGCCCGACGTTGATCGAGCCGAGGTTGCAGACATCGTAGGGAAGCAACGGCTGCTCGCCGCACGGATTGGTGGCCTCGTAGCTGCCGAGCTGCGGCACCGGGTTGTAGTAGTTCGCCCGATCGATGAAGTACACACCCGGCTCCCCGGTCTTCCAGGCGCCGTGCACCACCTTCCCGAACACCTCGCGGGCGTCGAGCCGGCCGACGGCGGCGCCGGTGCGTGGGTGGATCAGGTCGTAGCTCGTCCCCTCCTCCACCGCCCGCATGAACGCCTCCGTCACCGCCACCGAGATGTTGAAGTTCGTCACCTGGGTGAGGTCGTCCTTGCAGGCGATGAACTCCAGTATGTCGGGGTGGTCGACCCGCAGGATGCCCATGTTGGCGCCGCGCCGCGTCCCGCCCTGCTTCACCACATCGGTCGACGCATCGTACAGCTTCATGAACGACACGGGGCCCGAGGCCACGCCCATGGTGGAGCGCACGACGTCGTTCTTGGGCCGCAGGCGCGAGAATGAGAACCCGGTTCCGCCACCCGATTGGTGCACCAGGGCCATCGCCCGCAGCGTGTCGTAGATCCCGCTCTGGCCGTTCGAGAGCGCGTCCTCCACCGGGAGCACGAAACAAGCGGAGAGCTGGCCTAGCGGCCGCCCGGCGTTCATGAGCGTGGGCGAATTCGGCATCCAGACCCGGGTGGCCATGAGCTCGAAGAACGTCTCCGCCAACCCTTCCACGGCCTTCTCGGAGGCCCCGTAGCGTCGATCCGGCTCGGCGATGGTGCGCGCGACCCGCCAGAACAGGTCCTCGGGTCGCTCGACCGGCTCGCCCTGGTCGTTCTTCACCAGGTAGCGGCGCTCGAGCACGGTGACGGCGTTGGGGCTCAAATCGAGTGTGCCGGTGCGGCTGGAAGCAGACATGCGGGCTCGTCCCTCGCGGAGGTGAGCTTGCTCACCAAACGTGTGGTATGTGTGAAATTTACTGCGCGCGGATCAAAAAGGCGCGGAGGGGCAAGGTAGACCGTTGAGGCGGCCCGAGCAACACCCCGCGAGAACGCCACCCCCACGGCACATGCAACAATTCACATCACAAACTTGTTCCAGCGATCGGGAACGTCCCCGCGCGGTGCCGCTGCGCCTCGGCCACGTAGTGCTCCCAGGTGTCCCGGATGCGCGCCCGCAGGGCGTCGTCCACCGGTCGGGTGACGCGTGCCGGCACGCCCACCACGAGCGAGCCCGGGGGGACCCGGGTGCCTTCGGGCACGACCGCCCCGGCGGCGACCACGCTGCCCGTCCCGATGTGGACGCCGTTCAGGAGCACGCTGCCCATGCCGATGAGACAGTCGTCCTCGACGGTGCACCCGTGCAGAATGGCGCGGTGCCCCACCCCGACTCGCGCGCCGACGCGCGCGGGGAGGTCCGCATCGACGTGCACGATGGTGCCGTCCTGGAGATTGCTGTCCTCGCCGATCACGATCGCGGCCATGTCCCCGCGAAGCACGGCGCCGTACCATACGCTCGCCTGCGCGCCCAGGGTGACGTCCCCCAGCACGATCGCGCCGGGAGCGATGAACGCCGTCGGATGAATGTTGATGGTTACTGCCTCACCGGCTGGAAATTCCACTGGACCCACGCGTCCACCGGCTCGCCATTCTTCTGGGCAGGGTTCCAGCGCAGGGTCTTCGCCATGTCCAGCGCCTGGTTGTTGAACGTGTCGAGGTTGGAGGGTCCGAACACGCGCGCCTCGAGCGTCGCGCCGTCCTTGGACACATGGATCAGCAGGATGGCCTGGCGCGGAAAGATCGTTGCATCGGAGGACACAGGGATCCGCGTCAACGACAGCGGCACCGGGCGCGTGTCGAAGCAGAGATTGTCCTGGTTGTAGGCGGGCCCATACTGCTCGCACGGTCCGGCGTTCGACCCTCCTTCACCCGATCCGGCCTGTAGCTCGACCCGCACGGTGGACGGCGTACCGGGCGTGATGACCACCTGGCGGTCGTACGCCTCGAACCCGGTCGCCCGCACGGCGAGGCGGTACGTGCCGGGGGGCAAGTCACCCTGCGAGCCCCGAAACGGCATCCCGTTGAGCGTGACGCGAGCGCCCTGGGGCAGGCCCTGGAGCGTCAGGTGCCCGAGCGTCCCGGGAGGGACCATGCGGGTGCGGGCGGTGTCGGCGTGGGGGATCGCGGCCGCGCTCTGGGCCGCCGTGTCGAGCGCTGTCGGGACCCCGGTGTCGGACAGCAGTCGCTGGGCAAGCGTGTCGCGAGGTGCAGCCGATGCGGAGTCTCCCGGAGCGGCTCGGGCGAAGAACAGCAGGCCTTTCTTGTACGCGTACAGACCGGGGGCGCCCAGGCCAATGGCCAGGACGACCACCCAGAGCGCGATCCCGGCGGCGACCGAGCGTCGGTGGTGGTCGCCCACCCCGGGCTCGCCGGAGACGCGCGGCAGCGGCGTGGTGAGCGCGGACGCCAACCGGACTCCCGCCAGGGACGGAATGGCTTTGGTGGCGGCGGTCGCGAGCCCGACGGCCGCCATGCCGCCCCCCGCCTCGAGCACCTGCACGAGATCATCGGCGCTCTGAAACCGCTCATCGGGAGCCTTCGCCATCATCTTCCGGATGATCTCGAACACGGTGCGTTGGTCGTAGGTCTCGAGCGGCGGGGTGGGGATTTCCTCCATGATATGCTTGTAGCCGATCGAGAACGAATCCTCCCCGTCGAACGGCACGCGGCCGGTGAGGCTCTGAAAGCCGACAACACCGAGGGAATAGATGTCGGAGCGACCGTCGAGGGCCTGGGCGCGCGCCTGCTCCGGGCTCATGTAGTGCGGCGTGCCGATGGACATCCCGGTGCCCGTCAGCTTGCCGCCCGACGCCGCCTTCGCGATGCCGAAATCCGTAACCACGGCCAGCCCGTGCTCGTCGAACATGATGTTGTCGGGCTTGATGTCGCGGTGCACAATGCCGCTCTTGTGCGCGTACGCGAGGGCGCGCGCCACCTGGACCAGGATTTGACGGATTTCGGGCGGGGGTAGCGTACCGCGCGCGGCCAGCACCGACGACAGCGGCTTGCCGCGCAGGAACTTCATCACGAAATAGATCACCCGACCGGATTTGCCGACGCGATAGATCGGGATGATGCTGGGGTGCTCGAGCTTGGCGGAGGTACGAGCTTCGCGCTGGAACCGCTCGACGAACTCTTTGTCGAACGCGAGGGAGAACGGCAGGACCTTGATCGCCACGTCGCGGTCCAGCTGCTTCTCGCGTGCCTTGAAGACGATGGCCATCCCGCCGCGGCCCAGCTCTTCGAGGATCTCGTACTCGTCTTTCAGCTGCTCCCGTACTAGATCGACCTCTGTCGCCTCGACCTGCTGATCGCGCACGGCGGCCACTGGAGTCGTATGCGACAGATCCAGTCCGCAGGAGCGGCAGAACTTACTGGCGTCGTCGTTCTCGGTGCCGCAGCGGGAGCAGTACATCAATTCTCCGAAGGGTCGCGGAAACTTAGGGATTCGTCGGACGACGTGTCAACTCGCGACACCGCCCCGCGTGCTCAGAAGTCGGAGGCGAGCGCCGCGTACACCTGTGTGCGCCGCGGTGTACCCGACGGCGGATCGGCGAGCGGCTGCGCGACGCCGAGTCGCACCGACAGGGGGAAGTCGTAGCTCGCGGTCAGCACGCCGGCCAGCTCGAGTCCGGCGGAGCGCAGCCGGGTGAGGCGCGGCGACGTGCCGGGCGCCCAGGCGTCACCGGCGTCGGCGAACAGGTTGAGCCAGAGCTTGTCGACGCCGAGCGGAAGATGACCGATGGCACGGCCCACGAGCGCGAGCGGCAGGCGATACTCGACGCTGCCCGCGACAGCGCGCTCGCCGCGCAGCTCGCCCGACGCGTACCCGCGGATTGGAAAGGCGCGCGTGGCGTTGAGCGTCGGTGCGAAGAAGACGTTCACACCCTGTGGGGATACCCCACCCACCCGGAACGAGGTGCCGAGCGGCCCGGTGGTAGCGCCGGCTAGGAGCCGCAGCGCCAGGACGTGGTGGGCGAAGCCGCCCAGGCCGGGCACGCGCGCATACAGCGCCAGCCGGGAGCGCACCTCGTTCGACCAGCGCGTGGAGCCCTGCTCGTCCCGCCGCCGATAGGTCGCGGACCACGTGAACCCGTTCTCCGGTGAGATCGAAAGGGCACCGACCACCAGCCGCGACAGGGTGAGCGTCACCGAGCCGCCGACGAGATTCTGGGTCTCGCATCCCACGCAAATGGCGGCCAGTGAGGTGTCGGGGATCGTGGCGAAGCGGGTGCGCTCGAACTCCACCGCGGCCCGCAGGCTTGCCAGCCTGCGCCAACGACGCGTCACGAACGACGCGCCGAGCGCCGCAAAGTGGTCGAGCTCCGAGACGGTGAAATTCGGTGCGCTCGGCGGCGATCCAAGGTCCGCCCAGGACGCCCAGGCCGACAGGTCCAGCGTCGGGTTGCCCAGCACCGACGACACCAGCGCGAAGTCGCCTGCGGCGCGGAACGGGTGCGGCGAAATGTACAGGTCGGCGGCGTACGCGAACCGGCCCAGGGCGTCCGTTCCCGCCGTGAGCGCGCCGCCAAACCGTCCGGTGGGTCCGGCGTTGTCGAACAGCGGGATCCAGAAGTGCGGACGCAGCGATGGCCACATGGTGTAGCCGGTCTCGGTGAGCGGCACGGCGGGCGCGGAGTCGAACCGCAGCGGCTCGGGGAACGTGACCGGCACACGTCCCTCGACCACCGGCGCCCGGCGCAGCTCCCAGCCGCGCGCCCCGAGGGCGGCATACAGCAGGGCACCGTCTGGGAGCGGCGCCGGTGCCCGGGCGCCGAGCAGCTCGCTCGTGAGCGGCTGCGCCCCGCCCGAGTCGCGCCAACGATACACCTGCGGAATTCCCGTCGGGTCGGCGACGAACCAGATCTCACCGCCGGACGCCCACACCACATCGGCGATGCTGCCGCCGGTCTCGACGAGCACCGCGGCCGCGGCGGGAGAGTCCGCCGGCCAACGCACCAGCGCCCAGCGGCCGTCCACGCTCCGGCTCCCGGCCACGCGGCGCCCGTCGGGCGATGGCACGACGTCCTGCCACACGGCGCCCGGCGGCAGATCCGGGGCGGGAACGGTCGGGCGAGCCGAGGCGGGGCCGAGCGCGATGGCCGCCAACCGGCCCCCGCCCGCGGCAGGGGCGACCAGCCGGGCGCCGCGCGTCGCGCGCCGCCACGCCCGGCCCGGGACCCAGCGGTACAGGTCGCTCCGGAGCCTCCAGCGGCTGGTGAAATCGAGCTGCGTGACCACCAGGGTGTCCCCCTGCCAGTCGTAATCCACGCCTCCGTTGACGCGGCGGGCGGCAAGCGAGCGCCCCGTCGTGGCATCGAGCACGCGCAGCACGCTCGTCCCCTTACCGTCGTCCCGCACGTACGCCGCTCGCCGTCCGTCGGGCGACACGCGCGGCACCGGCTCGGTTCGCAGCAGGCTGTCGAGCACGTGTGCTGCGGGCGGCGCCCCGCTCGTCCCGGGCAGGTCGGGTGCGGTCCCACGCAGCCATTCGCTCCCAAGTGTGCGTCCCGGCGCCACCCGCGCTACCTGGCGCCCCACGCGGAACGGAATCAACTGCCCAGATGTCGCCTCGGCGAACCGCGGCACCACGGAGTCTCCCGCGGCTCCGGCGAGGTAATGAAGGAAGCGGCTGCCATACGCGTACGGGACCAGGCCGTCCGCCCAGCGCGTGAACAGCGTCGCGTTCCACGGGGACCGCGCCGTCGCCGCCGCGCGGTCCGCTCCCAGCACCTGGGTATGGAAGCTCCCCCGCACGCGTCCCGCATTCGTGAACTTCGACTCGTAGTACGTCGCGAGCCCTTCGATCACCCAGCTCGGCTGATATTCGTTCGGGAACAGGCCGGGGGCGCGGCCGAACACGCGCTGCAGCCCACGCCATACTCCGCGCGAGCGATCCAGGTGAAATACGTGCGCCAGCTCGTGTGTGGTCACGAGCCGGAGCCAGTTGTCGAAGAACAGCAGTCCGTGGTCGCCGGCGGGCGGCGCGGCGTAGATGGTGATCCGATTCGAGGGAACGACGGTGGTATAGCCGTTCGCGGCGTCGATGTCGTCGGCCAACGTGAGATCCACGACGCCGCGCGGCGGGTGGAGCTCGGTGGCGAGCAATCGGTAGGAGCGCTCCGCCTCGCGTGCCTGTGAGAGGGCGGCATCGCGGTAGGCCGGCCGGAAGTGGATGCGGAAGTGCGGCGTGTGCAGGGTGCGCCAGCTGCCCGACGGATCGACCTGCGCCTCGGCGGCCCCGGCCAGCATGGTGAGCAAGAGAATGCGGAGTGCGGAATGCGGAATGCGGAATTGCCGGGGAGGTTCGATCCACGGGCTCGACCTTCCACTGACATTCCGCATTCCGCACTCCACATTCCGCACCCTCACGGCTCCCTTGCCCGATCCCTCAGGAACGCCTCGATGCCGCTCACGACCCCTCGCGCATACCGCCACTGCCCGTCCTCGCTGGCGAGCAACGCCTCCTGCTCGGGCAGCATGACGAACAATCCCTCGGTGAGCGCCGCGGGCATCCACGTGGGCCGCACGAGCGCATAGTCTCCCCGGCCGATCCCGAGGTCGCGCACGCGGAACTCCGTCACGAGTGCGCGGTCCAGCTCGCGGGCCAGACGCGTGCTCCGCGGCTGGAAGTAGTACACGCTCGTTCCCGAATTGGTGAACGGGTTCACGCCGTCCGGCAAGGCATTGGCGTGAATGGACACGAGCACGTCGGCGTCGTGTAGCTCGGCGAAATGGGTGCGGGGATACAGCTCGATCGGCGTCGAGTCGGTGCGTGTCAGGAACACGACCGCTCCGGCGCGCTCGAGCAGCGTTTTTGCCTTGAACGCCACGGCCAGCGTCGCCACCGGCTCCCACAATCCCGTCGGCCCCCTGGCGCCGAGAGGCGGGTGACCGGGGTCGAGCACGATGGTCCGGCCGCGGACCGGGTGCTCGCGATCGAAGGCGGGAGGACGCCGCACCTCGAGCAGCAGGTCGCCGCCGTCGAAGCGCGCGCGGTAGCCCCACACGCTCCGCGCTAGCTCGAGCGTGATCGTCACCTCGTCCGCCGCCGGCTGCGCGTAGGTCATGCGCGTGACCAGCGGATCGGTGCCTGCCGCTCCTCCGCCGTCGCCGTACTGCATCCAGTTAATGTCGGACGCGCCACCGTAGAGACGTAACGTGAGGCTCCGTTCGCGCTCCGTGATCTGGAACGGGAGGCGCGCCGGCAGCGGCACGCGCAGCGTCACCGATTTCGGCCCGGACGCGAGCCGGACGGAGCTCACCACGCCTCCCGGCGGCGGCGTGCCCGGCGGCAGACGCACCACGTCTGCCTCGTTCACCCATGCAACCGTGGCGCGCGAGAGCCGGAGCCGCACCTGGTCGTTCCAGCGTCCCGACTCGACGGCCACCGTCCCGGTCGGGAAGAACCAATTGTACGTTCCGTGGGGGACGGTGCGCCCTGGGGAGAGGCCATCGGTCGTCCCGGTGCGAGCGGTGTCGTCGTCCAAGACGATGACAGTCGGGAAGGTCATATCCACGACGTTCACGCTGAGGGGCCAGCGCGCCGTCGCGGTGTCCCCGCCCACGCTCACAGCGAGCGTGGCGCATGCCGTCCGGCCGTCCGCGCACAGCGCGGCCGCCGGTAGCCAGCCGACATAGCGTCCCGCGACGGGCGTGTGCCGGCGCGGCGTGGTATCGATGACGAACGCGCGAACGCCCCCGGGGAGGCCGACGGGCGCGGTGTCGGGGACGAGCGGAATGCTCGAGCCCCACGGCAGCAACAGGCGCACCGTCGCGCCGGGCGTAGCCTCCACGCTCAAAGGAATCCCCTCCGCCAGCGGCAGCTCGACACTCCCCGCCGGCGCGAAGCTGGTCGTGTCGATCCACGCCGCGCGTCCAGGCGGGGGCCGGAACTGCGGTAC
>Ga0099827_10000330_pt1 | contig 20534 bp, 21 predicted proteins | sample CZO8metaG_FD_79339 | JGI IMG/M metagenome (GOLD analysis project Ga0099827, IMG submission 79339) | Vadose zone soil microbial communities from the Eel River Critical Zone Observatory, Northern California, USA - CZOApr15con1.8 metaG | ecosystem: Environmental > Terrestrial > Soil > Vadose zone ...
AGACCACTCCAAGCCCCCGCATGGAGGATCGCGCCGAGGTCGCCAGTTGTGATGTCGCGGTAGTGCCAAAGGGCCGGCCCCAGCTCCATCGCGCTCGCCGCGGTTAGTCGCAGCACGCCGGGGCGGGCGAGATCGACCAGGCGCTCAGGCGCGACCGTGCCCGCGACCGCCATAAAGAGGAAGAGCGCAAGCGCCGCGCTGCTTCCGAGCGGAAACACGACAGCCATTGCGCAGCTGCCGACCGCGGCCGTGGCGATGACGCCCGCGAGCGCGACGCCCGTGTGCCAACCAAGCGCTGTCGTGCACGCTACCGTGAGCACCGACGCCGGCAGGACGATGGCCAGCCAGCGTCCCGTCGCCACCGCCAGCGGTGTCGTGGGATGGGTGAGGGCGGTTGTTAGAGCAGCGCGGTCCCCTTCATTTCCCACGATCGCTGCGGCACCGAGGATCGCTCCGAGCGCGCCGGCCTGTAAGGTGACAGTGAGCGCGTCGAAGCCACGGGCGCTGAGCCACACGAGTGTGGCACCCAGGGCCAACAGCGAAATGCCGAGCCGAGTCCTGGTGAGTCGCGGAGCGACGAGCAGGAATTCGGCGTGCACGCAGCGCAGGAATCGCATGGCGGCACGATAGGAAGGGAAGGAGCGGCATGTGGTACCGATTTCTCGCCGCTGATATCAAATCGTCGCGCGCGCTCCGATGATCGCGTCGACCAGCACATCCGAATCGAACCGCACCGGATCAGTGGCAGGCAGGCCAGTTTCCTCCGCGGCCTCTGCAACCGCCTCACGCGCCGCCGTCTCATCCATGTCATAGGTGTTGAGACAGAGCCCGATCACCTTCGTTGGATGCACGGGCTGCGCCGCACGCTCGTGGATTTCGATTAGTTCCGAGTACGATGGGATCTTCACCCACGGCTCGCGGCCGTGATAATCGCCGATGTAATCGCGCGTGACCTGATGACACAGTATCAGCGCGTCGGGACAGGAACCATGCAAGAGGCCGAGCGTGACACCCGAGTACCCGGGATGAATCAGGCTGCCCTGCCCCTCCACCAGCACGATGTCGTTGTCCTTCGCGCCCTGGAGCACGAGCTGCTCGGCGGCGCCCGCAACGAAGTCGGCCACCACCGCGTCCACCGCGATGCCCCATCCTTCAATGAAGATGCCCGTCTGCCCTGTCGCCACGAAACTGGTCCGATGGCCGCGCTTCACGAGCGCATCACGCAGCTGCAGCTGCGCGGTCATCTTCCCGACGTTGCAGTCGGATCCTACGGCGAGCACGACGAGCGCGTCGACTTCAGCGGCGCGCCCGTCGGCGATCGGCAGATTGGGCGGCGGCCGGCGCGCGTCGAGAATGCGAACGCCCCGAGCTTTCGCGAGCGGGCCCAATTCCGGATCGTCGCCGATGAAGGTGTGCAGCCCGCTCCAGATCTCGAGCTTGCGCTCGATCGCGGTGCGGAGCCACGCCTTCCATTCGTCGGGCAGGCGGCCGCCCAGGGGCGCGATGCCGATCAGAACCGCGGTCGCGCCCTTCCCCTGCGCGATGCCACGCTCAAAGTCGTCGACGACGGGAATCTTGCCGCCGAAGCCGAGCACATCCTGCGCGGTCTTCCCGGCCTGTTTGCGATCGAGGACCGCCACGATGCGGTCCGGGAAGTAGCGAATGCAGGAGTTGGCGGTTTTGGAGGTGAGTGGACCGAATTCACCATCTGCGATGATCAAAAACCGGTGCTGCGGAGTCGTCATTTGGCCGAACCGGCGACTTGCCGGCGCTCGACCCCCGTCCACGACTCGGTGGGACGAAGCACAGCAGTTTTGAAGCGACCGGTCTCGCCGTAGATCTCACCATGGAGGACGTGCCGGATCAGCACCATCGACACGCACAACAGCGGAACCGCGACGATCAGCCCGATCGCGCCCAACAGCGTGCCCATGATCAGCACGCTCGCAATGGTCAGCACCGGAGGCAGATCGACTTTCCGCTGCATGATGCGGGGCACGACGACGTTGGCCTCGAAGACGTGCACGAGCACGCCCAGCAGGAGGACGAGCAGCACTTTGAGCCAGTCGCCGGATGCGACGACGAACAAGGCGGGCAACAACGTCGAAACGAGGGTGCCGAAGAACGGAACGATCGCTACCAACCCCGTGAAAATGCCGAACGCCAACCAGTACGGTACACCCAGGATCCACAGCCCCAGCGCGGTCAGCAACGCCAGCACGGACATCGCGATGAGCTGGCCGACGACCCACGCCCGCAGTGTTTGGGCGGCGTCGTCAAAAATATTGTTCGCGATGTCCCGGTGGCGCGGCGTGAACAGCGAGATCACGCCGTCGCGATACAGCGTCGGCTGACGGGCCAGATAGAGCGCCATGACGACGACGCTCGCGCCCTCGATGAACAGCACGCCGCCGCCGCGCACGTAGCCGAGCGCCGAGCCGCTCAGGAATCCCACCGCGTCGGTGACGAGGCCCGACACGACTCCCGACGACGGATTCGCCAACTCGGTCTGGTCGAGCACGGGGTATTGGCTGGCCCAGCGCGCGAGCACGCTCTGAATGTTGGTGAGTGTCTGCGGCAGCCCGCCGATCAATGCGCGCGTTTGCTCGACCACAGGGGGGGCCAGCAGCGCGGCCACGCTTGCGACCGCCGCAAGGGTGGCCAACACCGCGACGGTCAGTCCCACCCAGCGGTGCAACCGGAATCGATGCTCCAGCCAATCGGTGATTGCCGAGAGATAGACGGCCAGCAGAATCGCGAGAAAGACGAGCAGCAGGACATCGATGACCTTGAGGATGAACCAGACGACGAGGGCCGCAACAAAGAGCGCCACAAACGTGGCGCTCGACAACCTATTAGAGGAAGGAGCCTCGGACCCGTTCAGCTCTTCTGCTCCGCGTCGTCATCCTCGAGCAACTCCGCCTCCTTCGCGCCTTTGCCGAGCGCTTTGGCCTGCTCCTGGGTGCCTCCGGGCAGCAATCCCATCTTGCGCTTCAGCGCGAGCAACTGCTCGTCGGCGTCGGCCTTCACCTCGAGTCCCTGGAACTGCTTGATCAACGAATCGCCGGACAGGTCTTCGTTGACCTCGGCAGCCGCGATGAGCTTGCGCTCCTCGTGCTCGATCTGCTCCGCCATCCGTTCGAACGTCTCGAACGCGCTCTTGTCGGAGATCGCTCCCATCGTCTCCTGAATGCGCTTGTGGGCCTCGGCCCGCTTCTGGCGCGCGATCAGGATGTTCTTCTTGCGCTTGGCTTCTTCGATCTTGTCGTTGAGCTGCCGCAGCGACGCCTTGAGCCGGTCGGTCTCCTCACGGTGCTTGACCCACGTTTCCTGCAGCTGCACAGCGCCCTGCACGTGCTCGTTGTAGCGCAGCAGCGCCTGCTTGGCCAGATCGTCGCGGCCTTCCTGCACCGCGAGCACCGCCCGCTTCTCCCAGTCTTCGGACAGCTTCTTTTCCTGCTCGGCCTGCGCGGAGAGCCGCTTTTCGTCGGCGATGGCGGCGGCGACCTGCTGCTTGGCCTTGGCCAGCTGGTTGCGCATGTCGATGATGAGCTGCTCGAGAACCTTCTGCGGGTTCTCGGCGCGCGAGATCAGATCGTTGATGTTCGACCGGATCAGCGTGGACAGACGATCAATGATCCCCATGGCTTCCTAGGCTCCTGGCAATGATCGCTCGCGCTTCTGCGCGAGCAGCCGCTCCGCAAAATCCAGCCGCTCGGCCATCTCGGCTATTTGTCCCTGCATATCCGTCACGCGCTGCTCAAGCTCGGCAACGTGATCCGCATCCGCGAGACCCTCGGTGGGTGTGTCGGACCACTCCCCGCCGAACCCCTTCCAGCGCTTCTTCCGATGAACGCCAGCGCGAATCCGCTCGGCCATCGCCTTCGCCAAATCCGACTTGAAGAACGCCCACAATACAACGCCGGCAACCACGAATCCGCCGATCATCCCGATCAGCGGAATGAGCTGATTCGGATCGAACGGAAGCATCGGCGGCGGCGGAGTAGCTTGCAGAATCACGTGCTCTCCTACGCCGCTCGTCCGCGGCCCGTTTCAGCAGGCAACATCACGACCGCGGCTTTGCCACCTGCTCGACGGCCTTCTGCTGGCCCAGCAGCCGTTCGGTAAAATCTACTCGCTCCGCCAGTTCCGCCACTTCCCGGCGCAATTGCTCCACGGTTTCGACTAACTCCCCCTGGTCCTCGTTAGTTCCGCCCCGCGGCCCGTGCTTGAGGCGTTCCGCGAATGCTTTCCCGACCGGCGACAACGCGATCATCCAGGCGAAGAAGCCGCCGACCGCCACGATGGGAATAAATAGCGCCAGGATGTCTTCCATCACCCGTCCCGTGGCTTGGCGAGGAGCCGTTCCGCAAAGTCCATGCGCTCGGCCAGCTCCGCCACTTCCTCGCGCACCTGCTGCAGCTCGCTCAAGATCTCGTCACGCTCGGCGGGCTCCATCCCCGGCCGGCGATGCTCCCCCGCGATCCGCTTCGCGACGGCGGCCGCGACCGGTCGCAGAACCCAGAATGTCCCGCCGAAAAACATGAAGGCGGCGACGGCTTCAGGACCGTTCATACCTGGGACTTCTTCGCGAGCAATCGCTCCGTGAAGTCCACACGCTCGCCGAGCTCACCGATCTCGCGGCGCGCCTGCTGGATCTCGCCCAAGAGATCTTCACGAAGCACCTGCAGCTCCTCCCTCACCCCAGCATCGACGTTCTTAGTGCGGATGCGCTCTGCGAGGGCACGCACGAGCGGGAACAGCAGTACGGTCGACCCGATGATGGTCAACGTGAAGAGAAAGGCCACTCCCTCAGGAGGCATAAGCTCGTGCTCCTCGCACTGATTCAACCTACCGTCTAGTCTCCCGCCTGCAACACCTTGCGCAGGAATTGCCCCGTATGAGAGCCTTTGGACTGGGCGATTTTCTCAGGCGGCCCTTCCGCCACAACGCGACCGCCCAATTCCCCACCCTCGGGCCCCAGGTCGATCACCCAATCGGCGGTCTTCACGACGTCCAAGTTGTGCTCGATGACGACGACCGTATTCCCCTTGTCCACCAGCCGGTGCAGCACTTCCAGCAGCAGCCGTACGTCCTCGAAATGCAATCCGGTCGTCGGCTCGTCCAGGATGTACAGCGTTCGGCCCGTGTCCCGCTTGGCGAGCTCAGTCGCGAGCTTCACGCGCTGCGCTTCGCCGCCCGAGAGGGTCGTGGCCGACTGTCCGAGGTGGATGTATCCCAGACCTACGTCGTTGAGCAACTCGAGTTTCGTCTTGATACGCGGTTGATGCTCGAAAAAGTCGAGCGCATCGGCAACGGTCAGGTCCAGCACGTCGGCAATCGACTTTCCTTTATAACGGACCTCCAATGTTTCCCGGTTGTAACGCCGCGCCTTACACACTTCACACGGGACGTAGACATCGGGCAGGAAGTGCATCTCCACTTTGACGAGCCCATCTCCCTGACACGCCTCGCAGCGCCCACCCTTGACGTTGAACGAGAATCGGCCCGGTCCATAGCCGCGCAACTTGGATTCGGGGAGATACGTGAACAGCTCGCGGATCGGCGTGAACAGGCCCGTGTACGTCGCCGGGTTGGACCGCGGCGTGCGGCCGATCGGACTCTGATCGATGTCGATCACCTTGTCGATGTAGTCGAGCCCCTCCAAGCGTTCGTGCGCCCCCGGAACGACTTTCGCGCGATAAAAGTGGCGCGCCAACGCCTGGTACAGAATGTCGGTCACCAGCGTCGATTTCCCCGAGCCCGATACGCCCGTCACCGCGACGAACAGCCCCAGCGGGAACGCGACCGAGAGGTCCTTGAGGTTGTGGTGCCTCGCGCCGAGCACGCGGAGCATCCGATCGGCGTTGGCGATGCGGCGACGCGGCGGCAAGGGGATTCGCAGCTCGCCGCGTAGATATCGCGCCGTCAGAGAGTCGCGATGACGCAACACATCGTCGAGCGGACCAGCCGCCACAACCTCGCCGCCATGCCGGCCGGCGCGCGGTCCCAGGTCCACCACATAGTCCGCGGACCGGATCGTCTCCTCATCGTGCTCCACGACCAGCACGGTGTTGCCGAGGTCGCGTAGCTCTTTCAGCGTCGCGAGCAAGCGCGCATTGTCGCGTTGATGCAATCCGATCGACGGCTCGTCGAGGATGTACAGCACCCCCACGAGGCGGCTGCCGATCTGGGTCGCGAGGCGGATGCGTTGTGCTTCCCCGCCCGAGAGGGTCACGGCGGAGCGCTCGAGCGTGAGATAATCGAGGCCGACATCTACGAGAAACCGCAGGCGGTCCGTCACTTCCTTCAGAATCGGCCGCGCGATCTCCGGGTCGAGACCCCCCCCCGCCCCCCCCGCCCCCCCCGCCCCCCCCGCGCGACCGTTGCCGCGCAGCGGGATCTTCGCAAAGAAGTCGAGCGCCTCGCGCACGGGAAGCGCCACGACGTCGCCGATGCTCTTGCCAGCCACCAATACCGACAGGCTCTCGGGCTTGAGGCGTCTGCCGCCGCACGTGGGACACGGCTGCTCGACCATGTATTGCTCGAGCTGCTCGCGCACCGCATCCGACGCTGTCTCGCGATAGCGTTTCTCGACGTGATCGAGCACGCCCTTCCAGCCTGACTCGTACGAGCCGTGCCACCGCTCGCTGTCGTATTGATAGGTGATCGTCTTTCCGGGCGCGCCCTTGAGCAACGTCTTCTGGACGGCGGGCGACAGCTCGCGCCACGGGGCGTTGAGATCGAACTTGTAGGTGCGCGCCAGCGCGAGCAGCACCACTTTCCTTAGATAGCCGCTCGGCTCACCCCAGGGCAGCACGACACCTTCGAGAATCGACAGGCTTTGATCGCCGAGGACGAGGTCAGCGTTCACCTCGCGGCGGGTGCCGAGTCCCGAGCAGTCAGGACAGGCACCGTACGGTGAGTTGAACGAGAACTGCCGCGGCTCGAGCTCCGGGAGCGACAGCCCGCATTTGGGGCAGGCGTACCGCTCGGAGAACATCCGGGAGCGTGGACTGCCGGTCTGTCGTACGACCTCCACGACACCCTCAGCTGCTTTGAGTGCCGTTTCGATCGAATCAGCGAGTCTCCCCCGATCCGCGGCTCGCACCACGAGCCGGTCGACCACGACGGCGATGTCGTGGTTCTGGCGCCGATTGAGCTTGGGTACGTCCGACAGGTCGTACGTCTCGCCGTTGATGCGCGCGCGCACGAAACCCTGTTTGCGCATCGCCTCGAACACATCGCGGAACTCACCTTTGCGCCCGCGCACCAGCGGCGCGAGCACTTCGATCTTGGTGCCCTCCGGCCACTCGAGCACCAAGTCGGTGATCTGCGACGCGGACTGCCGCTCGACCGGTGTCCCATCGTTGGGGCAATGCGGCGTACCGGTGCGGGCCCACAGCAGACGGAGGTAGTCGTAGACCTCGGTGATCGTGCCGACCGTGGACCGGGGATTCGCGCCCGCGGTCTTCTGCTCGATGGAAATCGCGGGCGAGAGTCCTTCGATCGCATCGACGTCGGGCTTGTCCATGAGGCCGAGGAACTGACGCGCATAGGCGGAGAGCGATTCAACGTAGCGCCGCTGTCCCTCGGCGTAGATCGTGTCGAACGCGAGCGAGGACTTCCCCGAGCCGGACAGCCCCGTGATCACCACCAGGGAGTTGCGGGGCAGCTCGACGTCGATGTTTTTAAGATTGTGTTCGCGTGCTCCGCGAACGATCAGGGCGTCACCGGACATAGAACTGTAGGCTAGATAGTGTAGCGTATTTCGGTCAACTCTCGCCGTTCGGAGCCTTGCCTAAGCAAGCCCCATTTCCTACGTTAGCATCCCCCATGACCCCAGACGCGAAGGTCCTGACATGAGCCGTGGCGGCCCTCCTGGCCCCCCCAACCCCCACGGCCCTCAAGGCTCCCGGCGCGAGCGCCGTTGGCAGACCTCGCAGGAACGGGCACGGGTCGCGGCGGAGCTGATCGAGGAAGCGGAATCGCTCACGCAAACCGGCGCGATCGCTACACCCAACGATGTGGCTCGGGATGAGCAACCGCCCCCACTGCGCGTCGCGCAGCCGGTAGCGGCTCCGGTCTCCGAGGGCCCGATCGCAAGGTTGGACGACGGCGAGGAGGCAGAACCTCCACCTCCTCCACCTCCTCCACCTCCTCCACCAGCCTCGATCCCGGCGAGCTCGGAGGCGCCGGCGCCCGTCGCCGACGATCCGCTCTATGTCGCCGCACGCGAGGCCAGCGAGCGCGGCGAGACGGAACGGGCCGCCGCGTCGTATCGTGACCTGCTGGCGCGCGATCCCAACCACGTGAAGGCGCGCAACAACCTGGCGCTGATTCTCGATGCCCGCGGCGACCGCGACGGCGCGTTGGCGGAGCTGGACCGCGCGCTCGACAGCGAGCCCGACAATCCCGCGCTGCTCTTGAACCGGGCGGCGATCCTGGGCGCGACCGTCCGGTATGCCGCTGCACAGCGTGACCTCCAGCGGATTCTGCGCGCCGACCCGAACAACGTGGAGGCGCTGTTCAACCTCGGCATCGTGCTGACGCGGCGCGGCATGTGGCGCGAGGGGACCGACCAGCTGCGGCGCGCGGTCGAAATCGAGCCGGGACGTGCGGCGGCCTGGTATTACCTGGGTGAAGCGCTCAATCACCTGGACGACCTCACGGGCGCGCTGGGGGCGTACGAGCGTGCCGTCGAGCTGCAGCCCGCAAATCCGAAGGCGCTGTACGGCATCGGCAAAGTGCTCGACCGGTTGAACCGACCCGATGAGGCGACTGCGATGTACCGCCGCTCCCGGGAAATGACCGGTAGGTGATTCGCGTAGTCGTGGACGATCTCGCGTCGTTCGCCGCAGATGCTATCGTCCGTCCCGCCACCACTCGCCTCGATCCTACGGCCGCCGCGCTGCGCCGCCTGGAAATCGTCGGCGGAGAAGAGTTCCAGAACCGCATCCGCTTGAACCGCGAGCTCGCGATTGGGGCCGCCGTCGTGACCGCCGCCGGTGGCGATCTCCCCGCCGAATTCGTCATTCATGCCGTGATTCGCAGCGAGGCCGAGCCGGTCACGCGTGGCAACGTGGCGCGCGCCTGGCTATCGGTTCTGCATCAAGCGCAGGAGTGGGAGTTCGTGCACGTCAGTGCGCCGCCGCTGGGAACGGGAGCCGGCAATCTGACGCTCGAGGACTCCGCCGAAATCATGGCGACGGTGTTGCACGCGCATCGGGGGGGCGGGGCGGCGGGGGGAAGCGCGGGGAGCGCGCAGTTCCCCGAGAGCGTGTCCTTCGTCGTGGAGCGCCCTGAGGATCAGCAAGTGTTCGAAGCCGCACTGCAGCGGATGGTCTCGTGAAGCGTCGCCAGTGGGTAATCGCCATCCTTGCCGCCTGGGTGCTGTCGCTGGGCTGGCTGGTGAAGCGCGAGATGTTCCGCTCCACTGGCGCCCGGCTCGCCGAGGCGGCGCTGGCTGTCCCGCCGGGCGCGCTGTTCTATCGGCTCGCGGTCGGCGGCCAACAAGTCGGCTATTCGTCCACGACCATCGACACCCTGCCGGACGCGATCCGGGTCGTGAACGTGTTCGTACTCGACGTGCCCGCCCTGGGCGCGCTGCATCGCACCACCGCGCGCAGCAGCACAATGCTCTCCCGTGCGCTACGCCTGCAGAGCGTCGAGGCGACGTTCGACGGCGACCTTGGCCAATTCGCGGCCCACGGCCGCGTACTGGGTGACACGGTGTTGTCGGTCGCCATCATCTCCGAAGGCGACTCGCAGATGACGCGCATCCCGCTGCAAGGCCCGGTCACGCTCCCGACCTTGTTGCCGCTGCGACTCGCGTTCGGGGGTGAGCTGCGTTCGGGACGCTCGTATACCGCGCGGCTGTTCGACCCCTTGCTCCTGACCAGCCGGGACGTCACCGCCAGGGTTGCGGCGGAGTCGACGCTGGTCGTGCCCGACAGCGCCGACCTCGATTCGACGACGATGACGTGGGTGCCGGAACACTTCGACACGGTGCGCGCGTTCCGCATCGATCACGACGCTTATGGCGTTCCGATGAGCAGCTGGATCGATGCGCAGGGACGTGTGGTGCTTGCCTCCATGGATGGGGACGGTGACCGGGGATTCGCGATGGAGCGCGCGGCGTTCGAGATCGTCTACGAGAACTTCAAGCACCGCGACACTGCCCGCGTCGCCCGCGGCAGCGCGGCACCGGGATTGGGCGAGATCGTGCCGCTGACCGCGCTGGTTGCCGGCCTCCGCGACGATCCTTCCGAACGAGCGCGGATGCGCGTACGACGGAACGGGAGAGACACGCTCGAGATCGTTCAGGCCGGGGCGCTGCAGGCGCACGCAGCGCCGTATCGGCTCCCCTCGCGCGATACGGCGCTCGCGCGGTGGCTCACGCCCGAGCCATTGATTCAGAGCCACGACCCGCGGATCGCCGCGCAAGCCCGCCGCGTCATCGAGCGGGAGCGCAGTCCCGCGCGCGTCGCGGAGCTGCTCACGCATTGGGTCCACCGTTCGCTGCGCCGCACCATCCCGCCGGCGGGCAGCGCGCCCAGCGCGGTGAAGGTGCTGGAGACGTCCCGCGGCGATTGCAACGAGGCGGCGACGTTATTCGTCGCACTGGCGCGATCGACCGGATTACCGGCGCGTACCGTCGCTGGACTGATCGACATGAACGGCCGGTTCTACTATCACGCCTGGGCCGAGGTCTACTTGAACGATTGGATCGCGGTGGACCCGACATTCGACCAATTCCCCGCCGACGCCGCGCATCTGCCGATCACAACCGGCGGTCTCGCGCGGCAGGTCGAGCTCGTCCCGCTCATCGGCAGGCTGAAGCTCGAGGTGCTATGATCCGCCTGGAGAACCTGACCAAGCTTTACGGCAGCTTCGTCGCCGTGGACGACATCAGCCTGCACGTGCCGCGCGGCGTCCTCTACGGCTGCCTGGGCCCAAATGGTGCCGGCAAGACGACCACGCTGCGGATGATCGCCGGAATCCTGCGGCCCACCCAGGGCCGCGTGCTGCTCGGCGGCGACGATATCCACGTCAATCCGCTGGCGGCCAAGATGCGGCTTGGTTTCATCCCGGACCGCCCCTTCGTGTACGACAAGCTCACCGGCGCGGAGTTCCTGCGGTTTGTCGCCGGCCTGTATGGGCAGGAAGGCGACAGCGTCGAGCGCCGCATCGCTGAACTGCTCGAGGTGTTCGAGCTGACGAGCTGGAAGGATGAGCTGATCGAGGCGTACAGCCACGGGATGCGGCAGAAGCTGATCATCTCGAGCGCCCTGATTCACCGCCCCGAGTGCATCGTCGTCGACGAGCCAATGGTGGGGCTCGATCCGAAAGCGGCTCGTCTGCTGAAGGACATCTTCCGGCAGTTTGTCGAGCGGGGCGGCACGGTGTTGATGAGCACGCACACACTGGAAGTCGCCGAAGCGATGTGCGACCAGATCGCGATCATCCAGCACGGGAAAATCGTCGCCGCGGGAACAGTCAGCGATGTGCGGCGCCAGCATCAAGCCGGCGACGCGAGTCTCGAGGAGCTGTTCTTGAAGCTGACCGGCGGCGCGCAGGTGCGTGAGCTGGCCGAAGTCCTCGGGGGCGGGGGCGGCAGAGTCGCGTGATCAAGCAGCCGTCGCTCGCCCACGTGCTACAGCCCAAGTGGCGCACCGCGCTGCAACGGCTGCGCGAGGAGCGCGCCAAAGGCGGCAGCGGCAAGCTGATCATCCTGATCCTGGTGGGCGGGGCGTTCTGGGCCGGTGTGTTCGGTGTGCTCTACCTGATCCTGCGGAATCTGCGGAAGGTCGAAGAGCTGGGGCCGTTGATCCCCGGCAAGATCCTCGGCCTCATCCTCCTGTCGTTCATCTCGATCCTGGTGCTCTCCAACGTCATCACGGCGCTGTCGAGCTTCTTTCTCGCGAAGGACCTCGACCTGCTTGTCTCCTCGCCGGTCGATTGGCTGCGGCTGTATCTCGCGAAGCTGGGTGAGACACTGCTGCACTCGTCCTGGATGGTGGCGCTGATGGCGGTGCCGATCCTCGCGGCCTACGGCATCGTGTACAAGGGGGGCGTGCTGTTCGCGCTGTACGCCATCCTCGCGATCGTACCGATGCTGATTCTCCCGGCGGTCGTGGGCTGCGCGGTGACACTGGTGCTGGTGAACATTTTCCCCGCGCGCCGCACGCGCGATCTGCTCTCCATCGTCGCGTTAGGGGCGGCGGCCGGCGTGATCCTGCTGTTCCGCGTGATCCGGCCGGAGCAGCTCGCCCGTCCCGAAGGATTTCGCAACTTGCTCGACTTTCTCATCCTGCTGCGCGGCCCCACCTCGCCGTTTCTGCCGAGTGAATGGGCGTCGCAGGCGATCATGGGATTTCTGCAGCACAAGCTCGATCCCCTGCCCCTGATGCTGCTGTGGACGACCGCGGCGGCATTCGTCACGCTCGGCGCCGTGCTGCATCGCGCGCTGTACGCGCAGGGGTTCACCAAGGCGCAGGAGGGCGCGGAGCGCTTCATTCGCGGTGGCCTGTGGCGCTGGACGGTGGGGTCGCTGCTCGGCTGGCTGCCGGTCGCGAAGCGCGAGTTTGTCCTCAAGGACATCAAGCTGTTCTTCCGCGACACGACACAGTGGAGCCAGCTGATCCTGCTCGCGGTGCTCGTGGTCGTCTATCTGTTCAACATTCAGGCGCTGCCACTGCATCGCGGCGAGCCGGTCGGGTTCTTCTACGTCAACCTGGTGTCGTTCCTGAACCTGGGCCTCGCGGGTTTCGTCCTCGCCTCGATCGCCGCGCGCTTCATTTTTCCCGCGGTATCACTCGAAGGCCGTCAGATGTGGTTGTTGCGATCCTCACCGCTCGATCTGCGCGCGCTGCTCTGGTCGAAGTACTGGGTGGGGACACTGCCGCTCCTGGCGCTCGGCCTGCTGCTCACAGGAATGACGAACGCGCTGCTCGAGGTCTCGACGTTCATGATGGTGATGAGCCTCGCGACGATGGCGGCGCTCACCTTGGCCATTGCGGCGATGGCGCTCGCGTTCGGGACGCTCTATCCGCAGTTCGAGACGGAAAACGCCGCGCAGATCCCGACCTCGTTCGGCGGCCTGGTCTTCATGATGGCCACGATCGCGTTGCTGGCGGCCGTGATCGTCTCGCTGTGGCAGGCGGTCTACACCTACGTCCGGGCCGTCTACGACGGCCGGCCGGTCGTCATCGATGGGTGGATGTTTCTCTGGTTCGCGGTGGCCGCCGCGCTGTGCACGGCGGCCACGATTGTTCCCCTGCGGATGGCGCTGCGAAAGATGGAGACCTTCGAGTTCTAGCCTAGCGCCAGCTGACTCCTCCGACAATCTGGAACGAGCTGCCGTTGCCGAGGATGAATTTGCCTTCGATGTACGGTCGCGTCCGTCCCCGGCGTCCCTCGAGTCCCGTCAGTAGGTTGAGATTGGTGTTGCTCCCGCTGACCCCGCCCGAGCTTGCGTGCGACCAGTTCAACCCGCCACCGACGTACCACGCGCCGTAGCGCGTCGGCGGCCGGTACTTCAGGTCGAAGTTCAGCGCCCACAGCGATCCGCCGCTCACGAAGTAGTAGTCGAACGTAGGATAGAGAGCGAGGGCCGGGGTGAACGGCCAGGAGAGCTGTGCCCCGATGAGCAGATTGTTTACGTCAAAATTGTAGCCGACGTGTGCGCCATAGGTGGGACCGGATGCCCCGATCGCGCGCCGGCGGTACCGCCCCTGCGCATCCGCCGTCGACGCTGTCAACGCCGCCACCAGCAGCACCACCACCACCAATCGCGAGACCCAGCGGTTCACGACGCGCTCCAGAGTTCGAGGATGCAGACTGATAGGAAACGGGAGTGGAAAACGCAATAGTCAGGCGGCGACGCGGGCTCCACAGCGATTGCAGTAGCGGGCATCATCGTCGAGCGCCGTGCCGCAGCGCGCGCAGTAGCCGGGGGCCGTTCCTAGTCGCCTGCCGCAATCCGAGCAGAAGATCGCTCCACTCTCCGGGCGAGCTCCGTGCTCGGGACATCTAGGAGTCGGGAGTCTGGAGTCAGGAGCTGGTTTGACCCCAGGCTCCAGACTCCTGACTCCTGCCTCCTCTCGCAAGACAGCCAGCGCTTCACCGGTGTATTTGGCCTTCAACGCATCGTAGTCTTGGTCCGAAAGTTTCCCAGTCGCCCGGTCAAACTCGATCTCCTTCAGCGCACGCAGCGCGACCGTCTGCGGACGCATGTCGTCCGCGGGATCGTCGCCCTCGTCGTCGGCCGCAACGCGATTCGCCGACTCCTGCGGCGGCCGAAGAATGGGGACCAGGACATAGTACGTCGCCCCTGCGGCCAGCAGGATTCCGAGAATCAGCTCAAGCATCGAGCCGGTCGAGCTCTCGACGGAGACGTTCGAGTTCGGCGGGAGTGGCGTTCGGCCCAAGCGCCTGGGCCGGGGCGGCCGCAGCCTCGCGAGTCCAGCGTCGCAACGCACGGACGAGGAAGAAGCCGGCGATAATGATCGCGATGGACGGCACGAAGTAGCCGGCGAGATTGAAGCCCCGCTTGGGAGGGGCCATCAGCGCGGCTTCTCCGTACTGCTTCACGAACTCGTCGATGATCTGCTGCGCCGTCTTCCCCTGCCCCGCGAGCCGCAAAACGTCCTTGTGCAGCGCCGGACTGTAGGTGCACTGGAAGTCGGTGGTACGACAAGTGTAGATGTCGAGGCCGCAGCCGCAGCTGCACCGGAGCTTCTTTTCCACCGCCTGGATGCCGGCGTCATTGTCGACGGGCGTGATCGGCGTCTGCCCGCGGCCGGCCCGCTGCGGATCGTAAACGCGACCTGCCGTCTGCCGGTCGGACTGTTGGACTGTCTGACCGACTGACAGAAATACCGCACCCAACGCCATCAGGAACTCGCGTCGAGTACCGTCCGAGCGTCCGACGGTCCGACCGTCCGTCACCGTTCAGCCTCCAATTTCACGGCATATCCAGCCTGCCGCGGCGAGCGTGGACCCGTTCCGGGAGGCACGCCGCCACCCGGCCACAAGACGATCAGTCCGCCGACCACGAGCACCAATCCGCCGAACCAGACCCACCAGACGAGCGGATTGATCGTGAAGCGGAAGACGGCCTGCTCCGTGCCGTTGACCAGCCCCGCGAGCACCACGTACAGATCGACCCGCAGGCCGCTCATGATGCCGACTTCGGTCGAAGGCTCAAACGTGGGATTGCGGAAGGCGTCGACATGCTGGCGCTTTTCGGTGCGCAGGCGTCCGATCACCTTGCCGTTGCGGCGGACGTCGACGAGCGCGGCGGTGATCTCACGATTGAGCGAGTTGTATTGCGAGATGCCCAGGTGAGTAAAGCTGTACGTGTATCCATCGGGTCCCTGCAGGGTGGCCGTTTCGCCCGGCCGGAGCGTGGCCTGCGTCTCTGTCTTGAAGGCCATCCCGGCGAACGCGACGAATAGCAGCACAATCGCGACGTGGACGATGTAGCCGCCGTAGCGGCGGCGGTTGCGGGACAGCAGCTGGACGAGCGCGAGAATCACCGGCTCCCCGTACTGCCGGTGGCGGGCCCGCGCGCCCCGCGCGAATTCCTGAACGATCGTCGCCAGCACGAACCCGCCGATGCTGAACGCGATCAGTGCACCGATGTCCCGCATGCCGGCCAACAGCAGCAGGAGCAGCGCGAATCCACAACTCGTCAGCGGCACGGCGAACTGGCGGCGCAGATTGGGCAGTGATGCCCGGCGCCACGCGATCAACGGGCCGATCCCGGTCATCGCAAGAAGCGCGAGACCCAGCGGCACGTTCACCTGATTGAAGAACGGCGGGCCGACCGTGATCTTCGTGCCCTTGATCGCCTCGGAGAGAATCGGAAACAGCGTACCCCAGAGCACCGAGAAGGCGATGCCGATGAGCAGCAGATTATTGAAGAGAAAACTGGCCTCGCGGCTCACCATCGACTCGAGTGTCGCTTCGGCCTGCAACAGCGGCAGCCGCGTCACATACAGCGTGAAGCTCGCCACGGCTGCGAGCACCAGGAACCCGAGGAAGAAGTAGCCGACGCTCGACTGGGTGAAGGAGTGGACGCTCGCGATCACGCCTGAGCGCGTGATGAACGTGCCGAAGATCGAGAGCAGCCATGCTCCGAGAATCAGTGCGAGGTTCCACTTCTTGAGCATACCCCGTTTTTCCTGGATCATGACCGAATGGAGGAAGGCCGTCATGACCAGCCACGGCAACAGTGCGGCATTTTCGACGGGATCCCACGCCCAGTATCCGCCCCATCCCAGCTCGACGTACGCCCACCACATCCCGATGAGCAGTCCGATACTGAGGAACAGCCACGACACGAGCGTCCATTTGCGCACGGCGACGAGCCATTCGCTGTCGAGCTTCTTGGTCAGCAGCGCGGCGATCGCGAACGCGAACGGAATCGTGATCGAGATGTAGCCCAGGTACAGCATGGGCGGATGGAAGACCATCCCGGGATTCTGCAGCTGTGGGTTCATCCCGCGACCGTCCATCGGCATGAAGCCGAGCCGCTCGAACGGGTTCGCGGCGAACAGCATGACCGAGATGAAGAACGCCGCCACGGCACACGTGACGGCCGCGACATACGGCAGGTACTCGCGATGGCGCGGGCTCGTGAGCAGCTGCGCCAACGACGCGAACAGGCTCAGCACCGTCGCCCAGAACAGCAAGCTCCCCTTCTGTCCCGCGTACAACGCCGACCAGAGATAGAAGGTTGGAAGATTGCGGCTCGTGTAGGCCGCCACGTACTCGAGACTGAAGTCGTGGCGGAAGATCGCGATCTCGAGCGACACGACCGCAACGACCAGCGCGCCGAACAGGGCAAAGGTCGCGTGGCGCGCGCTCTGCTGCAGGTCGCGGCGCTGCTGCACGCCGCCGGCGAATCCCGTGATCGCTCCCCACAGGCCAACCAGGAAGGCGAGCCAGAGGGAGAGATGGCCGAGCAGACTCATTTACGCCTTGGGAACGGCTTCGTAGCGCGACCCGCACTTGGCGAGCACGTTGGTCGCGTAAATCACACCGTCCTTCTGGAGGCGCCCTTCCACGACGACCTCGACGGAGTCGGTGAAGGTATCGGGAGGAAGGCCCTTGAAGATCACGGGATAGTTGACCGTCCCGTCCGTGATGTGAAAGCGCAGTGTCTGCGTCGCCATCTCTTTTGAGACCGTTCCGGGGACGACGCGCGCGCCGACCTTCAGGCCGAGATCGTAGAACGACGGATCGGCCGAGACGCGCTGCGCCAGCTCGCTGGGCGTGAGGAAATACTGTCCCGTCTGCCGAATCCCGGACGCCATCAAATAGCCGACGGAGCCGACAATCAGGACCGCGCCCAGTGCGAACTTCGTTCCTGCCGTCATAGCTGAATTATACCATCCCGTTTCCGGCACGTTGTAATGCCCACCACACCGCTTCGGGTACAGTCTCCACACGCGGAATATCGACGGTGTTCCTGAAGGAATCGTGAAGGCCCACCACCGGCTTCCCGATGCGCTGGGCGAGTGCGATCTCTGACAAGGTTCCTACACCACCGCCGATTGCAATCAGCGCATGCGCGGTCCGCACGATGAGAAAGTTCCGCATCTCACCGAGACCCGTCGCGAGCGGGATGTCGATGTAGGCGTTCGCCGCCCGAGGATCCACTCCCGGTAAGATGCCGACCGTCGCACCGCCGTTTGCCTGCGCGCCTTTCGCAACCGCCTCCATCACGCCGCCCAGCCCGCCGCACACCAGGACCGCGCCGTGCTGCGCCAGCAACCGTCCCGTCTCTTCCGCGACAGCCGACTCCTCCGTCGTGCAGGTGCTACCACCAATCACCGCGATGATCGACTTCATCCGGCCCAGTGCAACGCGGTCTCCACGGCGCGGTGCCACTCGGCGGCGCGCGCCTGGACGGCGCGGCGCCCGGCACCGGGCGCAAAGCGAGTGAAGCTGCGGCCCGCGAGGAAGTCGGTGGCAGATTTCCACAGGCCTGCGCCGAGACCGGCGAGTCCCGCGGCGCCCAGCGCAGTCGTTTCGACGAGATCCGGCCGCGCCACGGTGACACCCAGCACGTCGGCCTGGAACTGCATGAGCCAGTCGTTCGCGGCGGCGCCGCCGTCCACCAGAAGACTCGCGAGACGAAGTTTGGCGTCGGCCAGCATGGCGTCGAGCACGTCGTTCGTGCTGAACGCCATCGCCTCGAGCGCGGCGCGGACGAGATGTGCGCGGCTGCTCCCGCGAGTCAGGCCGACGATCGTGCCGCGGGCATTCGGCTCCCAGTGCGGAGCGCCCAAACCGACGAACGCGGGAACGAAGTACACGCCACCGGTATCGTCGACACTCCGGGCCATCGAATCCGAATCCGCCGCCTTGGTGATGATGCCCAATCCGTCGCGCAGCCACTGCATGGCGGCGCCCGCGATGAAGACACTGCCCTCGAGGGCAAACACCGGCTCGCCCCGCGGACCGCAGGCCAGCGTCGTGAGCAGTCCGCGCTTGGAGTGGGCGCGCCGCTTCCCCGTGTTGAGCAGCAGAAACGCCCCGGTGCCGTAGGTGTTCTTCGCCTGCCCCGGCTGCCAGCAGCCCTGACCGAACAGCGCCGCCTGCTGATCACCGGCCACGCCGCTGATCGGCAGCTCGGCACCGAAGTGTTCCGCGGCGGCCATACCGAACTCGCCACTCGAATTCCGCACTTCGGGAAGGGCGTCGCGCGGTACGCTGAACAATTTGAGCAGGTCGCCGTCCCACACGCGCTTGCCGATGTCGTACAGCATCGTCCGGGACGCGTTGGTGTGATCGGTCGCGAACGTCTTGCCGTTCGTGAGTCGAAAGATCAGCCAGGTGTCGATTGTGCCGAAGACGACGTCTCCATTGGCCGCGCGTCGCGGCAGCCCTTTCACGTGCTCGAGCAACCACTCGATCTTGGTCGCGGAGAAGTAGGGGTCGAGCACTAGGCCGGTGCGCGAGCGCACCAGCGCGCCTTTCTTCTGCTTTTCGAGCTGCGCGCAGCGGGCCGACGTGCGGCGATCCTGCCACACGATCGCACGATGCACGGGGCGGCCGGTGTCGCGCTCCCACGCGCAGATCGTCTCGCGCTGGTTCGTGATGCCGATGGCGTCGGGTGTCACGTGGGCCTGGCGGATCGCTTCCCGCGCCGCCTCGACGGTGACGCGGAGAATCTCTTCGGCGTCGTGCTCGACCTCTCCCGGCGAGGGAAAATGCTGCGTGAATTCGCGATAGCCGCGGCCGAGCACGCGGCCGTCCGCGTTCAGGACGAGCGCGGTGGAGCCGGTGGTGCCCTGATCGAGCGCGAGGACAGCGGTCATTGGAGCGACTCCCCTCCCGAGAACGGCGGTTGAACGATCCCGCGATCGGTGATGAACCCCGTCACGTACCGCGCCGGCGTGACATCGAACGCGGGATTGAGCGCCTCGACTCCCTCGGGCGCGATCGGCCGGCCCGCCATGACGGTAACCTCGGCCGGCGAGCGCTGCTCGATCGGGATCAGATCGCCATCGGCCAGCGCGACGTCCACCGTGGACCAGGGCGCCGCACAATAAAACGGGACACCGTGATGGCGCGCCAGCACCGCCAGCCCGTACGTGCCGATCTTGTTGGCGAAATCACCGTTCGTGCAGATCCGGTCGGCCCCCACCAGGACGACGTCAACCTTGGCCTGCCGCATCAGCGCGGCCGCGGACGCATCGGTAATCAGCGTGCAGGGAATCCCCGCGTGTCCCAGCTCCCACATGGTGAGCCGCGAGCCCTGGAGCAGCGGCCGAGTCTCGTCTACGTAGACGTGTACCTTGCGTCCCTGCTCGTGCGCGAGATAGACCGGCGCGAGGGCCGTGCCGATGCCGCCGGTCGCCAGCGCTCCCGCGTTGCAGTGCGTGAGCACCTTGGCGTCGTCCGCGAGGACGGTGAGACCGTGCTCGCCGATCCGGCGGCACATGGCCCGGTCCTCTTCCCAAATCGCGGTTGCTTCGCCCCGCAAGCGCTCCCAGAGATCGGTTCCCTCGCCCGGCGTTCCCTCGGCGACGCGCAGCATGCGCTCGAGCGCCCAGCGCAGGTTCACCGCAGTCGGCCGGGCGGCGCCGAGTAACGCCGCAAGGTCCTTCACACGTGCCAGGAAGCCGGCGCGCGGAGCGCCGCGCTGCTCGCGCGTGCCGGCGACGAGCCCCATCGCAGCGGCGATGCCGATCAACGGCGCGCCGCGCACCTGGAGCTGCCGGATTGCCTCCGCGACCGACTCCGCGCTCTCCAGATCGCGCGTGATTTCCGCCTCGGGCAATGCACGCTGATCGATGACGCGCACCGCGCCGCTGGGCGACCACGAGATGGCCTGGATAGTCACGACGCAGAAGCTAAAGCGCGGACATGCAAATACTAGGCAACATCTAGATTTTGCATGTCCCTGCTTTAGCATTGAGCCATGACCTACCAGACCATCCTATTCGAGATTCGGGACGGAATCTCTTGGGTAACAGTCAATCGTCCCGATAAGCTCAACGCGCTCAACGACCAGG
>Ga0099827_10000332_pt1 | contig 20490 bp, 20 predicted proteins | sample CZO8metaG_FD_79339 | JGI IMG/M metagenome (GOLD analysis project Ga0099827, IMG submission 79339) | Vadose zone soil microbial communities from the Eel River Critical Zone Observatory, Northern California, USA - CZOApr15con1.8 metaG | ecosystem: Environmental > Terrestrial > Soil > Vadose zone ...
CGACAGCAAGAAGAAGATCGAGACGACGGCAAAGGGCGAGCAGGTCACGATCATCCCGATGCTCCCGGCGGGAGGCTTCATCTGCCCTTGCCACGGCGGCGCGTACGACCAGGAGGGGAACCGCACGGCCGGGCCGCCGGTCCGCGGGCTCGATCGCTACGACTTCGAAATCGTCGACGGCCGCCTCGTGCTGCTGGGGACGTACAGCGTTGCGCACGTCGACGGGACGGGCGGGAGCGCGAAGATCCGCCGTTACGGCCTCGCGAACCCCGGCGACCACGTCACCGGCCCCGAGGCCTGGCTCTACCCGCTGCAGTCTCCGCACTGATGGCGACTCGCCGCAACACGCGCAGCAAGCGCATGATCCAGGCCGCGAACTACCCGCTCGACTGGCTCGAGGAGCGCTCGGGGCTGGTCGGCGGAACCAAGTACTTCCTCTTCCGCAAGGTTCCGGCGGACATCGGCTGGTACCACACGCTCGGCTCGGCGACGCTCACGGCGTTCATCGTTCAGGTAGTGACCGGCGTGATCCTCGCGATGTACTACAAGCCGGATCCGAACAGCGCTTACGAATCGATCCAGCACATCACGCACGACATCACGCTCGGCTGGCTTGTGCGCGGCATGCATCGCTGGGGCGCGAGCGTGTTCATCATCCTCATGTTCTTCCACATGGCGCGCGTCTTCTTGTTCGGCGCGTACAAGTACCCGCGCGAGCTGAACTGGATCATCGGCGTCCTCCTGCTCGCTACGGGAATGTTCGAAGGGTTCACGGGCTACCTGCTGCCGTGGGACCAGACCGCGTACTGGGCGAGCGTCGTCGGGATCAACATCAACGGGACGGCGCCGTTCCTCGGCCCGTTCCTCGCCCAGTTCTTACGGGGTGGTGCGGAAATCGGCCCCGACACGCTGGCGCGCTTCTACTCGCTGCACATGCTCTTGATACCCGGCGCTTTGTTCGCGCTGATCGGCCTGCACCTGTACCTCGTGATCCGGCTCGGCGTGTCGCCGAATCCGTGGACGAAGGCCGGCGCCGGCGCCGAACGTGAGCCGGTGGTCGGGCGGAGCGGTCTGACGCGTCCGAGCGGGCGCGGCGGGGCGAAGTAATGGCGTCGATCGACGAACGCCGCGCAGGCTTCAAGCGCTACAAGGAGGATGTCGCGAGGCGCGGGAAGCCGTTCTATCCCTACGCGATGTTCCACGACACGGTCATGAGCCTGGTCGTCGTATCGGTGATCGTCGCGCTCGCTGCGATCTGGAAGTACACGAGCCTGCTCGGTCCGCTCTATGCCGAGAAGGCCGACCCGGGGACGACGAACTTCGTTCCGCGCCCGGACTGGTACTTCTACTTCCTCTTCTACCTGCTCCGGATCTTCAAGTGGCCCGCGTCGGTGATCCTCGGCACGGTCGGGATCCCGACGATCTTGCTGATCATTCTGCTAGCGATGCCCTTCGTCGATGTGCGCCGCGAGCGCCGGCTCTCGCGGCGGCCCGTCGCAGTCGTCGCGGCGATCCTCGTCGTGATCTCGATGGGTGTCCTGACGTACAAGGGCGCCACGGCGAAGGAGGCGCTTGCGGCGGAGCTCGTGAGCAAGGTGCCGACGTGGGCGCACAAGGAAGGCTTTGCCAACAACCCGACGGCAGTCGCGGGCGCGAAGCTGTTCGCGGAGTCCGCGTGCCTGAACTGTCACACGTACCAGAACACCGGCGGCTCGCAGCTCGGCGCTCCGAATCTGACCGACATCGGCTCGAAGCACCTCGGAATCGACTTCCAGATCCGCCACCTCAAATGCCCGCCGTGCGAGACCCCGGGCTCGCCGATGCCGAGTTTCGCCGGGTTCAGCGACGAGCAGCTCCGAGAGCTCGCGACCTTCCTCGAGGCCTCGAAGGGCAACAAATGACGGCAGGCGCTGTGTGCGCGTCTTCCTCGGAATAACCGGCGCCTCCGGCGCGCCGTACGCGGTGCGTCTGTTGCGGGCGCTCGTCGCAGCGGACTGCGAAGTCGGCGTGTGCGCGTCCGGCGCGGGGATCGAGGTGATCGGCACCGAGGTCTACGGTGACCAGAGGCTGCCGCGCGACGAGGTGCTCGCACGGTTGACCGAAGGTGTGGGCGAGGCGGTCACGATCTTCGACCCCAATGACTGGCGCTCGCCGTACGCGAGCGGCTCCGCGAAAGTCGACGGCTACGTGATCTGCCCGTGCTCGATGTCGACGCTCGGCACGATCGCGTCGGGCGCGATGCAGAACCTCATCCACCGTGCCGCGTCGGTTGCGCTCAAGGAGGAGCGAAAGCTGGTGCTGATGCCTCGCGAAACGCCGCTCTCGACGATCCACCTCGAGACGATGCTGACGGCGAAGCGAGCGGGGGCGACGATCCTCTTCCTCGCCCCGGGCTTCTACCACGGCGCCGGGTCCGTCGAGGACCTCGTCGACTTCATCGTCGGACGCGCTTTGGATCAACTTGGTGTCGAAAATGCGCTGATCCGGCGCTGGGGCGAGTGACTTGTCGTTGTCTATACAAGGCCAACCCTCGTCCAAAATGTCTGTAGAAGCCGGGCGGCTACCGGCCGAAGGAGTCAGGCGCATGTTCGACCGGATCGCGCCTGTCTACGACGTGATGAATCGCGTCATGACCGCCGGGCTCGACCAGCGCTGGCGCCGCGCGACGGCGCTCGCGGTCGTTCGGCCAGGGGATCGAGTCCTCGATGCGGCCTGCGGCACCGGCGACCTGGCGATCGCCGCCGCCAAGGCCGGCGGCAACGTGACGGGGCTCGACTTCTCGCGGCGCATGCTCGAGCGCGCGGGGCGCAAGGCGCCTGCGCTCGAGTGGGTCGAGGGCGACCTGCTCGAGCTGCCGTTCGCGGACGAGTCGTTCGACGCGGTGACGGTCGGCTTCGGCGTGCGCAACGTCGCCGACCTCGAACGCGCGCTGGCCGAGCTGCACCGCGTGCTCCGCCCCGGCGGCCGGCTCGGGATCCTCGAGATCACGCACCCGCGAGGGCCGCTGCGCGTCTTCTATTCGTTCTGGTTCGACCGGGTCGTGCCGCTGCTCGGCAAGGTATTGCCCGGCGGCGCCGCGTACACGTACCTGCCCGCGAGTGTGAAGCGCTTTCCGGGTCCCGACGACCTCGCCGCGCTGCTCATCGGCTTCGACGACGTGAGCTACCGCCTCTTCGCCGGTGGCATCGTCGCGCTGCACACGGGTACGAAGCGGTGAGCACGGCGCTCGCAGAGATCCGCGCCGCCGCCGGGCTCGACGCGTACCTCGACGTGCTCGAGTCGCGCCTCGAGCGTGCGGTAGAGGCGTATCCCGGCATCGTCGCCGCGGTCGGCAAGGAGTCGCTCGCGGCCGGAGGCAAGCGGCTGCGGCCGCTGCTCGTCTTCCTCTCGTCACCGCCCGGTGGGGAGCAACCGCTTGCGGCGGGTGTCGCGGTGGAGCTGCTGCACATGGCGACGCTGGTCCACGACGACCTGATCGACGGCGCGGAGGTGCGGCGCGGGCGCGCGTCCGTCTGGTCAGCGCACGGCCAGGGCGTCGCGCGCGCGACCGGGGACTACCTCTTCGCACGCGCCTTCGGCGAGCTCGCCGCGACGGGCAATCTGCACGCTGTCCAGATCCTCGCGGACGCCGCGCTCTGCCTCGCACGCGGCGAAACGATGCAGCAGCGTCAGCAGCACGATCCGGACACGACGATCGAGGCGTACCTCGAACGCTGCGCGCTCAAGACTGCGAAGCTGTTCGAGGCGGCGTGCCTGCTCGGGGGCGGCGAGTCGCTGCGCTCGTTCGGCGCCAACCTCGGCATCGCGTTCCAAATCGTGGACGACATCCTCGACTGCACGGGCGAGACGATCGAGACCGGCAAGGTGGCGGGAACCGACCTTCGCGAGGGAACGCCTACGCTGCCGCTGATCCTCGCCGCGCGGGAGGACGACGTCGTCCGCCGTGCCCTCGCGGGCGGTTCCCAGGAGGGCGCGCTCGTGCGGGTTGCGGCGAGCGGCGCGCTGGAGCGATCCCGCGACGTTGCGAACGACTACGCTAAAAAGGCCCGTATTGGTTTGCGCGAGAAGCTCCATCGCAAAGAGCTGGAGGCGTTGGTCACCGCAGTCCTCGAAAGGCGAAGCTAGTGTCAGTCCTCGAACGCGAATCGACGCTCGCACCGATCTACGAGAAGGTCGAAGCGAACGAGCGCCTCGACTTCGAGGACGGGCTGACGCTGATGGAGTGCGAGGACCTGCTCGCGCTAGGCGAGCTCGCCGACCTCTCGCGGCGCAAGCGCGGCGGCGACGACCGCGTCTTCTTCGTCCAGAACCTGTACTTGAATCAGACGAACGTCTGCCGCGTGAAGTGCAAGTTCTGCGCGTTCGCGGCGACGTCCAAGCAGGCGCATGCTTACACGATCTCGTCGGAAGACCTCGTCGAGGACGCGCTGCGCCAGCGCGAGCGGACCGGCTTCACCGAGATCCACATGGTGAACGGCGAGAACCCGCACGTCGACTTCTCGTTCTACGTCGACACGACGCGCGCGCTGCACGAGGCGCTGCCGGACGTACACCTCAAGCTGTACACCGCGAGCGAGATCCACCACATGTCGAAGCTCGGCGGGATCTCGCACGAAGAGGTGCTGCGCGAGCTGAAGGACGCCGGGCTGGGCTCGCTGCCCGGCGGCGGAGCCGAGGTCTTCGCCGACCGCGTGCGCAAGCTGGTCGCACCCGGGAAGGAGCATCCCGACGAATGGTTCGACATCCACGACACCGCACACAGGCTTGGCATCCCGACGCACTGCACCATGCTGTACGGGCATGTCGAGACGTACGAGGAACGAATCGACCACCTACTCCGGCTGCGCGAGCAACAGGACCGGACAGGTGGCTTCCTCGCCTTCATCCCACTCGCTTTTCATCCGGAGAACACCGTGTTCGAGCGTCGCGGCTGGCGGCACACGACCGGCTCCGACGACCTGCGAATGATGGCCGTCTCGCGCCTGATGCTCGACAACATCCCGAACGTCAAGGCGTACTGGATCATGATGGGGATGCCGCTCGCAGCCGTCGCGCTGCACTTCGGCGCGAACGACGTGCAGGGGACGGTTGTGCGCGAGGAGATCTTCCACGCCGCCGGGGCGCACACCGGGACGGAACAGAAGATCGAGGAGCTCGTGCGCTACGTACGCGACGCTGGACGAATCCCCGTTCAGCGCGACACGCTTTACAACGAGTTGCGGAGGTGGGAATGAGCGTCAAGGACGTCATCGAGGAGGGAGGCTTGGAGGAGTTCATCTCGGCGATGGATCCAAACGTCGAGTGGCGTGGGCTCGGTGACGACCCTCCGGTCTGCCGGAACCGCGACGAGGTGCGCCGTGTGTTCGAAGGGTGGCTGGCGCGCGGGTATAGCGGCGCGCCCGAAATCGTCGCCGAAAGCGGTGACAGGCTCGTGGTCGATCCGCACGTCCAGCCGCCGCCGCCGGAAGCGCCGCAGATCCATCACGTCTTCACCGTCCGCGAGGACCGGATCGTGAAGATGCAGGACTACCCGGACCGGCCTAGCGCGTTGAAGGCAGCCGCAGTCTCGTGATCCGACTCGGCCGCATCTCGTACGTGAACATGGCGCCGGCGTTCTTTCGGCTCGATGCCGACGTCGACGAGACGCTGGGCGTGCCGACGCAGCTCAACGCGCGCCTGCTCGCCGGCGAGCTCGACCTCGCGCCGATCTCGTCGATCGAATACGCGCGGCACGCCGACCGGCTGCGGATCCTGCCGCGGCTCTGCGTGTCCTCGGAGGGAGCGATCGACTCGATCCAGCTCGTCTCGAAGGTGCCGCTCGAGCACGTGCGCAGCGTCGCCGTGACGCCGGACTCCGCGACATCGGTTGTGCTCACGAAGGTGCTGCTTCCCGAGGCGGCGCACGTTCCACTCGGCGACCCGGCCGACGCGAAGCTCTTGATCGGCGACGCGGCGCTGAAGTCGGCATTCGAGGATCCGACACCGCATTACGATCTCGGCCGGCTCTGGCTCGAGCGCACGGGCCTGCCGATGGTGTTCGCCGTCTGGGCGGCGCCGGAGCCGGTGCCGGACGGTCTCGACGAGCTGCAGGACGCACTCGTCGCGTCGGTGCGCGCCGCACGCGCCGAGCCGGAGACGCTCGCATACGAGGCGAGCGAGCGCTACGGCTACCCGGCAGGCTTCCTGGCGCGCTACTTCGAAAAGCTTCGCTACTCCTTCGGTCCCCGGGAGCGCGCCGGCCTGTTGACGTTCCTCGAGCTGGCGCGCGACGCCGGCGAGCTGGAGCGCGTCCCCGAGCTCCGCTTCCTGACTGCCGAGGTCGCCGTATGAGGGTCCGCGACGTGCTGGACAAGGCGCTCGAGGGCGAGCGCATCTCCGACGAGGACGCCGTCACGCTGCTGCGCTCTCGCGACCTCGTCACGGTCGGCAAGGTGGCGAACGAACTGCGCGCACGCAGGACCGATCCTACGCGCGTCACGTTCATCATCGACCGCAACCTCAACTACACGAACATCTGCGTCACCGACTGCGACTTCTGCGCCTTCTACCGGCGCCCCGGGGATCGCAGAGAGGGCTACCTGCTGCCGAAGCCGGTGATCTTCAAGAAGATCGAGGAGACGCTTGCGCTCGGTGGTACGGGCCTGCTCATGCAGGGCGGCCACCATCCCGACCTCGGCATCGAGTACTACGAGGATCTGTTCCGCTCGATCAAGGCGCGCTACACCATCCACCTGCACGCGCTGTCGCCGCCGGAGATCCAGCACATCTCACGGCGCTCAAACCTCTCGATCCCCGACACGCTCACGCGGCTGCGCGACGCAGGCCTCGATTCGATCCCCGGTGGCGGCGGCGAGATCCTCGTCGACCGCGTGCGCGAGATCATCGCGCCGAAGAAGACGAAGACCGACGAGTGGCTGAACGTGCACCGGCATGCGCACCGGCTCGGCATGTCGACGACCGCGACGATGATGTACGGTCACGTCGAGACGCTCGAAGACCGTGTCGAACACATGCGCCGCGTCCGTGAACTGCAGGACGAGACGCACGGCTTCCGAGCGTTCATCTCCTGGACGTTCCAGCGGGACGGCAACCGCCTCGCAGCGAAAGTTCCGCGCGAGAGCATGCCGACGAGCTTCGACTACCTGCTGACGCAGGCGGTATCGCGTATCTACCTCGACAACGTCGACCACATCCAGTCGTCGTGGGTGACGCAGGGATTGAAGATCGGCCAGGTCGCGCTCGGCTTCGGCGCGGACGACCTGGGTTCGGTGATGATCGAGGAGAACGTCGTCTCGGCCGCCGGCACGACGCATCGCACGTCGACCGAGGAGCTCGTGCACCTGATCAAGTCGCTCGGCAAGATCCCGGTGCAGCGCGACACGCTGTACCGCGACGTCAGGGTCTGGAACTAACGCGCATCCTTTGGCTCGGCGGGATGTCGGGTGTCGGCAAGACGACGGCCGCGCGCGCCGTTGCGCGACGCTACGACCTCTGGTTCTACTCGCTCGACTCGCGCACATACGCGCACGCTGAGCGATTGCCGACCGACGTGCGTACGCTCGACGAGCTCTGGGTCGAGCGGGCCCCCGAGCAAATGGCTGACGAGTTCGAGTCGGAGGCGCGTCGGCGCTTTCCGCTCGTACTCGAGGACCTCGCCGCGATCCCGAACGACGGTGCGCCGGTCCTCGTGGACGGCCCACAGCTGCTGCCGGACCTGGTCAGTCAGCCGGCGCTCTTCGTTGTCGCGAAATCGAAGGTGCAGCGCAGGCTCGTCACGGCGCGCGGCTCACTGACGTATTCGCGCACGCGCGACCCGGACCGCGCGCTCGCGAACCGCCTTCGCCGCGACGAACTTCTTGCCGAGCGACTGCGCCTCGGCGCGGCCGTCGTCGAAGTGGCGGAAATGAGCGAAACGGAGCCGCTCGTCGACGCGTTCGTCCACGCGCACGCAGGCGGCTGGATCGCGCGCGCGAACCACGGCGACGTGGCAGCGCGCTGCCGCGATGAGAACGACCGCCGCCTCGGCCAATGGCTGCGGTACTCCGCTGTCGAGCCGCGCGCGCGCGAGGGAACGGTCGAGCTCGCGTGCGAGTGCAATCGGCCGGGTTGTTCAGAGCTCGTACCGGTCTCTTTCGGGGACACCCGTCCGTTCCTGGCTCACTAGATGGTTGATGCCATGCCCGGGTGCGCCTGGGGATGGCTCAGGCCAAGCCGGGCGGTCGCATCCCGCGCAGCCCAGGCTGGTGGCCTGGGCAAGCGGGAGGCGGCCGAGCCGGCGCCGTGCCTGGGCCACCAGCCAGGCGTGCACAGGTGTGGCATCAACCATCTAGCGGCGGGCCCGCTCACGGACGCTCGTCCCTGCGCTTTCAGTTAGCAGCGCCCATGCGACGTATGTCCCGACTAACACCGCAGCGGACCTCCGGGCCGCGTAACCAGCGTGGCTCGCCGCCGAGGATGAGTCAACGCCTCTAGCGTTGTTTCTTCGGCTTCGGCACAACGGCCCGTGCGATGTCGCCGAGGACCGGGCTGTACGACTGCAGCACGCATCCCGCCGGCGCCGTCGACGGAGCCATGCAGTCTCCGATGTACTGCCGTACGTAGGTTGCGATCCACTCGGTCTGTTTCAGCTTCTTCTTCACGCTGTACGCGCCGTGGGAATCGGTGTACGTGGCGGCAATCTCCTTGTACGACCCGAGGATGGATGTTGCGGCGAATACGTGAACGTGGATGTCGCCGACATTCGCGCCGGAGCGGGCGAGGCGACCCGAGATGACCGTCACCTTGTGCTTTGCGTCGTAACGCGACTTCGTCGTCAGCGAGGCAGGTAGCGCCTCGACTGCGCGCAACTCGTACGTCGTCGTCGGGCTCGCGTCACCTGTGCCCGTGGTGAACGGCGTCACGGTGGCCGACCAAAGGTATGCGCCTGCGGTCGGCGGGTTGCGGAACGAGTCATGGAACTCCAGACCGATGTACGTCAGCCTCGCGCCGCCCGGGGCGCCGCCTGCTCCCTGCGGCACGTCGGGCGAGAGAAGGCACCACTGCAGCGTCGGCGGCTGGGTCGGACTCGCGTCGACATAGATCGGGATCACGTATGGCTGGCCCGCAACGGTGAGGAACAAGACCCAAACGCTCGAGTGCGTTCCGGGTGCGCACGTGTTAGTCACATAGCGCGCCGGATCGTCCACGATGACGTTGCCCCCGATCGTCGTCGTCTTGCCCCCCATGAAGACATCGATGTCTGCGTGTGCGACCGTCGATCCAACCGCTGCCGGCGCGAGACCGAAGGCGGCCGGCACGGCGATCGACACCCGCGCCGGCGCGGTCCCCGTCTTCGGAAACGAGAGGTCGAGCTCCGTGTCCGCGATCTTGTTCAGACCCGTCGCGAAGGGGAGCACGTCGAACTCGGGCCTATCGTCGGCCCTCGCGACGCAGGGCGAGAACGCGAGGAGGGCGAGGGCGATCGAGGTTGCCAGCGTGACGCGCACCGAGCGTGGCGTTCCCTCGCGCACTAGCCAAGAAACTCGAGGACGAGTCGCGCGAGCTCCTTCGGCCGCTCCATTGCGACGAGGTGCGCGGCGTCTTCGATCACCACCTCCCGCGCGTTGGGGAGCTCCGCGACGAACCGTTCCGCTGCGCGCGCGACGTCGGGCCAGTCCAGCGCGCCGCGCACGACGAGCGTCGGCGCGCGCACGCGCGAGGGATCGATCTCGACGCGGTGCAGCGAAGCATCGATACCCGCCTGCAGCTCGTAGGCGCGCAGCTGCATCCTGCGCACGCGCTCGCGCAGCTCCTCCGTCACCTCGTCGGGGCCACGCCGCGGCCCGTCGACCCACGCGCGCACCATCAGGTCAGCCGCATCCTCGAAGCGGCCCGCATCGAACAGCTCCTCCTCCTGCGCACTGATCGCCTGCACCTCCTCCGACCAGCCGAAGGGGTTGGCGGACACGAGCACGAGCTTCGTCACACGCTCGGGAGCAGCGAGCGCCGCTTCGAGCTCTGCCCGGCCGCCGAAGGACGTTCCTACGAGCGCCGCCTCGCCGGTGAAGGACGAGAGCACGGACTCCGCGAGCGAATGCTCGCCGGGAGCCAGCGGCGTCGAACCGTAGCCGGGCAGGTCCGGGGCTAGCACGCTGTGCCGCTCCTCGAGCAGCGGCCGTACATCGTCCCACTCGCCCGAATCCGTGATCCCCGAGTGGATGAGAACGATCTGCACTAACGGAATCATCACGCAAGGCGGCTACCCTGGATCCGGGTCGTGCTCCGCCGCCTAGTCATCGTGCTCCTTCTCGGTCTGGTCCCGACCGCGGCCGCGCGCGCGCAGGGAAGCGATCGCAGCCTGCTCATGCCCGGCGTGTCGTACACGCGCCAGGTCGAGTTCACGCCGCACGGGCCGGTCGTGTTGCACGTGATCAACGCGCCGAAGCCCGGCGGCCTCTACTCGCTGCTGCCCGTCCTTTCGAACAACGCGATCGTGGGCAGCGAGCGCGTCACCGAGATGGAGAAGCGCGTGAGCGCGACCGCGACAGTCGCCGGCGTCAACGGCGATCTTTTCAACTGGAACGACGGGCACCCGAGCGGCGTCTTGATTCAGAACGGCGTGCTCGAGCATCAACCGCTGCCGGGGCGCTCGAGCATCGGGATCACGGGCGACGGCTCCCTGCACGTCGACCGCGTCGCGTTCAAAGGATTCTGGGACGGAACGGGACAGCGTCGCGCCGTTACGCTGAACGAGTTGGAAAGTGCGAACGGCGTCTCACTCTTCACTCCGGCGTGGGGGCCGAGGACGCCCGGCACGACGTCGGTGGAGGCCGTGCTGCGGCCGTTCCCCACTGCGGCGCCCAACACGGACCTCGTCGGCGTTGTGACGCAGATCTCGTCGACGCAGGGCTCGACCGCAATCCCGCCGGACGGGGCCGTCCTGCAGGCGCGGGGCTCAGCTGCGGGCTACCTTGCGGCCGAAGCGCCCGTCGGCACGCCCGTCACCGTGCGCTTGACGCTGAACCCGACCTGGGACGGAGTCGTCAACGCACTCGGCGGCGGCCCGGTGATCGTGCGCGACGGCAAGCCGGTCTTTCGCGCGAACGAGGACTTCACGGCATCGCAGCTCTCGCCGCGCAGCCCGCGCGCGGCGGTCGGCCAGCGCGCCGACGGGCGGATCCTCCTCGTTGCCGTCGACGGGCGGCAGCCCGGCTACAGCGTCGGGATGACGAACTTCGAGCTGGCGCTCGCGCTGATGCAACTCGGCTGCGTCACCGCATCCGCGCTCGATTCCGGGGATTCGACGACGATTGCATTCGACGGGCAGCTTCTCAACCGCCCCTCGGATCCCGGCGGCGAGCGCTCGGTCGCCGAGGCGCTGCTCGTTGCGTACACGGGCGTCTACGCGCCGGCGGTCGCCGAGCCCGTGCTCTCGCCGAACGACGACGGAGTCGCGGAGAACGAGACGCTCTCCTACAAGGTCGTCCGTCCGAGCACTGTGCAAGCCACGCTCGTCGGCCCGGGGAACATCACGCTGCCGATCGACGCCGGCCCACGCACGCCGGGGACCTATCGCTTCGCGTGGACGGGCAAGGACGCGACTACGGCCGCGGTCGAGCCGGAGGGCAAGTGGCGCTTCACGGTGACCGCGACCGACGATCAGGCGCAGGCGTCCACGGCCGATCGCTTCTTCGACTTGAACAACACGCTCGGTTCGCTCGCCGTCCAGCCGTCGTCGCTCAAGCTGCGAAATACGGGCACGCGGCTGTCCGCGTCGTTTGCGCTCGCACGCGCCGCGAAGGTGACGGTGACGGTGGAGACCGCGAACCAGATCGTCGTGCGCGTGCTCACGCGGGCGGACCTCGACGCGGGAACGCAGGTGCGCACATGGGACGGCCGTGACGGCGCAGGCCGTCTTGCCTACGGCGGGTCGTACCAAGTGCACGTCGTTGCGATGAACGACATCGGCCGCGTGGACCTGCGCGCGCCGTTCAGCGCGCGTAGGTAGCCTCCCGCGGGTGGCGCTCGCGAGCCTGTCGGGGTCGGTCACCTCGTTCGTCCGCGACCACGGGCTCTACGCCGTCTTCGTGCTGATGCTCGTCGATGCCGTCCTCCCGGCCGCGAGCGAGCTCGTGATGGTGGTGGGAGGCGCCCTCGCGGCGGGTGCGTTCGGCGCGAGCGCGTCGATCTTCGGCGCACAACTTGGGCGCGGGTTTCCCTCGTACATCGCGATCGCGCTCGCGGGCACCATCGGGTACCTGCTTGGGTCCGTCGGCGGCTGGGCGATCGGCCTTTACGGCGGCCGCCCGTTGCTCGAGCGCCACGGTCGTGTGCTGCACGTTTCGCCGGCAAACCTCGCTCGCGCGGAGCGTTGGTTCGACCGTTACGAGGATTGGGCTGTGTTCGTCGGGCGGATCACACCCGTCGTGCGGTCGTTTGTCTCGATTCCCGCGGGCGTCTTCCGCGTCGGGCTCGCGCGCTACACGATCCTCACGCTCGCAGGCTCCGCGCTCTGGTGCTTCGCTCTCGCCGGTGTCGGCTGGGGCCTCGGCGCGAGCTACGAGCGCTTCCACCACGACTTCGGCTATGTCGAAGTCGCTGTCGTTGCAGGAGTTTTGCTGCTCGCGGCCTACGCGCTCGTGCGGCGGCGCCGTGCTTGACGTCGATCCGGCCGCGCGCGCGTCTGTAGGCGGAGCCGGGCTTGGCCCGGCGGGAGCCCAAGAAGGGTCTGGACAGCGCGAGCAGTAGAAGGAGAGGGCTCGTGGGGGAACCACGGGTTCCCCCACGAAGGCTCGCCTACACTGTCCTAGCCCCGTGCCCCGGATTCCTCTCGTCGACGTCAAAGCCCAGTACGCGCCGCTCGTTTCCGAGCTCGAGCGTGCGTTTGCCGAGGTGCTCGAAACCGGCGCCTTCATCCTCGGCCCGAACGTGCAGGCTTTCGAGCGCGAGGCCGCGGACTACCTCGGCGTCCCGCAGACGATCGGCGTGGCGAACGGCACCGACGCGTTGGTACTCGTGCTCGACGCGCTCGGCATCGGCTCTGGCGACGAGGTGATCTGCCCGTCGTTCACGTTCTATGCGACCGCCGAGGCGATCGCGCGCCGCGGCGCGACGCCCGTCTTCGCGGACATCGATCCCACGACGTACAACCTCGATCCCGAGGACGTCGCCGCGCGGATCACCCCGCGCACGCGCGCAATCATGCCGGTGCACCTGTTCGGCCGGCCCGCGCCGCTGGACGAGCTCGCGACACTCGGCATGCCGCTGATCGAGGACGCGGCGCAGGCGTTCGGCTCGCCCGGCGTCGCGCGCGTCGGCGTCGCCTCGACGTTCAGCTTCTACCCGACGAAGAACCTGTTCGGTTTCGGCGACGGCGGTCTCGTTGCGGTCACCAACGACGAGCTCGCCGACCGAGTGCGACTGCTCCGCTTCCACGGCTCGCGCGACAAGGTGGACTTCCACTTCATCGGTTACAACTCGCGCCTCGACGAACTGCAGGCGGCTGTGCTGCGTGTCTTCCTTCCGCACCTCGACGAATGGACCCGAATGCGTCAAGAGGCTGCCCACCGCTACGAGGTTTTGGGTCTAGGGGAAAGCGTCGACCTCCCGGTCGACGAGCCGGGTCATGTCTACCACCTCTTCGTCAGCCGCTCGCCGGAGCGCGACCGCATCGTCGCCGCGCTGCGCGGGGCCGAGATCGGCTGCGCGACGTACTACCTACCGCCGCTCCATCTACAGCCCGCGCTGCGCTTCCTCGGCTGGACGGAAGGCTCGCTGCCCGAGACCGAGAAGCTCGCGTGCGAGAACTTCTCCGTCCCGCTGTGGGCGGGAATCACTGGTGAGCAGCAGGAGCGCGTCGTCGACGTCGTCCGCAGCGCGGTGGGCGCGCCGGTCGCATGACTTTGCCGATCACGCGGCATCGGCTCGCCAATCTGCTCGCGGACGCTGTTCTGATCGCGCTCGCGTGGCGGCTCACGTTCTGGATCCGCTTCGACCAGACGATTCCGCCCTTCTACCGGCACCTGCTCTCGGCGCAGACGTTCGCGATCGTGATCGCGATCAAGCTCGTCGTCTTTGTGCTCTTCGGCTTCTACAACCGCTGGTGGCGCTACGTCTCGACGCGGGACATGTGGGGTGCGGCGCGCGGAGTCGTCGTCGCGTCGCTGCTGGTGGACCTGACGCTGTACGCGTTTCCGCCGGTGCACACGGCCCGGCTCCCGCGCGGGATTGCGCTGATCGACATCCTGCTTCTGCTCGCGTTCGTCGCAGGCTCTCGCCTGCTCGCGCGCACGCTGATCGAGCGCCCCGCGCCGGGCGGGCTCGTCGCGCGCGGGAAGGAGGTGCTGATCGCCGGTGCCGGCGACGCGGCCGACGGGATCCTGCGCGAGCTGCAGCGGACGCCGCAGCTCGGCTACACGCCGATCGGGCTCGTCGACGACGACCGGCGCAAGAAGAACCTGCGCCTGCACGGTGTACGCGTGCTCGGCACGACGGACAACCTGCGCCACATCCTCCGCGATTCCGCACCGGACGAAGTGCTGATCGCGATGCCGTCCGCATCGGGCGAGACGCGCCGGCGGATCGTCGACGCCGCCGCGGCCGAGGGCGTTCCCGTCAAGACGCTGCCCGGCCTGCACGAGCTGATCGCAGGCGAGCTGAACCTCGCCGGGCAGATCCGCCCCGTGCAGGTCGAGGACGTGCTCGGGCGCGAGCCGGTCGACGTCGATCTCGCCGAGGTCGCCGATTATCTGGCCGGCCAGACCGTGCTCGTCACCGGCGCGGGCGGCTCGATCGGCGCCGAGCTCTGCCGCCAGATCGCGCGTGTCGGGGCGGGACGGCTCGTGCTCGTCGACAACGCCGAGCCGGCGCTCTTCGAGATCGAGCGCGAACTCGTGGACGAGCGCGGCTTCCCTGCCGCGCTGCCTGTGCTCGCGGACGTGGGAAACCGCGCCAAGCTCCGCCAGGTCTTCGACAAGTACCGGCCCGCCGTCGTCTTCCACGCCGCCGCGTACAAGCACGTCCCGCTGCTCGAGGCAAATCCGCTCGAGGCGGTGCGCAACAACGCGCTCGTCACGAGCGTGCTCGCGGAGATCGCCGTCGAGTTCCAGACGGATTGCTTCGTCCTCGTCTCCACCGACAAGGCGGCGAACCCGAAGAACCTGCTCGGCCAGTCGAAGGCGCTCTGCGAATGGATCGTCCAGGCCTACGGCTCTCGCACCGACATCACCACGCGCTTCTGCGCCGTGCGCTTCGGCAACGTGCTCGGCTCGTCCGGCAGCGTGATCCCGATCTTCCGCAAGCAGATCGAGCGTGGCGGCCCGGTCACGGTCACGCATCGGGAGATGACGCGCTTCTTCATGACGATCCCCGAATCGGTCTCGCTGATCGTCCAGGCCGGCGGGATGGGCGGCCGCGGTCAGGTCTTCGTCCTCGACATGGGCGAGCCCGTCTCGATCCTCGAGCTGGCGAAGAACATGATCCGGCTCTCCGGCAAGGAGCCGGAGAAGGACATCGAGATCCGCGTGATCGGCGCACGCGCCGGCGAGAAGATTCACGAGGAGCTCTGGAACGACGGCGAGACGACGCAGCTCACGTCGCATCCGAAGATCCTCTTCGCGTCGGCCGAGCCGGTCGATCCCGTCTGGCTCGAGGCCGAGCTGCGCGAGCTGGAGCGACTCGTCGAGGAGGGCGAGACGCTCGAGCTCGTCGGGAAGCTGACGGCGATGACCCGCGAGCCGCAGCGACTGCGCCTCGGCGTCGAGACGCGCACGTCGACGAAGATCTAGCCGGACGCTTCCAGCTCGCGCTTCACGATCGCGAGGTTGTCGCGCCAGACGTCCTCGGGCAGCGGCGGGAGCACCTCGTCCCAGACCGCGGCGAAGCTGCCGATCAGCTGTGGGAAGCGTGCTGGACGCGCCATGAACCACCAGTGCAGGTGTTCGCCGCCGTCTCCCCAGCGGCAGACGTGGACACGGCCGATGTCGGGGACGGCGCGGACGGCGCGTTCGACCCGCGCGAGCATTACGCCGAGCTCGGCGGCGTCGGCGTCCGGTAGGTCGCCCGGTTCCGCGTAGTGCGCGCGCGGTTCGAGCAGGACAACCATCGGGAGTCCCGTAGGCTTGTCGAAAGCACGGAGCCGCCAACGGGCGTCCGTCCAGAGGTACGCGTCGTCGTCGCTGGTGCATGCGTGACAGTCGACGCCGCCTTCGCCGTGGCGTTGCGGATCCTGTTCGGCCGGCGCCTCGAGCGCGCGCGGGCGGAACTCGCCGTCGAACGGGAAGGTGTCCCATTCCTCGACCGGCGGCATGCGCAGGGAGTCCTTCGCGCGCTCCCACAGCTGCTCGGGCGTTTCCGGCACGAGGACGATGCTAACGTCGCGGCGGATGAAATGGCCGCAGTCGTTCTACGACCGACGCCGCGGCGAGGGATGCTCTCCCGCAGGCGGAGTTTCGAGCCGACGTTGCTGTGCTGGCGGCGCTGCTGAAGTCGTGACACCTTCGTCACGGTTGCGCGCCGATGCGCTGCCTAGGATGGCTCGGTGGACTTGAACCCCGAGCAGCGCCGTGCGGTCGAGGCCGTCCGCGGCCCCGTCTGCATCCTCGCCGGCGCTGGCTCCGGCAAGACGACGACGATCACGCACCGGATCGCCCGCCAGGTGAGGAGCGGGACGTTCCGCGCGGACGAGATCCTTGCCGTCACGTTCACCGACAAGGCTGCGGGGGAGTTGCGCGCGCGGCTCGAGGCGCTGGGCGCGCCGGGCGTTCGCGCGCGCACGTTCCACTCGGCGGCACTCGGACAGCTGCGGCACTTTGCACCGGAGCGCGTCGGGCGGATCGTCCCGTCGAAGGCGCTCGCGCTGCGGAACATCGGCAACACCCTGCCGATGCCGTACAAGTTCCGTCCCGCAGGCGATCTCGCGACCGAGGTCGAGTGGGCGAAGAACCGGCGCATCACGCCCGAGCGCTACCTGGAGGAGCTCGGCGACCGCGAGCCGCCGATTCCGGCCGACCTGATGCAGCGCGTGTACGCGCGCTACGAGGCCGGTAAGCGTGAGCGCGAAGCAGTCGACTTCGAGGATCTGCTCGAGCATGCGATCCAGATGTACGAGGACGACGACCAGGCGCTCGCGACCTTCCGCGATCGCTACCGCGCCTTCACCGTCGACGAGTATCAGGACGTGAACCTGCTGCAGCAGACGCTGCTCGAGCTGTGGCTCGGCCCACGCGACGATCTCTGCGTCGTCGGCGACGACTACCAGTCGATCTACGCGTTCACGGGCGCCGGTCCCGAGTACCTGCTCGGGATGCCGAAGCGCTTTCCGCACGCGGCCGTGATTCGGTTGGAGGAGAACTACCGCTCCACCCCTCAGCTGCTCGCGCTGGCGAACCGGCTCGTCCCGCAGCTCGGCGGAGCAGAGAAGAAACTGCGTGCTACGCGCGCCGACGGGCCCGAGCCGGAGCTGGCGCAATGCGTCGACGAGGGCGAGTTCGTCGTGCGGCGGATCCGCGAGCTCGAGGTGCCGCACGAAAAGATCGCGATCCTGGGCCGCACAAACGCCAGGCTCGTCGATTTCGAGGAGGCGCTGCACGAAGCAGGGATCCCGTCGCAGGGCGCATCCTTCCTGTCCCGCGAGAGCGCACGCTACGTTCTGCGGAAGCTCGGCTCGCCGGCGGACGTGCGCCGACTCGCGGAGGAGCACGGCTGGCTCGAGCAGCCGCCGGACAAGCTCGGCGAGCGCGAGCTCGTGCGGCAGAACGACCTTGCGCGCCTCGTCCGGCTCGCCGACGAGCTCGGCGCGCTCGACGGCCCGTCGTTCGTCGCCGAGCTCGAGCGACGCTTCGGCGACGGCGGCGAGTCACGCCGCGGCGTGCACCTCCTGACGCTGCACGGCGCGAAAGGGCTCGAGTTCGAAGCGGTGTTCGTCGCGCACGTCGAGGAGAAGGAGCTGCCGGTGAAGCTCGCCAAGACCCCGGCCGAGATCGCGGAGGAGCGGCGCCTTCTCTACGTCGGCCTCACGCGCGCGAAGCGGCACCTGTTCGTCACGTGGACGCGGAAGCCGAGCCGGTTCCTCGGCGAGCTCGGAGTCCAGCGGGAGACTCCGCAGCGCCGCGAGGCCGATCCGGACGATCCTGTCTTCGCGTTGCTGAAGAAATGGCGGCTGGAGCGAGCGCGTGCGGACGAAGTCCCGGCCTACGTCGTGTTCCACAACTCGACGCTGGCCGAGATCGCCGGCCGCAAGCCGCGCACGCTGCACGATCTCGCGTCGGTTCCCGGCGTCGGGCCGGCGAAGCTCGAGCGCTACGGCGACGAGCTGCTCGCGGCACTTGCGGCGGTCTAGAAGGTGGATGAGTCTGCTGCGGCTTATGAGGTCGTCTATCGCGAAGCGATTAGGGCGCTCGACCTCCAGCGCAGCTCGTTCGACAGCTTGCGCGCCCGCGTTGGCTTCTTGCTCTCCGCGGCGACAATCGCGACCTCATTCTTGGGTGGACTGGCTCTGCGACAAACGAGCGACGCAGGGAGTTGGGTCGCTGTCGCCCTCTTCGTAGGCTTTGGCGCCGTGTCGTTGCGCCTTCTGTGGCCACGTCTGGAAGGGGCAGAGGGATTTAGCGCGAAGCCGAGCGTCGTCATCGACGAATACCTGGAGCCCGCCGAAGGCGTTGCACAGGAGCTCTTCATCATTTACCGTGACCTCGCGCTCTTTGCAGAGGAGGCACATGACTACAACAGGGACGAGCACCTCAAGCCGCTCACCAACTATTTCAGGTTGGCGATCACGCTTCTCATGGCCGAGATCGTGGCGTGGGTTGTGGATCTGGCGATCCGGAAAGATGCGTCCCATGGCGAAGCCTCGTCCGACAGGTTCCATCAATCCGATGCGGCCGTATCCGGGCGACGAGAAGCGGCCGAAATAGGCTCCGTCTCAGTTCTGAACGGCTGACAGCAACAGCTCGAGCATCATCTCCGGGTCGCGGCGTACGCGCGTCCTCGACTCCGCGCTCCGCTTCTCGAGTTTGAGCGCGCGCGGATCCGAAAGCGGCACCAGCCGCCCCTCGCTGATCAGCGCTTCGTCGACTCCGCCGAGCCTTCCGCCGTACGTCGTGTAGACAGGAACGCTGAGCGCGGCCGCCTCGCGGTTCATCGTCCCGCCGGCCGACACCACGAGGTCGGCGAGCGCGATGAGGCTCTGCGCATCGACCGCGCTGCGCGGGACGATCACGGAGGGCAACGCGAGCCCGTCGACGAAGTCGCGCTGCTCGTCGGTGCGTGGCAGCACGATCGCGTGCACGTCGGCTCGCTTCCCGAGGAAATCGAGCGTCAGCGGGAAGAGCGGGTTCGAGTGCCGGTGGTAGAGCGAGACGTCCGGCGGCGGGCGGAGCACGACGAGCACGCGCGCCGGATCGAGCTCGAACGGCGCGAGCACCGATTCGTCGGGCTCGAAGTCCGAGAGGTAGTACTCCTCCTTCAGGCCCGGGTACTGGAGGAGCTTCGGCGGCTCGGCGCCGTAGCGCACGAGCCGCTCCGGCGGGATCGCGTCCGGGACGACGACCCTGGTCGCCGCGCGGCAGCCGAGCTGGTGCTGCAGCCACGCCCACTCGTAGTCGAACGTCGTCGAGCTCGGGATCCCGAGCCGCCGCGCGGTCAGCGTCAGCTCGTGCGAGCCGTGCGCGAGCGCGACGTCGAAGTCACGGTCGCGCGCCCACCTGCGCAGGGCACGCAGGCGCGACCACATCTGCCGCGCCTTGCCGAACGACGAGCGGCCCCCGTGGTGCCCGATCACTTTCGCCTCGAGTCCGTGCGATTCGATCAGTTGAATCGTCTGCGCGTAGTCGCGCGTCGTGATCTGCACCTCGTCGCCGCGGGCGCGGAGCAATGAGATCAGCGGCCGAAAGACGAGCGGATGGGCGCTCGCGGTCATGTCGATCCAGACCTTCACCACGCGAGCACGCCTCGTGACACCTTGTCACTTGGCGAAGCGGGGGTTCGCTCCACGTACCGCTCGTGCCAGAGCGTGAACGCGAGCAGTCCCCACAGCTGGCGGCTCCAGTCCTGCTTGCCCTGCACGTGCTCGTCGATGAGGCGGCTGATCACCTCGTGGCGGAAATAGCCCAGTCTCCGGACCTGGTCCGGGGACAGCGTGTCGCGCGCGAACGGCTCCAGCTCGCCGCGCAGCCACGCCGCGGCGGGAATCGAGAAGCCGCGCTTCTTGCCGTAGACGATCCATTTCGGGAGAAGCGGAGCGGCCGCCTTGCGGAGGAGCACCTTCTTGCTGAGCCCGCGCACCTTGTGCCGCGTTGGTAGCGCGAGCGCGAAGCCGGTGACGACTGGATCGAGGAACGGGACGCGCGCTTCCAGCGAGTGCGCCATCGACGCGCGATCCGTCTTCACGAGCAGGTCGTCGACGAGATAGATGCCGAGGTCGACGTCCTGGAGGCGCGCGAGCAGCTCGGCGCCTTCCGTCTCCGCGAAGCGTTCGCGGTAAACGTCGACCGGATCGAAATCCGAGCGTCGGCC
>Ga0099827_10000334_pt1 | contig 20469 bp, 18 predicted proteins | sample CZO8metaG_FD_79339 | JGI IMG/M metagenome (GOLD analysis project Ga0099827, IMG submission 79339) | Vadose zone soil microbial communities from the Eel River Critical Zone Observatory, Northern California, USA - CZOApr15con1.8 metaG | ecosystem: Environmental > Terrestrial > Soil > Vadose zone ...
AAAGTCGGGTTGGAGGTGCGGGGTATCATCCTTCCTGCGTGGCGTGGGCCCGTGGCGCAGCCTGGGAGCGCGTCTGACTGGCAGTCAGAAGGTCAGGGGTTCGATTCCCCTCGGGTCCACCAATTTTTTGAACTCAGACCTGTCGCTTACGCTGTCACCACCTGAGACACGAGCGCTGTAACTGACACCCTATTTGACACCTTATTTGACACCCTATCGCTGCGCCGTATGCCCGTGACCAGAGGTAGTCAGCCATCTGAAGCGTGGCAACGGTTGCGGAAACCGTTGCGACGAGGTGTGCGGTTCAATAATTACGTCGCACCGCGCCCGGGGCGGCGCGTGAGCGGCTGAAAGTCTCAACCGGATAGGATTGGCCGCCGGGGTGGCGGACTCTCTCATCTATTCGCTGGTACGCGTCCTCGTGGACCTGATTGCGGTGAGGGGCAGCGACCAGGCCCAGCTTCGAGCTGAGATGCTCGTGCTCCGCCGCCAGGTTCAGGTTCTGGAGCGCCAGATCAGGCGGGTGCGCTGGAGCCCCGGCGATCGGATGATCATGGCCGCCCTGCGGGACCGCCTCCCTCGATCGGCTTGGGCCGGATTGCTGGTGAAGCCGAAGACGGTGCTCGCCTGGCATCGAGCATTGGTGCGCCGGAAGTGGGCGGGCTATCGCAGCCGGCCGCGGCGAGGCCGGCCGCCGACCTCTGTGGAGCGCCGCCAGCTGATCTTGCGAATGGCGCGTGAGAATCCCCGCTGGGGCTACTTCCGGATTCGCGGCGAGCTCCTGAAGCTGGGCTACACGGTTGCGGCGACCACGATCAGATCGGTACTGCTCGCGGCTGGCATCCCGCCAGCTGGTCGCCGATCTCAGCTGACCTGGAAGCAGTTTCTGGCTGCCCATGCCGAGAGCTTGGTGGCGGCCGATTTCTTCAGTGTCGACACGATCTTCTTCAAGCGGCTCTACGTCCTTATCTACGTGCACCTGGCGACGCGCCGGGTCTTGGCTGCGAGCTGCACCGCCCAACCGACCGAAGCTTGGGTCACTCAGCAGGCCCGCAATCTCATCTGGACGCTCGACGAAGAAGCCATTGACCTAAGCGTTGTGATCCATGATCGGGACAAGAAGTTCGCGCCTAAAGCCGACGCTGTGTTCAAGTCAGAAGGCGCTCGAGTGGTCCTCACCCCGATCAGGGCGCCGATTGCGAACGCCCACGCCGAGCGCTGGATCGGGAGCTGTCGCCGAGAGTGCCTCGATTGGATGCTTGTTCTCAATCAACGACACCTCGAGGCGATCTTGAACGATTACTGCTCCCACTACAACAAGGAGCGGCCGCATCGGAGCCACAACCTGCGACCACCAGCGTCTCGGGGCGATCCGACTACTCCTGGCGGCGGGCAGGTCGCGCGAAGCACTCGCCTCGGCGGGCTACTCAGCGACTACCGCTACGTACGGCCTGCCGCTTGATGACATTTTCGAACCCAACAAGGCTCACTACCTCCTCGTCCTTATCTATATGTGTCGGCCGCGTCCTTGCTCGCGATAACTGCATATCGGCAGCCGAAATTTGCCTTTTGCGGCCAGAATGGTTATTGACGGTGGCCGCAACCTGATGTAAGTTCCGCTGCGCAGATCACGGACTCCATATTGAAGAATCGCCGCCCTGGTGGGAGGGATATTTTGGACGCTCGCAGCTGAAAAACAAGCTCACGCGTCGCGACTTCATCGTGTGGTCCGGCGGCGTCGCCACCTTGGCGGCCACCGGCGGGATCAGTGCACTGCTGGAGGCTTGTGGAAGCGCTCCATCACCGGCGGGACCGGTCGAAAAGGACGTGAGCAAGCTCTACGCCGCGGCCAAGTCCGAAGGCTCTGTGACGTGGTGGACAGCCCATTACGAGCAGTCCGCCGCTGAATCCATGGCGGCGGCGTTCAAGGCCAAGTACCCTGGGATCGACGTCAACCTGCTCCGCCAGACGGCCCAGGTCCTCAACACGCGTCTCAACTCTGACCTGAAGGCGGGGAGTACGGATTGCGACCTCTTCTGCTCGACCGACGAGGGCCACTACCCGCCCCTGATCAAAGGCAACTATCTCGCCCAGTACACGCCGCCCGACCTTGACCTCTTGCCCAAGCAGTTCCAGAACCTCAACCCTGACCACTACTACCACCTGGGCGCGATCGGTTTCGTCGTCATCAACTACCGGACGGACAAGGTCACGACGCCGCCCAAGAACTGGACCGAGTTCGCGAGCAGCGCCTGGAAGGACAAGACGACCACCGGCCACCCAGGGTTCTCGGGCTACGTGGGACAGTGGGCCACGGCAATGCTCCGCACCTATGGGGATAGCTGGCTCAACAACTTCAAAGACACGAACCCCAAGATCAACCGGTCCGTCAACGACACGGTCACCGATATCAAGTCCGGTGAGCGCCAGGTCGGTGCGGGCCCAGACAACTACAGCCTTGCTTCCAAGGCGAATGGCGTGCCAATCGACATCCACTTTCCGGACGACGGCGCCGTGATCGTGCCCGGTCCGGTCGGTATCTTGCAGGCTTCCAAGCATCCCAACGCCGCGCGGCTGTTCACCAATTTCATGTACTCGAAGGAGTATTCGCAGGCCTTGGTGACTACCTTCAACTACCCCCTGCGCGAGGACATCGCCCCGGCGATCGGCGTCCCCAAGCTCGACAAGATCAAGGTCCTGCGCAACACGGTCGATCAGCTCACCAAGGAACTCCCGACCGCCATCCAGAAATGGCGTTCGGTGATGGGTGTCTAGCCAAGCGCAGACGACAAGATCCGGCCGGCATTTCCTGCAGATCCCTGGCCCCACGAACGTGCCCGACCGGGTCTTGAGGGCGATGGACCGCTCCGTCGTGGACCACCGCGGCCCGGAGCTGCCAGAGGTGACCCTCGAGGTGGTTGCGAATCTGCGGCGGGTCTTCGGCGCGGCTGAAGGCCGAATCGCGCTCTGGGCGGGGTCGGGAACCGGTGCGTGGGAGGCGGCCGTCGTCAACACGCTCAACCCGGGTGACCAGGTCCTCGCGTTCAACAACGGCACCTTCGCCGAGAAGTTCGCCGAAGTCGCCCGAAAGTTCGGCGCCGAAGTTGACCTCGTGGAGATGCGCTGGGGTGACGCAGTCTCGCCAGAGCTCGTCGCGGCCAAGCTGAAGGATCACGCCGCGGTGCTGGTCGTGCACAACGAGACTTCCACCGGAGTCACCTCCGACCTGGCTGCAATCCGCCGGGCGATCGATGCCTCCGGGCATGACCCGCTGCTGCTCGTGGACACGGTCTCCTCGCTCGGCTCGATCGACTTCCGCTTCGACGAGTGGCGGATGGACGTCGCCCTGACCGGCTCGCAGAAGGGTCTGATGCTTCCACCGGGCATCGCCATCTGCTGCGTCTCTGCACGCGCGGTCGAGCGCTCGAAGCAGGTGACGACCCCGCGCAGCTTCTACGACTGGGGTCCGCTCCTTGCGGCCATGGAGAGCGGCTACTTCCCGGCGACGCCACCCACACTCGAGCTGTACGGACTGCGCGAGGCGCTGCGCATGCTCAATGAGGAGGGGCTGGACCGTGTCTACCGGCGGCACGGCCGGCTGGCCGAAGGCGTGCGGCGCGCTGTCGAGGCGTGGGACATGGCGTTTCTCTGCCACGAGCGAGAGCGCCTCTCCAACTCGCTGACGGCGGTCGTCTGCGAGACCGCAAACACCGACGAGCTGCTTCGCCTCTCCGAGGCTCACCTCAACCTGTCGCTCGGCGCCGGGCTCGGCCGCCTGAAAGGCAAGGTCTTCCGGATCGGGCACCTCGGCGCGCTCAACGAGCTCGAGGTTCTGGCCACGCTCGGCGGGGTGGAGCTGGCGCTGGGAATGGCGGGCGAGAAAGTCGAGTTCGGGTCGGGCGTCGCCGCCGCTCAGAAGTGGTTCCAGCAAGACGGTTGGTAGGCGCGCGCTGGCGCGCCCGCCCGGAAGCTTCCTCACTCCTTTTCCTGGCCGCCGTGATCGTGCTCGCCGTCATGGTGCTGGTCCCGATCTGCTGGCTCCTGCTGACATCCTTCCAGGATCCGGCCACCCAGCAGCTGACTTTCGACAACTATCGATCGGCGTTCACGCACTCCTACCTGCTCGACCCCATCGTCAACTCGTTCAAGATGGCGTTCGCGGTCGGGTTGATCGCTGTCGGAGTGGGCACCCCGCTGGCCTGGCTGGTCTCGCGGACCGACATGCCCGGCCGCCGCCTCTTGCGACCCTTGATCCTCGCCGGCTTTGTCACCCCATCCTTCCTGGGCGCCAACGCGTGGATCTTCCTGGCCGCGCCTAACTCGGGGATGGTCAACAACTGGATTCGCGACCTCTTCCAGGTCGACCATCCGGTCTTCAACATCTACGGGCTCGGCGGCTGCATCTTCGTGATCGCCCTCTACTCGATTCCGTACACGTTCTCATTCGTCTCAGCCACCCTCGAGCTGATGTCGTCCGAGCTCGAGGACGCCGCGACCACGCTCGGCTCGGGCACCTTCCGGACGACCTTCTCGATCACGCTGCCGCTGGCGCTGCCGGCCATACTCGCGGGCTTCGTCCTCTCCTTCCTCGAGGCGATCGAGCTCTTCGGGCCGCCCGCCTTCCTGATGATCCCGGCCCGCCAGCAGGTAATGACGACGCAGCTCTACCTCTTCTTCTCCGAGTTCCCACCGCAGATCGAGGTTGCCGCCGCCTATGCCATGCCGCTCCTGCTGGTGACGGTCACGCTGCTGTGGGTGCAGCGTCGCCTCCTCGGCCGCCGCCGGTTTGTCACCGTGAGCGGCAAGGGCGGTGTCCGGCGCCGGATGGCGCTCGGGCGCTGGCGCTGGCCCTTCGCGGTCCTTGCATTCATTCCACCCTTCCTCTCCGTGCTGCTGCCCTACTTCGCCCTGCTTGTGGTCTCACTCCAGCGCGTCTGGGGCAAGGGGGTGTTTTCACCGGGCAACCTTGGCCTCTACTGGTACAAGTGGGCGATCTTCGACAACCCGACGACGCGGAACGCGATAGAGCATTCACTTGAGTACAGCGCCGCAGCCGCAACCCTCTCGGTCGTCGTGGCGACGCTGGTGGCGTACCTGGTCGTGCGCCGGCTGGTCCTGTTCGCGCCAGCGCTCGGATTCGTGGCGATGGCGCCCTTTGTGGTTCCGGGGATCGTGCTTGCGATCGGCTTCCTGGCCGCCTACTCGCGGCCCCCGCTGCTGCTGTACGGCACTCCCTTCATCCTGATCGCCGCCTACGCGACCCGCTTCCTGCCGATCGCTTACTCCAACGGCCAGTCGATCCTTCAGGGCATCAATATCGACCTCGAGAACGCAGCCCGGACGTTGGGTGCGGGCCGCCTCCGCTCGATGTGGGAGATCACACTTCCGTTGCTCCGGCGTGGCATCCTCTCGGGCTGGTTGCTGGTGTTGATCCCTGCGCTCCGCGAGCTGTCGGCGTCAGTCTTCCTCTTCACGCCCAAGACTCACGTGATCACGACCGTGATCTTCGACTTCTCGGACGCGGGCAATTACGAGGCGGTTTCGACAATGGGGATCCTGATGATGCTGATCACGTTCGTGATCGTCATTGCGGCGTACCGCTTGATGGGCCGAGACCTTGCTGCCCGCAGCTCCTACGCATAATCACCCGTATATGAGCGGGATCCACATCGCTCAGCTCCGCAAGGTGTACGGCGACACGATTGCCCTCCACGACATCGACCTCGAGGTCGAAAACGGCGAGGTGATGGCGCTGCTCGGGCCATCCGGCTGCGGCAAGACGACGACGCTCCAGCTGCTGGCCGGCTTCTTGCGGCCGGACGCTGGCGAGATCCGAGTCGCCGACCGCGTGGTTTCGACGGCCCGGTCGGTCGTCCCGCCGGAGCGGCGGAACATGTCGCTGATCTTCCAGTCCTACGCGATCTGGCCTCACAAGACCGTCCGTGAGAACGTCGCCTTCGGGCTGCAGGTGCGCAGCGTGGCGCGCGGCGAGATCACCCGGAGGGTCGACCGGGCTCTGGCCACCGTACGCCTCGACCGGCTGGCCGATCGCTACCCGGCCGAGCTTTCCGGCGGCCAGCAGCAGCGCGTGGCGCTGGCGCGCGCGATGGTTGTCGAGCCCGACATCCTGCTCCTCGACGAGCCCCTCTCCAACCTCGACGCCAACCTCCGCGAGGAAATGCGCTTCGAGGTCAGGCGACTCCACGACGAGACTGGGATCACGATGGTCTACGTCACGCACGACCAGGCCGAGGCGATGGTGACCGCCGACCGGATCGCGGTCATGAACCTGGGCCGCATCGAGCAGGTGGCCACGCCCTATGAGGTCTACGAGCGTCCGACGACTCAATTCGTGGCCGCCTTCATCGGTCGCACCAACACCCTGACGGGAAAGGTGGTTTCCAAAGGCGTGGTCGAGCTTGACGGCCTGGGAGTGAAGGTGAGGGCGCAGGACGAGACAGGGTGTGCGTCGGGAGAGGAGGTTGCGGTCTGCATCCGGCCCCACCAGGTGCTCTTCGAACGCCCGGCCAATGGCGCCAACGAGATCCGAGGCCGCGTGGCCCGTTCCTCATATCTGGGCGAATCGCGCGATTACCAGGTCGACATCGCCGCCGGCCAGCCCCGCGTGCGTGTGACGGCACCGCCGGCACTCTACGTCGAGGTCGGCCAGGAGACAACTCTGTTCCTGCCCATCGAGCACTGTCGCGTGGTCATTCGCTCGTGAGCAAAGAGATTCCGAATCACCCGCTGGCCGGCATCCGGGTCGTCGAGGTCGGCATCTACATGGCCGGCCCTTTCTGCTCCATGCAGCTGGCCGACCTGGGCGCCGACGTGATCAAAGTCGAGAATCCCGACGGCGGCGACATCGCGCGCGACTCGGCGCCCTTCCTGGAAGGTGAGTCCTCGCCTTTCATCAGGCTCAATCGGAACAAGCGCTCACTCGCGATGAACCTCAAGGCGCCCGAAGGCAAGTCGCTATTCCGCGAGCTGGTCCGGGGCGCGGATGTCATGGTCGAGAACCTGCGACCGGGCACAATGGACGACCTCGAGCTCGACTATCGGCGTCTCTCAGCGCTCAATCCAGGCCTGGTCTATATCGCCGCCTCCGGCTGGGGCCAGACCGGTCCTTATTCTCAGCTGGCGGGGTTGGACATCATGGCCCAGGCGATGAGTGGGCTCATGTCGATCACCGGCGAGCCTAACGGCAACCCGGTCAAGGTCGGCGTGCCGATTTGCGACCTGGTCTGCGCGCTGTACGGCACGATAGGTGCCCTCGCGGCGCTACGCGTACGCGAGCAGACTGGCCGCGGGCAATTCATCGATGTCTCGCTCTTCGAGGCTGGAGTATCGCTGGAAGTTTGGGAGGCGGGGCGCTACTTCGCGACCGGGGAGATCCCAAGGCCACTGGGTTCCGCCCACCAGGCCTCGGCGCCCTACCAGGCGGTCCGCGCCGCCGATGGCTACTTCACTGTCGGCGCCACCACTCCGCGCAACTGGCGTTCGCTCTGCGAGGTGCTCGACCACCCGGAGTGGGCGAACGAGGAGCGTTTCAAGGACAACCCCTCGCGGCACGCGCGCCGGGACGTCCTGATCGCGATGATCGAAGAGGTGACGTCGCGCAAGGTACGTGCGCACTGGGTATCGCTGCTACAGAAGGCGGGCGTGCCCTGCGCCGAGATCCGGACCTACGACCAGGTCTGCAGCGACCCGCAGCTACAGGCGCGCGGCTTCTTCTGGAAAGGACGGCATTCGAAGCTGGGCGAGGTCGAGCAGATCGGCTCCCCGATGCATTTCTCGGAGACGCCAGTGCGGCAGGGGCGGGCCGGCCCGAGCCTGGGAGAGCACACTTCAGAAGTGCTGCGGGCGCTCGGGCGGACGGACGCCGAGATCTCGGAGCTCAAGGCAAAGGGGGTCTTGGGCGGGGCATGAGCGAGGAAGCTGCCCGGCAGGCTGAGCTGGAGCTGCTCGAAGAGAGGCGCGGCGACTCAGGCGAGATCGTCTGGCTGACGCTCAACCGCCCGCAGGCGCGCAACGCGCTCACGTTCGCCATGTACGAGCGGATCCGGGAGGTCTGCCTCGACGTCAACGCCGACCGATCGGTGCGGACAGTTGTATTCACAGGCGCCGGTGGGCGCGCGTTTGCCGCGGGCACCGACATCTCACAGTTCCGCGCCTTCGACAAGGCGGAGGACGCGCTCGCCTACGAGGAGCGGATGGACCGCGTTCTGGGTGCGCTCGAAAGCGTGCGGGTGCCGACGATCGCGGCCATCGCCGGGGCTTGCACCGGCGGTGGCGCCGGCATCGCGGCGACCTGTGACTTGCGCATCTGCACGCCGTCGCTCAAATTTGGTTTCCCGATCGCGCGGACGCTCGGGAACACGCTCTCGATGGCCAACTTCGCGCGCCTGACGATGCTGATCGGCGCCGCCCGCGTGAAGGAGTTGATCTTCACGGCGCGGCTGGTGGGCGCCGACGAGGCGGTGGCGATCGGACTGGTGAACGAGGTGGTCCCATCCGAAGCGGCACTGGAGCCGCGGGTTATGGAGATCTGCTCTATGGTCTCCGGCAATGCACCGCTCACGCTGGAGACGGCTAAGGAGGCGCTCCGCCGCATCCGCGTGCAGATGACGCCGCCGGACGGGGGTTCGGACCTGATGATAAAGGCCTACATGAGCGAAGACTTCCGGGAGGGGATCGAAGCTTTCTTCGCCAAGCGCCCGGCACGGTGGCAGGGCCGCTAAGGCCTGGCCTCCCCACTGGTGAGAAGGTCCACTCAATTTCCCGTTTACAGTGGAGCCGCGCGACGCCTGATTGACACCTGGCCCAGGTGTCGGGTGCTTTTATTCAGTCCGTATTCACGAGACCCGATCCTGGTGCCGCCAGAGTCAGTTTCGTGCAGCAACGCCGGCGATAAACCCTGATACGCGGCGGCGCGCAGTGGCACTCAGCGAATTCGGAGCGGCATTTCTGAACGGGACGCAGCAATGTGCTAACCGCAAGGCGGAGGGCAATTTTGACACCTTATCCGGTGGACTTCCGTGGACTCTAGTGGACTAACCGACCACCGTTAATGTCAGATCTGAACTCGAAAACGACTCTGCTGGACTCTGGTGGACCCTCATCCTTCGGCCTGGCAGTCAGAAGGTCAGGGGTTCGATTCCCCTCGGGTCCACAACCCCAAGATATTGCGGCCATGAGGTCCTGTGGTTGAATCTTCAGCCTCGAAACCTCATCCTCCAGGTCAGATCGCATCCGATCTAGGAGGTCTACATTCCCCCTCGTGCCTCCGTTGGTGATCGTCTGCGGTCCTCCGGCTGTCGGCAAGACCATTCTGGCAACTGCCTTAGGTGAGCAACTCGGGATGCCGGTGATCTCGAAGGATTTGGTGAAGGAAGCCATGATGGACCATCTAGGCGGAGCCCCTGCTGTCGGTGCGGCCGCTTTCGCGGTCGAATTCGCCATCGCTCGAGAGCTTCTCAAGTCGGAGATCGGCGTCATTCTGGAAGGCGCTTTCTTCCGGGATCAGGCCGAGATCACTGAACTGGCAGCGCTCGGAGATCCGATAGTCCTTAACCTATCGTGCTCTCTTGATGTACTAGAGCAGCGCTACATCGAACGACATGGGCTTCGCCATCCATCGCACCGCGGTCTTGAGGCTGTGCCCGATCTTCGTGCTCGCATCGAAGCGGGTTCGTATGGAGTGCCAGAACTCCATGGCTCCGCGCTTTCCGTTGTAACGACGAGGGGTTTCGAGCCTCCTGAAGAGGAAGACGTGAGGTGGGTACGAGAACAAATTGCAGCCATGTCGCGAAGCACCCGAGGCGGTGACAATCAGGGCCCGATTCGCGATGAGCCTGTAGGTCGCATCGACTCGGAATTGATATGGGAGCAACAGACTCCTGAATGGATTCAGTGGGCTCGCAAACCTGGCCATGACTCCTATTGGCGTTTCGGCCGCTCCGCGTTCTTCGAACTCCTGCCTCCACCCGGGCGACTCACGGTAGATCTCGGTTGCGGTGAGGGCAGAGTGTCGCGAGATCTCGTCGCTCGTGGACACCGTGTTATTTCGATCGATGCGTCCGCGGCCATGGTCCGCGCAGCCGTCACGGCAGACCCCTCGATTCCAGCGCTGGTGGCCGATGCCGCCAATCTGCCACTCGCTACAGCATGCTGTGACCTTGTCATTGCCTACATGTCTTTGCATGACATGCACGACATGGAGGGCGCGGTGTTGGAGGCGGCTCGAGTGCTCGAGACCGGCGGCCACCTTTGTATGGCTGTCGTCCATCCTATTAACAGCGCTGGCCAATTCGCAGGCCGCGAGTCAAACGCGCCATTCGTCATTCAAGGTTCGTATTCCGATGCGCATGCTTATATCGATCGGGTCGACCGTGATGGACTACGGATGACTTTCGCCAGCCACCATTACCCAATCGAGGGATACTTCGCCGCCTTCGAAAGGGCTGGATTCATGGTGGAGGCACTACGGGAGGTCCGCGTCGATGAAGCATCAACTCAAGCGGAACCAAGTCGTGAACGTTGGCGTCGGCTGCCTCTCTTTTTGAATCTCCGTGCGGTCAGGCGCTGATACAAACTGACCTGCCCCACTGTTGACGAGCTCCTGGCGGAAAGCACCATCACCGAGGCACTAATGCACATTCGGCACCGTGTTCACGCACTTCGACTGGCTGTCACGATCTGATTGTGCCTGAGCAATCCTCGCATCCCAGTCTCGATCTCAAGGCGATCGGCGCCCACCCAGAAGCGCACCGCGCGATCGAGCAGCTGGTCACGAAGATCAGCAGATCGCTGGCGCCTCATTTGGTCGGGATGTACTTCGATGGATCGATCGCTCTAGGAGACTTTGACCCTGCTCGAAGCGACATCGACCTCGTGGTGATCACCGACGATCGATTGTCTGACTCGGCAACCGCGGAGCTCGGCGCGTTGCATGAAACCCTCGCGCGGTCCAGTCCTACATGGGGTGAAGAGATCGAGGTCTTTTACGTCTCAGAGCGCGACCTCGACCAGCACGCGGTGGAGAACCGGAGTGTCCACCGCTATGTAGAGCGCGGTACCGGTGGTTTGCTGCGAACGCGGCCTCTTGGCCTCGGTTGGCTGGTACATCTCAGGATCCTGTCCCAACATGGGATCACCATCTCCGGTCCCGATATCCGCGACCTGGTGGTCCCTGTGCCCGATGATGCCCTTCGCCACTTCGTTCGGCTCGGCGCCACGAATCGGCTCCACCTCTACAGCAATGACCCCACCTTGCTGGCACGCCCTGGCGCACGTGCTTTTGCTGTCCTGACGGCGTGCCGAATGCTGCACACGTTTCGTACGGGAAGTGTGGTCTCCAAGATGGAGGCAGCGCGAAGCGCGCTTCAATTCATGGACCCACCGCTCGCAAACGTTATCCACGCGGCGATGGGCTGGCGAAAGGATCACCAGGACTTAGCGGTGACGACGGAAGAAACGGTTGCGCTGCTCCGGTTCGTGCGAGACGACCGCGCGTCCGGTAAGTCGTGACGGACGATTTACCACGGATGAATCGACATGCGTGCTATTTCAGTTCACTCCGCAACCGTTCAGCGAGATCCATCATCTCTTCCTCACTCAAGTCGAGGATCTGAAGGCTGGAAAGAGCGGCGTACTGTTGCTCTTTGAAGGGAACGCCCGGTGGCAGCGGCGCGATGTGCCAGTGAACGTGACTGTTACTGGCTTGGCTTCCCAGGCTAGGATGTACAACCGCTCGGTCGCAACGACTCGACGTACGGCCTCGCCGATGCGATGAACTACCTTTCGCAACGCCAAGTATTCCTCTTCAGTGAAGTCGGCAGTCACCTGTTCGAGATGACGGATCGGGGCCACGAGCACATTTACTCGCTGACGTGGCTAGGGTTGCTGTCTTGGGCGACGGCATCGTTCAGCTTCTTCGTGGGACTTGGTCCACCATCGAGGTCGCGGCTGAGGCCACTGTCTCACTGTAGACCGCGGCGGCAAGCTAGTCCCAACGGGTCGATACGATCCCGATCCGATCTGCGTGACCTGATCCAGCCGGAAGCTCGGCAACCTTTTCGATTTTCAGGCCGGCTCCAATAGATGCGTTGACGAGCTCGCTGATCGTGACGTGCCTGGCGCCTATTTTGGCCCGCAAGCCGTCGGGGTTTCTCCAGTACGGCGACACGACCCAGCCCGTCTCCAGGTATCCGGCATGAACGATTCGATCCGGAAGATGGGGATTCTCGACGAAGTGCCCCCAGAAGCATGGATGAACTCCGAGGTAGACGAAGGTCCCGCCGGATCGGAGGACTCGGTTCACCTCGGCAAGCACCGGGCCGATGTCGGGAATATCCGTGTGGAGATATGTAGAGACGACAGTGGGGAAGCTGGCATCAGAGAATGGCAGTCGATAAGCGCTGGCCCGGACCGGTCGCGAGTGCGGCCGCGAGCCACCTGAAGCTGATCTCGGGACAAGTCCACCCCGATCACGGCACGACCGGTAGACATGATTGCCTTGTGATGAAGGCCGCCGCCACAACCTACGTCGAGGCAGAGTCCCGCGCCACGTCCGAGAAGCTCGGCGAGCTGCGATGAGCTAGACAGCGGATCGGACAGATCGCCGTAGCGTGCGAAAGCGTCGTCGTACCAGACCGCGATTCCCGTATTGTGCGAACTTAGGCCCACCTCAAATCCGAGTTAGGTCTCCGGACGGATGTATCGGTAACGAACTCAATTCGGCGTCGCGGGCTTACAACATGAGGCCAGGCCCAAGCCGGGACCTGGCCTCACGGCGATCTACGACGTCTTGATGAAGAGGGTGTCTCCGCCGACCGACTTGTTGAAGTTGATCAAATCCTCGACGTTTAGCCGAATGCCCTCATTGGCGCCCCCCGGCGGGTGGCCGATCAGGCAGTCCACCTGCAGGATACCGTCGGCTTCGACCGTCGCTGTGCTGCCGGCGAGGTGCGCGACCAGGTGCACGGCCAGTGCCGCACGGCCGCCGCAGAAGTTGCTTGGCAGTCCGACCTCGCCGCAACCATAGAAGCTGAATGCGAGCAACCGGTTCGCGGTTAGTGTGCCGCTAGCAAGCAGCGTGCCAGTCGAATTCCGATGCTCGAAGGTGCCGCCGCCTGAAGCGGCGCCGGTCGTCGTGTTGAGGTCGCCTTGTGCCCTCACCGCGATTGTGTCGCCGTTGCTGGCCCTGGCGATGTCCGGGCAAGCGGTCTCCTCGACGCCGCAGACGATGCCGGCGCCGGCCTCCCAGCTGAACGTGCCGGAGCCGGCGTTCGCATAGGCTGCTTGAATGCCGGGCAAAAGCAGAAGCGAGAGGGTTGACGCTAGCAATACGAGCCGTCTCATCCGTGGCCTCCTATCCCATACAGACCGTGTCAGTCACGCCCGACTAACCTGTTGCATCACCCCCTTCGCCGGGCACAGAGAACTGCTTCCCGCCCTCGGCGCCAGACTCCCAGAGACTACGCCTCGGGCGGAGTCTCTGGGGGCAAGAAATTGGAAGCTCCCTACCTGCTGATCTTCGGCCACGGCTTCGGCAAGATCAGCCAATCCTGCAAGGACTGCATCAGGCTCGGTTGATCCAGGGCACAGTGAGTTCGTTCAATCGCAACGATCGCCGTTAGCGGATCCAGGAACGCCAAGCTGCGGCGAGCAAGCGTCGATGATGGGGCCACCCCATTCCGCGTGGCTTACGTCCACATCTTGCAAAGTGGGCCCTGTTGGCCCTCCGAACGGAGTTGGATCAGCTGCGAGAACGCTTGATGAAAGGGTGCTTACCCAGCACGCGGCGGGCCATCGAGAGGTCGTTGACTCCCACCACCAAGCGGGTCCCAGCCGCCATGTAGGCGAACTCGACGTTGACGTCGGCGTCGGCAAGGGCACGCAGCACGCGTCCGCCCTGGCCAGGACGGTTGACTACCTTGCGGACGATCACGTCGTGTTCTCCTGTGACCCGGAAGCCTGCCTTCTCGACCGCTTTCTTGGCCTTGGCAGGGCTCGCGACAAGTAGGTGCAACTGACCACCCGCTTCGCAAAGACCATCGATGTTGACCTTTGCTGAGCCGAGAGCCTCGCATGCTGTGGCAAGCCTTCCCGGACGATCCTCGCCGAGATCGACGGTGAGATCTTTCGCCATTGCACTTCCCCCTAGTTCGAGATGGCCGACATTATCCGCTGCCAACTCAGGCGTGTCCCTGGGCGAGTCTTGGTCTCACCGCCAAGCAGAGGCTGATCGACAGGGCACTCCGCGACGGGGAGAGACATCGGCACCCAGTTCGGAATGCTGGACTAGCGTTTGCGGACTTTATCGAAATTGGCCTTCCTGACGCAGGTAACGCTCGGGAGCTTGTTGGCGCGAATGAATGTCACTGTCTGCTCGAGGCGGTCGCGGTGGGCCTTGATTAGTTCCCAGGACACCTCCGCCGAATTCAGCGTAGGAGTTCAAATGGCGTCCCCTCCCCCCCGGGCAGTCGCCACCTTTAGCAAGGCGATCAGAATCCGGGCCTGCTCCACGGCATCGTCGATCGCCACGTGGCGTCGACGCGTGTCGTCCGTCGAGATATTCAGCGCGTCACAGATACGGTGTTCGAGCTCCCAGTACCGAACGGGAACCCGGCACGGCCAGTTCGGCCGCCCCGGGTCCCGCCCAGCATCAAGTCAGGGCGGCCCGCCTGGATTGCCTCTCGGAAGCTGCCGAATCGGCGCCGGATTGTTCTCTCAGACGGCCGCATGGCGGCCTCAGTCCAGCTCTCGGCCGTCGGGAGCGAGCCGTGCTCGGCGACGATCTCCCGCAGAGCCGCGACAAGACTCCTCGATCCGGGTATCGGCCAGGTCGGACAGTGGGACCGCGTCGCCGGCGAATACGCCGGGTGGGTTCGTATTGTGGGAACTTAGGTCCACCAAATTTCTGATCTCGAAATCAGTCAAGAGCCGCCCGGAATCGGCCCTGGCCGGCGCCATTGACACCCTATTTGACACCCTATTTGACACCCTATTTGACACCCTATCGCTGCGGGGCCATGCCCTAGCCACCGGTCCGGAGACAGGGAAACAAGTTACAACGCTTGCCGAAACCGTTGCGACCGGACAAATCGTTTGGTCTCACCCAGGGAGGCTGGTCCACTGACGGCTGCTGCCCCGCCAGAGGGTCGAGCGAGGCCGTCACTTGAACTCGATTCCGAGGAAAGGACGCGCCTCGATGCAGCCTATTGCGGCCCCGGCCTGCCCGTGTCCTGCTCGTTCATTCGAATCTGAATCAGGAGCGCACCACATGGTCAGCTCCCTAACTGGTGAGCAAGTTCGCAAGCTAGAGTGACAGCGATGCTTGAGAAAGCGCCGGAAGTGATCGGACGGTTTATCGATGCGGCCGCACAACGGGACTTTGATGCGCTCGGTCAGTGCTTTACCGCAGACGCTACGGTGGAGGACGAGGAGAGGATGCACCGCGGACGAAACGAGATCAGGGCCTGGCAGCAAAAGACCCGCACCCAATATGACTACACGGTCACGGTCACTAGCGGCCAGCCGGATGGCGACGACGCGTACCGCGTGGGCGCGCATCTGCGGGGCAACTTTCCAGGCGGCGAGGCCGATGTCGGATATCGGTTCGTGATCCGAGACGGATTGATCAGCAGCCTTCGGATCTCATGAGTCGACGCCGACCTTGCTCACGATGGTCGCCGACCAAGTCTTTGGCATAGTGGAGAACGGCAGGTCAGAGATCAAGCCCTAAGACTGTGGATTGCATCGGCAGTCGCCACAACCTTTCCCGGCTGGCTCCGTGAACGCTTGGACCCTGTCGTCGGTTGCTGAGTTGGGGTGCGTGGTGACCTACACCCTGAACGCCGTGTCGAGTCTCTCGCCAGGATGGCCGTTGGCGCAGCGAGTTCGTGTTTGGTTGCGTGCCCCTCTATGAGGGCGATCAGCAGTTGGATCGCACGCCGACCGATCTCTGCGGGGTTTAAATCGCGAACCGTCAAGGAGGGATGGCTCAATGTTGCTGCGTCGCTGTCAGTAGCCCGCCACTACAAGGTCAGTGGGCACGGTGAGACCTAAGGCTGACGCTGCGAGGAGAACCCCCAGGGTGCCGTCCTGATGATCAGCTACCCCCTCAGGCGGGGGCGGATGCATGAATTTGCATCAGCTCGACCTGCCTGGCACGGCCCGAGCTTGACAAGCTGAACAGGCTGGCGCAACATGCCTAGACATGTCTAGGCCGAATCTGGAGGATGGAGATGAAACGAGCTAGGGGCGTCGACGGGCTGGTAGCCCTACTTGTCGCGATCGTGACAGCAGCTGCATGCGGCGGGGGGAACGGAAACTCCGCCTCGACACCGGGCACGACCACGAAGTCGCTCGTCGTCGTCAACACGGGCGGCGACTGGGGAGCCTGTCAGCGAAAGTCCTTCTTCGATCCCTTCACGGCGAAAACGGGGATCGCGATCGTTGATGGCCCATTCCTGACCGATGGTCAGATCAAAGCCATGGTCCAGTCCAAGCAGTACAACGTTGACGTCGTTTATCCAAGCGCCACCCTCGCCCTGCCCAGCGCCGGCAAGAACGTCCTGGAGCCCATCGACTACCAGGTCGTGAACAAGGCCGAGCTGGCGGCCGGGACCTACACGACGTACGGCACGTCGATTGACATTTATGCGTGGGCGATGGGGTACCGCACCGACAAGTTCGGTGGGCAGACCCCGAAGACCTGGGCGGACTTCTTCGACACCAAGCGCTTCCCCGGCAAGCGCGCCATGCCGGGTGACAACGATGTTCCCGCCGTCCTCTACGCGGCTCTGCTCGCCGACGGCGTGGCGCCGGACAAGCTGGTGCCCCTCGACGTCAACCGTGCGCTGAAGAAGCTCAGCACAATCAAGAGCAACATCGTCTGGTATGCCACCGGTAGCCAGGGCCAGGATCTGCTCAAATCAGGCGAGGTGACGATGGGCCAGGAATACGCCAACCGTGTCACGTCCCTGCGCGACGCAGGCTCGCCGGTCGATATCAGCTGGGACGGGCAGGTCGTGGCGGGTGATCTCATGGGAGTGCCCAAGGGCGACCCCAATGCCGCGGCGGCGATGAAGTTCATTGCGTTCGTCACCAGCAAGGACGTGAACGGCACGTTCTCCTACTGCGCGGCGGGTGCGCCGAGCAACGTGAAATCGACCGCCAATCCGAAGATCGCCAACGACCTGCCGACGACGCACCTCAATCAAACGCATGTCGTTGAAACGAGCGAAGCTCTCGCTGAATACGTCGCCGCTCATCTCGACTCGATCACGACTGCGTTCAACAACTGGCGCTCCGGCTAAGGATCGTATTGGCACTAGCCCCGCGCATCGCCGGCTCTCGCCGCCGCGGCGGGAGCCAGCCGCGGTGGGGTCTCCTCGTAATCCCCGCCGCACTTTTCATGGTCTTCTTCTTCGCCTGGCCGCTCGGCCAGATGATCTTCCGGAGCTTCACCGATCCGGCGACGGGACTGGACAACTACACGCGGTTCACGCAGACCCCGTCCGGAGTTCGGTCCCTGCTCGAGACGCTGGCCATGTCGGCTTCGGTCACCCTCACATGCGCGGTGGTCGGCTACGTCTACGCGTATGCAATTCGTTTCGCGTCACCACGCGTGGCGGCGCTGCTACTCCTCGCGGTGATCTTTCCGGCGGGCGTCAACTTGCTGGTCCGAACGTTCGCGCTGCAAGTCGTCCTGCGCGACACCGGGATCATCAACCAGTTCCTCATGCGGCTTCACCTCATCAGCGAGCACCTGACGCTGATCAGAACCGAGTTCGCGGTAGCGCTCGGTATGACCTGCATGCTCTTTCCCTACATGGTCCTTCCCATCTATTCGGTCATGCGTGGCATCAACCCCGACTACATCCAGGCCGCGGCCGGACTCGGCGCCAGGCCCGTGATCGCTTTCGCCCGCGTCTTCTTGCCCATGAGCTTGCCGGGGCTCTACGCGGGAAGCTTGATCGTCTTCGTCGCCGGACTTGGCTTCTACGTCGTGCCACAGCTGCTCGGGGACAATGCCGGTGGACGTTTCCTGAGCCAGTACACAGCGGACTACATGGCACAGGCCGAATGGGGTTATGGCTCGGCGATCGGCACCATCCTCCTGCTCGTCACACTTACCACCGTGGCGATCGCCGCTCGTGTGCTCAAGGTGGGTGAAATCCTTCGTATGTCTTTCGGTGGAGCACGGTGACTCCGCGCTCGTGGCAGTGGCTGTGGCGAGCGTGGGCGGTGCTGACGGCCGCGGTCCTGCTGGCTCCGATCCTGATCGTCGTCCCGATGAGCTTCACCAACTCGTCGACGCTGGCCTTTCCGCCCGAAGGACTGTCATTGCGTTGGTATTCGGAGCTTTTCACGAATCCGCAGTGGACGCTCAGGATTCCGGTCAGCGTCGAGACCGCTTTCGCCACCGCGATCCTGGCGACAGTGCTCGGCACGCTCGCGGCCCTGGGCATGACTCGCGGTAGCTTTCCTGGTCGCGGATTGCTGACCGGCCTTTTCCTCGCCCCTCTCGTCGTTCCGATCATCGACCTCGCCGTTGGCGACTACTTCGTGTGGGCGCTGGGATGGCAGGTCGGTCCGGTGGGGTTTGGCGGCGGCCTCAGCGGGACGGTGCCCGGCCTCATCCTCGCCCATACGGTGCTTGCGTTTCCGTTTCCGTTCATCACGGTGAGCACCGCCCTGACCACCGTGGACAGGACGCTGGAGCTGGCCGCGGCGGGCCTGGGAGCCAACCCATGGCGGACGTTCCGGAGGGTTACGCTTCCGTTAATCCGCACCGGCGTGATCACAGGCGCGATATTTGCTTTCCTGACGTCATGGGACGAGGTCGTCGTCGCCTCCTTCCTGGCCAGCCCAAGGGTGAGCACGGTGCCCGTCCAGATCTTCACCGAGCTCCGCCAGTCTTATGACCCGACGGCGGCTGCGATTTCCTCAGTTCTGCTGGCCGCGGCCGTTGTCCTGGTCGGGCTGCTCGCGCTCATTCCGGTACTGAGCAGGCGCACCTACGGGCGATCGGATGCCGTCGAAATCGTGCGCCCTGAGGGCGGCATTGCCGCCGTCGCGACCTGAGGACCGAGTGGCGTTTCTCGAGATTCGCGATCTGACCAAGGTCTACGGCGAGAAAGTCGTTCTCGACGAGTTCAACCTCTCCGCCCAGGACGGCGAATTCATCTCACTTCTCGGCCCATCCGGATGCGGGAAAACGACAGCGCTCAGACTCATCGCCGGCTTTCTCCAACCAGACGCGGGAAGCATCGCGATCAATGGTCGAGAGATCACGAAACTGCCCGCTCACCGCCGAAACATCGGCATGGTCTTCCAGAGCTACGCCCTGTTCCCGCACATGACGGTGGGTCAGAACATTGCGTTCGGCCTGGAGCAGCGCCGGTTCAGCCGCGGCGAGATCTTCAAAGCTGTCGACGAATCGCTGGACATGGTGCGGCTCAGCGGCTTTGCGTCCCGGCGTCCGGCGGAACTGTCTGGCGGCCAGCAGCAGCGCGTCGCTCTGGCTCGCGCGCTAGTGTTCAAGCCACAGCTTCTCCTCCTGGATGAGAGCCTGAGCGCGCTCGACAAGAAGCTTCGCGTGCAGATGCAGCTCGAGCTGAGGCAGATCCAGAAAGAGGTTGGAGTCACCGCGGTCTTCGTCACGCATGACCACGAGGAGGCGCTGACGATGTCGGATCGCGTGGCTGTGATGCGGAACGGCACAATCGTGCAGCTGGACACGCCGTCGAACGTGTACCGCGCACCGGTAGACGGTTTTGTCGCCGAGTCGCTCGGAGAGGCGAACTTTCTGCGTGGCTCGGTCAGAAGCAAAGACGGGTCCGGCTTTGTCCTGGACCTGGGCGACGGGCTCAGCCTGGCGGTTGCAACGGATCACCCGGTCGACGTTGGGGAGACCTGCACCTTGGCGATCCGGCCTGAGGACATCGAGCTCGCGCCTGCTCTGTCCGCCCGTTCAGACCTGGTCGGGCGCGTGCGATCGATCGCTTTCGCGGGCAACACCACGCTTTATGTAATCGAAGCCCTACGCCGGGAAATTCGAGTGAGGCGGCCCAACAGCGCCGCGGCGGAGAACGGATTCGCGCTCGATCAGGAGGTTGCGCTCGCGTGGAATTCCGGCGCCGCGCTGGTCCTGTCGGACAGGCAGGGCGTCAGCTAATGAAGCTGAAGCACGAAGCGATTGCGGAAGCGCTGGCCGCGGAGATTCGGGCCGGCTTGCACAACAGAGGATCCCGACTAGCCGGTGAGCATGAGCTCGCCAAGCGCTTCTTGACCAGCCGGACGACGGTCCGCCAGGCGTTGGCGGTGCTTCACGAGGCCGATCTCATCGCCACCGCTCCAGGCCGCGGGTCGTTTGTCATGTACGACGACCGGCCGCTCGACGACAGGCTGGGCTGGACTCGCGCCCTGGCTCGTGAAGGCATCAGCCTCTCGGTCCGC
>Ga0099827_10000344_pt1 | contig 20275 bp, 19 predicted proteins | sample CZO8metaG_FD_79339 | JGI IMG/M metagenome (GOLD analysis project Ga0099827, IMG submission 79339) | Vadose zone soil microbial communities from the Eel River Critical Zone Observatory, Northern California, USA - CZOApr15con1.8 metaG | ecosystem: Environmental > Terrestrial > Soil > Vadose zone ...
AACCGTCGCGGGCGATGGTCGCAGCGTGCTCGGGGCCGAGCGACAGGAGCGGCCAGCCGCGGCCCAGGAGATTGTTGCTGCCCCCCTGCCCCATGGCGCCAGCCACGGTCAGGAGGATGCCGAGGCCGGTCGCGCTGAAGTGATCCTGGATGTTGTGCGGCCCCTCGCAGCCGAACGCGGTCACGATGCTCGTGTCGGCCGGCAGCCCGACCTCGACGTGCAGCGGCTCCCACGGGTTCTCGGCCTCGTTCTCCGCGACACAGTAGGCGATCTTGGCCGGGCTGCCCTGGGTGGACCGGTCGCCAATGCCGGGCAGGCCGCCGCCCACGTTCATCAGGACGAGCCGTACCGCCCGGCCGATCGTGACGTTGGCCCGGAAGCCCTGGCCGAAGGCGTTGTATCCGGCGTTGAGTCCGATCTCGCGCGCGATCGGTCCGTTGACCACCAGGAGCGGCGCCACTGGATGGGTCGTGGCCTGGATGGCGTCGAGGTTGAACAGCGGGTCGGCCAGCGCCTCGATGCCGGCGAGAATCACGGGCAGATATTCCGGCCAGCAGCCGGCCATCACGGCGTTGGCGGCGATGCGCTCGACGGTGGCCTCGCCCTGCCGCGGCGGCAGCACGCCCAGGACTTCACGGGGATCGCGATCGGTCCAGCGGAGGAACTCGCGCACCGCCGCCTCGGTCGGCGGGACGATCGGCAGACCATCGGTCCAGCCGCGCTCCTGATAAAGAGCGTCGATCTCCTCATGGGTGCCGGGGAAATCGAAGATCGTCGCCACCGAGCCGAGCTCGCTCATGCGCGCGTCACCGCCTTCAGGACAGACTCGAGGGCGAGGTCGGCCTTGCGGACCACTTCGTCCTCATGGATGCCGCCGAGAGGATGCGGCACGAGGGCGAGCGGCAGGTCCTCGATACCGCGGTTCTTCGCCTCGAGCTTCGCGAGCGCCTCGAACTCGAAGGTGCCCATGACGGCCGTGGGAACACCGCGCTGCTCTAACAAGATTGCGCCGTGGATACTCCACGACGTGCAGGACCCTCAGTCGGCGCTGCCGACCAGCACGAAGTCGCACTGCGAGAGCGCGGCGAGGACCTCTGGGACCGGAGGGCCGGCCACCGGCTTCTCGCGCTTGATCACCTCGGCGACGCCGTAGCGCTCCTGGAGAATCTTCGTCACCGCGAGCATCAGCGTGCCCGCGTTGGCCTTGCCGTTGTCGAGAATGCCTGCGCGCTTGCCGGCGAGGCTCGCGAGCCTCGGCGCCAGGCGCTCAGCGACAACGCGCGGCTCGGCGGTGGGATCGTAGAGACGAAAGCCCGGTGCGCTCATCGCGGCCTAGTATACTCCGCGGTCGCGGGCCTCAGAGACAGAGGACTTCGCGGACCTTGCGCGCGAGCGCGTCAGGCGAGAAGGGCTTCTGGAGGAAAACCGCGCGGCCATTCAGGACTCCATGGAGGACGATGGCATTGTCCGTGTAACCGGACATGTACAGCACCTTCGTCTCGGGCCGGAGCCGCGCAAGCCGCTCGGCCAGCTCGCGCCCGTTCATGCCCGGCATTACGACGTCCGTCAGCATCAGGTGGATCGGTTCTGAATGGCGCTCACAGATCGCGAGGGCCTCGTCGCCATGACGCGCCTCGAGCACCGCGTAGCCGTTGGCCTCGAGAATATCTCGCGCGAGCTCCCGGACTGCCTCCTCGTCCTCCACCAGCAAAATGGTCTCACGGCCCTGGGCCACGTGAGCCAGCAGTCCGCCCGGCTCCACGGGGTCGGCCGCCGGGTCAACGCGCGGCAGGTAGATTTTGAACGACGTGCCTTGACCGAGCTCGCTGTAGACGCAGATGTGGCCACCGCTCTGCTTCACGATCCCGTAGACGGTCGCCAGGCCCAGCCCTGTCCCCTTGCCGGGCCCTTTGGTGGTGAAGAAGGGTTCGAAGATCCGCGTCCGGGTGTCCGCGTCCATGCCGGCTCCCGTGTCGCTCACCGCGAGCATGACGTGGGGACCCGGATGCGCCCCGACGTGGGCGCGAGCGTAGGCACCCTCTAGCTCGACGTTCGCCGTCTCGAGTGTGAGTCGCCCCCCCTTCGGCATGGCATCCCGGGCGTTCACGGCCAGGTTGATGACGATCTGCTCGATTTGGCTCGGGTCGGCCTGGACCCACCCGAGCGCCGGGTCGAGCGCGGTGGCCAGAAGAACATCCTCGCCGATCATTCGCCGCAGCATCTCACTCATGGTGGTAACCGCGGCGTTGAGATTCATGACCGCCGGTTGCAGGATCTGCTTACGGCTGAACGCGAGCAGCTGGCGAGTCAGGTCGGCGGCCCGGTTCGCGGTTTTCTCGATCAGCTCGATCTCCGAACGCACCGGATCCTCCGGCGTGAGCCGGCGGAGCAGGAGCTGGCTGCGCCCGGTCATGACCGTCAGGAGATTGTTGAAGTCGTGGGCGATGCCGCCCGCCAGGCGCCCCACCGCCTCCATCTTCCTCGCCTGGGTGAGCTGGTCCTGGGTTTCGGAGAGCTCGTCGTAGGCCCGCTGCGTCTCCTGGTAGAGGCGGCTGTTCTCCAGCGCGACCGCGGCCTGGGAAGCGAACGCAGTCGCGATCGTGAGATCTTCCGCGGAGAAGCCCTCCTCCCGTCGGGTGCGGATGCTCAGCACTCCCACGACGCGCTCACCGACCTTGACCGGGACGACGAGCATGCCTCGGTAGCCCAGCCGCCGATTGGCCTCGCGATGGGCCGGAAGAAGCCGTGCATCGTTCGCAAGGTCTGTGACCACCAGGGGCTCTCCACGCGCCGCGACCATCCCGCTGAGGCTCTCGCCGATCTTGAGGCGAGGTGCGAGCATGATCTCGTCGTTGTCGCCCCACGACCCGCTGACGACGAGCTCATCGCCTTCCATGAGTCGAAACCCCACCGACTCCGATCCCAAGAGGCGTCCACACGCTTCGGCGATGCTCTTGAGCAACGACACGACCGGTTGAATCCCCGAGAGCTCGCGACTGGCGCTCAGGAGTGCCTCGAGCCGGGCCTGGTGATGCTTGGACTCCTCCAGCAGACGGGCATTCAGCGCGCTGAAGCTCTCCAGTTTCTCCGCGCGTTCCTCGGTCTGCCGGTAGAGCCGGGCGTTCTCCAGCGCGATCGCCGCCTGGGCCGCAAACGCCCCGACGATGTGCAGATCCTCCAGGGAGAACCCGTGCTCTCGCCGCGTCCTGATACTCAGGACGCCCAGCACCCGCGCTCCCACCGTCAGGGGCACGCCGAGAAAGGCTCGGTAGCGTCGATACGCCTCCCGGTGCGCGGGCGTCAACCGAGGATCGTCTGCGGGATTCCAGACCACCAGGGGCTCTCCACTCGCGGCAACGACTCCAGACAGGCTCTCACCCATCTTGAGCCGCGGGGTGGACATGGCGTCGGCAGAGGCGCCATACGCGCCCGCGAGCACCAAGTCGTCACCGTCCCGCACACGGATGCCGACCGAGTCCGAATCAAGAAGCTGCCCGCACGCCTCGGCCATCTTCCCCAGCAGGGACTCCAGAGGCTGGATCCGAGACAGCTCGCGGCTGATCTCCAGGAGTGCTTCCAACCGAGCGCGATGGGTGGCGACGTCCCCGGACATTCTGGGTCCCCTGCTGAGGGAAACCGCAAGGAGCGGGCCATTTCCGGTGGCCATGCAACACCGTGATCCCGTGGATATTCATCGAACTGACTCGCTCGATCAGGCCGACGAACCGGATGATTCCTGATCGGTCGTTGGTTCGCCTCGCGTCAGTAGATTCCCAGGTGCTGGCGCAAGTCGATACCGCCCTGCTTGAGCTCGGCCGCCGACCCGGCGACGACGACACGACCGCTGTTGAGCACGACGATGTCGTCAGCGACGTCGAACACCAGCTTGGCGTTCTGCTCGACGAGCACGATCGAGAGCCCCTCGGCCTTGAGCCGGCGGATGGTTGCCATGACCTCGGCGACGATCTGCGGCGCCAGGCCCTCCGAGGGCTCGTCCATCAAGAGCACGCGCGGGTTCGACATCAACGCCCGCCCGATCGCGAGCATCTGCTGCTCGCCGCCGGACAGGGAGCCCGCGATCTGCTTGCCGCGCTCACGGAGGCGCGGGAACAGGGCGGCGACGGTGTCGAGCGTCCACAGCATCGGGACACCCCCGCGCGGCTTGCGCCTGGCCACCGCGAGGTTCTCGTGCACGGAGAGGCTGCGAAAGACGCGGCGGCCCTGCGGCACGAGCGCGACGCCCAGGGCGGCGATGGCTTCGGGGGCCCGGCCGGTGACCGCGCGGCCGTAGACCGTGACCGCGCCGTGTCGCGGCGGGAGCAAGCCGACGGTCACGTTCATCGAGGTGGACTTGCCGGCGCCGTTGCGCCCGAGCAGGCCGAGCAGGCGGCCTTCGCCCAGGCGCAGCGACACACCGTGCAGCACGTGGCTGTCGCCGTAGAAGGCGTCGATCTCGCTCAGCACGAGGGCGTCAGCCGCCACGGTGGTGCTCACTATACCCAAAGTGGAGGTAGAATCGGGCCCGTGCTGAGCGAGGAGCAGAACAGGCGGCTGACCGAGGTCGGTGCGGGCACGCCCATGGGCGAGCTGCTGCGGCGATACTGGATGCCCATCGCCGCCGTGGCCGACCTGGACGACAATCCGATCAAGCCGGTCCGGCTCATGGGCGAGGATCTCGTCCTGTACAAGGACAGGATGAGTAACTACGGCCTGGTCGACCGACATTGCGCGCATCGGCGGGCCGATCTGTCGTATGGCTGGGTCGAGGATTGCGGCCTGCGCTGCCACTACCACGGCTGGCGCTGGGACCACACCGGCAGGTGTCTGGACCAGCCCTTCGAGGAAGTCTCGCATCCCGAGGCGCGCTTCAAGGACCGCGTGCGTCTCAAGGCCTACCCGGTAGAACCGAAGGCGGGCCTGCTGTGGGCGTACCTCGGGCCGCCACCCGCGCCGCTCGTGCCCACCTGGGAGCCGTTCACCTGGCGGAACGGCTTCGTCCAGATCGTGTTCTCGGAAGTCCCGTGCAACTGGTTCCAGTGCCAGGAGAACTCCATCGACCCCGTGCACTTCGAGTGGCTGCACTCGAACTGGACGCGCACTCTGAACCGCCTCGACGGAGACAAACCGCCGACACACTTGAAGATCGGCTTCGACGAGTTCGAGTACGGCTTCACCTACCGGCGCATCCTCGAAGGCCAATCGGAGCGCGACGAGCTCTGGACGGTCGGGCGCACGTGTCTCTGGCCGAACTGTCTCTTCACCGGCGGCCACTTCGAGTGGCGCGTGCCCATCGACGACCAGAACATGCTGAGCGTCGGCTGGTTCTTCGATCGGGTACCCAACGAGATGGAGCCCTTCACGCAGGACCGGATCCCTTACTGGTACAGCCCGATCAAGGACCCACGGACCGGGCGCTGGATCACGACGCACATCATGAATCAGGACTTCGTCGCGTGGGTCGGACAGGGCACGGTCGCCGACCGGACCCAGGAGCACCTGGGCCAGAGCGACCGCGGCGTCATCATGATGCGCAAAACGATCCTGGAGGAGGCCGAGCTCGTGGCCCGCGGCGGCGAGCCCAGGGCGGTGATCCGCGACCAGGAGAAAAACGTCTGCGTGCGCCTGCCGATCATCGGGCGTGACTTCTTCCTCAAAGGGTACTCTGCCGCCGAAGGCGAGAACCGCGAGCGGACGCCCGGCCTCGCCGAGCGAAGAGACTTCCCGTTCCTCACCGGCCAGCCCGAAGAAATCCGTGTGGCCTTCCGGCGGGCGATGGGCCTGGACCCGGAGAAGATATGGCGGACATAGTTCTCGGCATCGGCACCTCGCATACGCCTATGTTGACGCTGCCCGGAGAGCTCTGGCCTTCGTACGCGCGAAACGACCAGCGCAACCCCGAGCTCGCCTTTCCCCCGCACGGTTTGGTCATGCCGTACCAGGAAGCACTGGACTCCATCGCTCCGGACGCGCGGGAGAAATATCGCGGGTCGGAACCCTTCAAGATGCAGGCGGAGGCCTGCCAGCGGGCGCTCGACGAGCTGTCGAGCACGCTGCGCGCCCTCAACCCGGACATCACGGTGATCATCGGCGACGATCAGGACGAATGGTTCTTCGAGGACAACATGCCCGCCCTGTCGGTCTACTGGGGCGAGAGCGCGCCGCTGATCCCGCGCGTGGTGCCTCCGGGCACGCGCGATCCCGAGGTCGCCGAAGCGATCATGCGCGGGTACGGCGACGTCCTGATGGACGTGCCCGTGGCGAGCCGCTTCGGGCGATTCCTGATCGAGTACCTGATCGAGCACGACTTCGACGTTGCCCACATGCGCTACGTCAAGCAGCCGTACGGCGGGCGCGTGGCCCGACGGTATCCCACGAAGCAAGGCGAGCTGGACTACGTGCGCGAGACGCCCCCTCGTGAGCAGGGGCTGCCGCACGCCTTCGCCTTCGTCATCAAGCGGCTGTTCGACAACAAGCCCGGCGCGATTCTCCCGGTGTTCCAGAACACCTGCTACCTGCCGAACCAGCCGACACCCCGACGCTCCTTCGCCATGGGGGAAGCGATCGCCGCGGCGGTCGAAGAATGGAAGGAGTCCGCGTCGGTCGCCGTCATCGCCTCGGGAGGCTTGAGCCACTTCGTCGTCGACGAGGAGCTCGATCGCGGATTGCTGGGCGCGCTCGAGCGGAACGACGCGGCGGCTCTGCGCTCGATCCCGCGCCACCGCCTGCACTCCGCCGGCTCGGAGACGTTGAACTGGGTGGCGCTCGGGGGCGCGATGCAGCGCGCCCGGCTGAAGATGGAGCTCCTCGACTACGTCCCCGTCTACCGCACGCCGGCCGGAACGGGCGGCGGCTGGGCCTTCGCGCGCTGGCGCTGACCGAGCACCCTCGGCTACCTCGGTGGCTGCGGCGCGCCCCTCTGACCGAGCCTTTCGAGCCCTACGCGCGTGCCCTCAACGATCACTGGACTCGAAAACGCGCGGTGCACTTCTACGTCCGCGGAACGTATGGACCCTTCCATCGCAAGAGCTCATCCGAGGGTTTCGTGCCGCTCAAACGCCTCAAGAGCCTTGAAGACCTGGCTCTTGCATCGTGCAAGGGCCGCGTTCTGAATGCGGGAGCAGGGGCGGGGCGACACAGCCTGTTGCTCCGCGAAGCCGGATTCGACGTCGTCTCCGTCGACATTGCACAAGCCCTCGTCGACCTGATGAAGCGCCGGGGCCTGGAGCAGGTCTACCAGGCTGACATCTTTACGATCGATCAAGGCGCGTTCGATACGATCATCTTCCTTCAACACACCATTGGCCTGACGGGCACCTTGGAGCGTTTGCGGGAGCTTCTGGCTCTGCTCAAGCACGGGCTCGGCCCTCGCGGTCAAATCTTGTTGGATTCCACGTCTCCTCGTGTGATTTCCTCGCCTCTGAGATACGCCGGCGAAGGCGAATTCCAGCTCAAATACCGCTCGCTCGTCGGCAAGCCCTTCCCATGGCTCTGGATCGATTTCAACGTGCTGAGCATCTGCGCGCGAGCGGCTGGCTACGATGCCGAGCTACTGGCCCGCGGCAGCGTCGCGGGCGACTACCTTGCCCGGTTGACGCCACAATAGGAGGCTTCCGCAATGTGTCGAAGCATCAAGACTCTGCATAACTTCGAGCCACCGGCCACGGACGATGAGGTGCGGGCATCTTCGCTGCAGTTCGTCCGAAAGCTGAGCGGCTTCACAAGGCCTTCCAAGGCAAACGACATCGCTTTCAATCGTGCTGTGGATCAGGTGGCACAGGCAGCGCGCGAGCTACTCGACTCTCTCGTTACAAAAGGCCCCGTTGCGCGATCGCGATGTTGAAGCTTCGAAAGCCCGTGCCAAGGCAGCTGGAGCCGGGACTAGGGGGTGAGCTTCGTCTTCCCGTGGATGTCGTCCCCTCGCTACGGCGACTCGACCCTGACGGGAGGACTCACCGAAGTGTACGACACGAGGACCTTGCCGATCTTCGTGTCCGTGCTGAGGAGCCCCATGGCCGCGATCCGCCGGTGCTCGGCCTCGGCGACCTTGCCGACACCTTCAGCATAGAACGTGTACAGGGTGTCCCGGACCGAGACCACCGCCAGGATGTCGATCTCGTACTCGGTCTTGATCAGAGTCGCGTGGAAGACGCCGGCCGGCGTCGTGATCTGATAGACGCCGGCGTACACGGTCGTGGCTCGAATCCTCCCCGTGTACCACTTCACCGCCGGGTGGTTGACGCTGTAGACGTTCATCTTGCCGTCGAACACCCGTGACTCCCCGGGCCCCAAACCCGCGATCAAATAGCTCAGCGGGGGCTCGAAGAACACGAGCGCCTGGTGGGGGTGCGTGATCTGGCTGGGCAGGACGAGGCTGCCCCCGGTTACCTCGCGCAGGTACAACGTGGACTCCTGCCCGATCGTCCGCTTCCAGGTCTCGCCTCGCGCGGTGGCACCAATCGGCGCCAGCTTCTCCACCTCCGTCTGGCCGCGGCGCGAGCCGAACGTGATCCGGTATCGTCATTCGCCGGTCTCCCAGCGAGCAAGCCTGGAGAAGTCACTCAAGGTCCGGGCCGACTCCGGGCTTCCTAGGACGCCGTCGCCCAGAGCCTGAAGCAGCTCGGTCCCCGCCACGCTCGGCGAGGCGACCTGGGCGCGCACCTTCGCCGGCGAGATCCCGGCTATCGAACCGGCGGCGAAGGTGATCGCAGCCAGCGCGCATACGATCCGAGCTGTGAGCATGGCGGATGCGAATGATACCGCCGCTCACGAAAGAGGCAAAAAGGCCGATTGCTTCCAGGGTCAGAAGGTCGAGGTCACCGCCTGGTGGCCTCTGTTCTCCGTGAGCTCCTCCTCCCGGTAGAGACCCAACGCCTCGAGCACCGGTCGATCCTGGATCGAGAAGAGGATCGCCGCGTCTCGCGTGGAAAGATTGGTGTGCTCGTGCAGGGCCCAGGACGGGAGCGTGATGATGTCTCCCCGATCCCACGCGAAGCGCGCGCCGTCGATGATCGTCTCTCCGCTCCCCTGGACGACGTAGTAGACGGCGCTGCCGGTGTGGCGGTGCGCCTTGAGTCGCGCGCCGGGACGGAGCATCTGGACCCAGCACCCCATCGTCGGTAGCAGCGCGCGACCCGTCTGCGGGTGCGTGTACTCCAGGGCCACGCCGTCGTAGTCGTCGCCCGCGACGTCACGCAGCTCTCCCAGCGACTGCCACGTCTTCTCCCAGGAGTAGAGGAGCAGCGGCGAGGACAGCGGTCGCTCCTTTACCCAGGTCGGCCTCAGGCTGACGTGGCCGTGCAGTTGAACGGACGCGTTGTTCGGCTTGCTCAGCGGCACCTGGGGCTCCGTGTAGAACTGAAAGAACATCGCGTTGAGGGCCTGGACGAGCGGCACGTCGAGGCCGTCCATCCAGACCACCGGCTTGTCGGTCTCGTTGCCGTGGTCGTGCCACGCCCAGCTCGGCGTCAGGATGAGGTCGCCGGGCGCCATGTAGACGCGTTCGCCGTCGACGGCGGTGTAGGCGCCGGCGCCTTCCATGATGAAACGGATCGCCGTCGGCGTATGACGATGGGCGCGGGCCATCTCGCCGGGCAGCAGGAGCTGGACGGCGGCGATCATGGTGTTCGTCGTCGCCCACCGTCCGTCGAGCCCTGGATTGAAGAGCTGGAGCGCGCGGCGCTCCTCACCGACCGGCACGGCCCCGCCGGCCTCGCGGACCATCGCGTCAAGCACAAACGCCTTCCACATGTACGGGATTGCCTTCGGCTCGGGATGCCGCGTCATCTGGCTCGCCAGCTCCCAGAGGCCGTACATGTGGGCGGCGTGCATTCGCTCGTGAAAGTCCGTTTCGGCCGCGGTGGCGGCTGGACGCGTCATGGCTCCCTCCTACCTCGACAATGGCGCTTTCAGATCATAGAACCGGAGTGCGTTCTGCCCCAGGATTTTCGCTTTCACACGCGCATTTAGGTCGTCGCGCTTCATGAGCTCGTCGACCGTGTGCGGCCACTCGCTGTCCCAGTGAGGATAGTCCGACGCGTAAAGGATGTTGTCCTCGCCGACCCACCCGAGAACGTAGGGGATCGTGAGAAACGCCAGGTCGATGCCCTCCTGGGCCATGTCGGCCATCATCTCGTGCGGCGTGTTGGGGTCTCTCCCCAGGTCGCCGTTGGGGGCCTGGCGGCGGTCCCACTGGGCGCCGGGGAAGAAGGCGATCCGGCGACGGTACTGTTCCGGAAGGTATTTCTGGCCGTCGCGCATAACGTCCTCCCTCCGGCACTCGTGACCCGCACCGTCGCCGGGACACCCCAGGATATACAGCACACGTACACGCCCTTTCTGGAAAATCGGGTCTGGACAGTTGGCCAAGGCCGTGCCACGGAGTCGACAAGAAATGGCTGACAGTCGGGGGCCAGGCACCCCGCGGAGAGCGACAACCCCGCGATTCTTCGATTTGAGCAGCATAGGCATTGCCTTTGCTCTCTTGCCCCCCATGACCCTCCGCGCCTGCCGGACGACGGCTGCCGTTCTAGTGAACCGCATGTGGTCGCTGGTCCCTTCGGGCGGGTCCCTCCCCGAGAGCGTGTGGCGGGCGCGGCACCGCTTCCTGATCGGGCTCACGTTCTTCCACGTCGTGATCATCGCCCTGGCCGGACCGGTACTCGGCAAGCACTGGGATCTCTCCTTCCGCGCGCTCCTCGACGACGACAGTGCGCTGCACGTCCTTGGCGAGGCGCTCGTGGTGGCGCTGTTCGGGGTCCTGGCTTGCTGGCGGCGGGCGGGCCGCACGGGGCAGGCCACGTTCGTCGGCTTCGGCCTCATGAGCGCGTCCGCGATCCTGGTGCATCTCTCCGGCGGTTACATCGAGTTCCACTTCCACTTCTTCGTCATGCTCACGTTCCTGGCCCTCTGCCAGGACTGGATCCCGTACCTCCTGGCGGTCGCCTTCGTCGCCGTCCACCACGGCGTCGTCGGGGTGCTGTGGCCGCGGTCGGTCTACAACCATGAGGCGGCGTTCAACGCACCGTGGACGTGGGCCGGCATCCACGCCCTGTTCGTGCTCTGGTCCTGCGTGGGCAGCGTCATCGCCTGGCGATTCAACGAGCGGGCGTTCGCGCAGACCGCACTCATACTCCAGGCGGCCGGCGAAGGGATCTTCGGGGTCGACACGGAGGCGCGGATCACCTTCATCAATCCGGCGGCCGCCTCGATCCTGGGGGTGGATGTGCGGGCGGCCGTCGGCAAGCGGTTCGGCCAGGTCGCGAATCACCTCGCCACCGATGGCACGCGGCTGTCGGACGAGGACTCACCGATCCTGGCGCCCCTCAAGGACGGCAAGGCCCACCACGCGACCGACCAGATCTTCGGCCGCATGGACGGTAGCTACGTCCCGGTCGACTACGTGAGCACGCCCATGATCGAGCGCGACCAGCTGACCGGCGTGGTCGTCAGCTTCAACGACATCACCGCGCGTCACCGCTCGGAGGCGGCCCTGCAGCAAAGCCATCGGATGCTCGAAGAGACGCTCGTCCAGCTGAAGACGACTCAGCAACAGATGCTCCAGCAGGAGCGGCTGCGCGCGATGGGCCAGATGGCCAGCGGCATCGCCCACGACTTCAATAACTCGCTCTCCCCGATCGTGGGCTTCGCCGAGCTCCTCATGCGATCTCCCGATCTTCCGCAAGAGACGACGAAGACCTACGCGCAGCTCATCAACACCGCCGCCCTCGACGCCGCCTCGGTCATCCGCCGCCTGCGCGAGCTATACCGCGACCGGGGCGAGACCCCCGTCGACGGGTTGGTCGACCTCGGCCGCTGCATCGACGAAGTGGTGGCCCTGACGCAGCCGCGCTGGAAGAACCAGGCCCTCGGTCAGGGCATCGCGATCCGCGTCGATACCCGCGTGTTCGGCGCACCGGTCATCCAGGGGGACGCGGCCGGGATCCGGGAGATGCTCGCCAACCTGATCTTCAACGCGGTCGACGCCATGCCGGAGGGCGGTACGATCACGATGCGCGCACGCTCGGAAGGCGCCGAGGTAAGACTCGAGGTCAGCGACACCGGCACCGGCATGTCGGACGAGGTCCGGCAGCGCTGCCTGGAGCCCTTCTTCTCGACGAAGGGCCAGCACGGCACCGGCCTCGGGCTCTCGCTCGTGCACGCCACCGTCGAGCGCCACGGCGGGACGCTGACGGTCGAGAGCGAGCCGGGCCGGGGCAGTATGTTCATCGTGCGGCTTCCCATCCGGCACGAGTCGGCGGCCGCCGGCGCGGACGTCGAGTTGCAGGAGTCGTTGCGGCCTCTGCACATCCTGCTGGTGGACGACGATCCGCTCGTGCGCATGTCCGTCGTCGCGCAGCTCAACAGCCAGGGGGCACAGCGTCGAGACCGCCGCGAACGGGCGCGAAGGGCTCGACCGGTTCGCGGCCGGCCGCTTCGACCTGATCGTGACCGACCGCGCGATGCCGGAGATGGGCGGCGACCAGCTGGCGGCCACCATCGAGCGGTCGGCGCCGGACACGTCCGTGATCATGCTGACCGGCTTCGGTGACCTGATGGGCGCCAAGGCGGAGCAGCCGCCGGGCGTCGATGCCGTCGTCAGCAAGCCCGTCACGCTCGACGCGCTCACCCAGGCCATCCGCAAGGTCACTGCCCGCCGCTGAACGTCCCTGGCCCAGCGCGGGCCGAGTAATTCCCGTTGTCATGGCGCGCGCCCGGTGGTACACGTGCGGCTATCCCGCGACGCGGAGGGACACCATCATCCTGATCATCGGCGGCATGGGGTTCATCGGGCTCAATACCGCGCTGCGCTTCCTCGAGGCCGGCCAGAAGGTCGTCATCTCGCAGCACACCTCGCGTCGTGTCCCGGACGTCCTCAAGAGCGAGCTCGGCACGCGTGCCTTCGTCGCGCAGATGGACGTGACCAACCCCTACGAGGTCTTCGAGGTCGTCCGACGCCACCAGGTCGAGAGCATCGTCAATCTCATGGCGCCGCCGGCCCGCAGCCTCTCCACGCAGTCCGACTATCACCTCTACACCGCCGGCCTGCAGAACGTCCTGGAGGCCGCGCGCACCTTCGGGCTCCGGCGCGTGTCGCTCGGCAGCTCGGTCGCCGTCTACGGCAGCCTGCCCGCCGGGCCCTACCGCGAGGACACGACGCTCCCCGTGACCTCTCCGACGCAGGTCTCGGCGTTCAAGAAGGGCATGGAGATGCATGCCCACTTCTATGCCGCGCAGGCCAAGCTCGACGTGATCGCGCTGCGGATCGGAAGCATCTACGGTCCGTTCTACTACAGCATGCACAACCCGATCAGCCGCATGTGCCACGCCGCGGCGAAGAACACCGAGCCCGACTTCAGCGATCGGCCCGACGGCAAGATCTTCGAGGACGACCAGGCCGACTGGACGTACGTGAAGGACGTGGCCCGCGGCATCCAGCTGGTGCACACCGCGGAGAAGAGCCCGCATCGGATCTACAACATCGCCTCGGGCCGTGCGACCTCGAACCGTGACGCCTTCGAGGCCGTGCGCAAGGCGGTGCCGCGCGCGCGCTGCTCCGCCCTCAAACCGGGAAAGACGCCGGGCGCCTCGATCAATCCCGCGACTGATCTGTCCCGCGCCAAGGACGTCGGCTATCAGCCCGAGCACACGCTCGAGACGGGGATCGCCGCTTACATCGACTGGCTACGAACCAATCCGCAGTAGACAGGAGGCATCCATGGGGCGATTGGATGGCAAGGTGGCGCTGATCAGCGGCGGAGCGCGGGGGCAGGGGGCGACCGAAGGGCGGATGTTCACCCGCGAAGGGGCCGCCGTGGTGCTCGGGGACGTGCTGGACGACGAGGGCAAGAAGGTCGAGGCGGAGATCAGGGCTAACGGGGGCAAGGCAACCTACGTGCACCTGGATGTGACGCGCGAGGCGGACTGGCGCGCGGCCGTGGCCACCGCCGTGCAGGCGTACGGCAAGCTCAACGTGCTCGTCAACAACGCGGGCATTCTCTTCCGGTCGAAGATCGAGGAGACGTCCGAAGCCGATTGGGACCGCATCATGGCGGTCAACGTCAAAGGCGTCTTCCTGGGCACGAAGTGCGCGATCCCGGCGATGCGGCAGGCCGGCGGCGGGTCGATCATCAACATCTCGTCCACGGCGGGTCTGGTCGGGAGTCCTGGAGGTACCGCTGCGTACACCGCGACCAAGGGCGCCGTGCGGCTCTTCACGAAGTCGACAGCCGTCCAGCACGCCAAGGAGAACATCCGCTGCAACTCCGTCCACCCCGGACCGATCGCGACCGACATGATCAAGGACGTGCTCGAGAACAAAGCCCAGTGGGAGCAGCGTCTGCGGCGGCTTCCCATGGGACGCGTGGGAACGCCGGAAGACGTCGCCTACGGCGTCATCTACCTGGCGTCCGACGAATCGTCCTACATGACCGGCAGCGAACTGGTGATCGACGGCGGCACGACCGCCGAGTAGAGGCAGCTCACGTAAGCCAGTAAAGGAGACCACTCATGGCGCTGACGCTCGCAGAAGCCAATCGGATCGTGCAAGCGGCCCTGACTAAAGCCCAGGAGATGAACATCAAGGTAAGCGTCGCGGTGTGCGACGCCGGGGGCCGGCTGATGGCGTTCAATCGCATGGACGGCGCCATCTGGGGCAGCATCTACGGATCCCAGGGCAAGGCGATCGCCTCGGCCGGCTTCGCCCGGCCCAGTGGCGAGCTGGCCGAGCGGGCCGGCAGTCCCATCATCCAGGGCATCGTCGCGGCCGAGGGCGGCCACATGATCCCGAGCCAGGGCGCGGTGCCGATCGTCCGCAACGGCGTGGTCGACGGCGCGTGCGGCGTCGGTGGCGGAACCTCCCAGCAAGACGAGGACGTCGCGAAAGCGGCCATCGCGAAGCTCTGAAGCTGGCCGGCCTACTCTCAGGCGATCTCGGCGCCGGCGCTGAGGGTTAGCGTCCGCGCCGAGACACAGCCTTTTTCTTCGACGGGACGATTGAACGGGTCAACTCCCGGGCGGAGACCAGGGCTGCATGGCCATCTCGCCAGACCTCTCGGACGGCAGATCTCAAAGCTTCGTCGATCTGACGGCCGTCCGCGAAGATCCGACTTATTCGCGTTCCTTCTTTAACGTTTGTCCTCAACTCGCTGGATCCGCGGCGGCGCGCCCTGCGCGCCGCCCGCCGGAGGCGTGTCTTGGGCGTTCGCTTTGGCAACACCGCTTTCTCTTGATCTCCTCAAGAGAAAGCCTTCGGCCGGCCGGCAGCTAACTGAGCGCGGGATTGCGCAATGATCGCCAGGAATTCGGGATGCTGGCTCAACACAAGCGATTCTCGATCGATATTCTTCAACGGGACGATTGCCGCGACCGCCCGATCTCCCTTTGTAAGCACGAGGATCTCGTCCCCGAGATCAGCGGCGTACTCGGCGAGAGGGCGATGAGCGGACGCCAGGTTGATACTCTTCACAGCTGGATCTCCTTACCGCCAATCGTCAAGGCGTTTCCGTGCTTCCGACCGATCCCGAGGATTCTGACCAGTCCATTGTCGTTAGGCCGTAATGGCTTGCGGTGCCGTGTTTCCACAAGCGGCTGGTGCCGCAACTGGCCCTATGGCGGTAAGAACTGATGCCCGCTCGCGACCCGTCAGCGATCGAAGGTGCTCCCGAACCGACTCCGCGAACTCGAGATCGTACGCTGCCTGCCTTGCCCGCGGCTTCCGCTTTGACATTATCTCCCGACTGTCGGCGTTTCGCCTGCTCGTTTAGCAAAGGCCGGCTGTCGTCCGGTGTGACGCTAATCGCCACCCACGTCAATGCAGGACGAGGACGCACGCGGCTATGATTCGCGCGGCCGGCGGGCGGCCCACGGGCGGAGCACCTCGAATGCCGCCGCTGCGCGGAGCACCAGCGCGTCCTCCAGGCGCCGGCCGACGATCTGCAGCCCGACGGGCAGGCCGCTTGCCGTCCAGCCGGCCGGGACGGAGACGGCCGGCTGGCCACTGTAGTTGAACGGGTAGCAGAGCGTCCAGCCAAGGTGGGTCACCTCGCGACCGGCTACCTCACGGGGACCGACGAGGCCGAGCGGGAAGGCTGGCTGGCAGACGGCGGGCGTGAGCAACAGGTCATAGCGCTCGAAGAATCGCCTGAGCGCATCCACCAGCGCCTGGCGGGCGGCCACCGCGCGGAGATACTCCACCGCGCTCAGGCTGGCCGAGGCTTCGGCGTACGCCACCAGCTCCGGGTCCATCTGCGCCTTCTGCTCCGGCGAGCGAGCGGCGTGGGCGCCGGCCTGAGCGCCGCCGTAGAGCGTCTGTAGGATGAAGCTCGGATCGCCCAGGTCCGGGCTGGCCTCCTCCACCGTCAGACCGACCTCCGAGAACGCGCGCGCGGCGGCTTCGGCGATCTCCCGGGTCTCGGGCTCTACAGGGGCGAAGCCGAGGTTCGCCGACCAGGCTATCCGGTCTGGCGCACTACCGCGCGCGCCGGCGAACGGTTCGTTACAGGCGGCCAGGTAGTCCAAGCCGTCGTCTGGGAGTGCGAACGGATCGCGCCGATCGTGACGGGCGATCGCGTTCATCATCAGGGCCACGTCGCGCACGGTCCGCGCGAGCGGACAGACGTGAGCGACCAGCTCGTTACCCCCGGCGGCCGGGTACATCGGCACGCGCCCGAAGGTCGGCTTGAGACCGACGAGCCCGCAGAAGCTAGCGGGGATGCGGATCGAGCCTGCCCCGTCCGAGCCGAGCGCGAGCGGCCCCAACCCGGCCGCGACGGCTGCCGCTCCGCCGCCGGTGGATCCGCCGGGCGTGCGCGTGAGGTCCCAGGGATTGCGCGACTCGCCGAACAACGGGTTATCGGTCGAGCCCCGCCAGGCGAATTCGGGCAGGTTGGTCCGGCCGACGAAGATCGCCCCAGCCGCGCGCAGACCTGCGACACTCGGGGCGTCCTCTGGCGCGACGAACTCCGCAAACAGGCGCGAGCCGAAGGTGGTGCGGTCGCCGGCCGACCAGAGATTATCTTTGATCGAGACGGGCACGCCGTGAAGAGGGCCGAGCGGCTCGCCGGCCATCACCGCGCGCTCGGCCGCGCGGGCTTCGCCGAGAGCTCGTTCGGCGTGGACCATGACATAGGCGCCCAGGCGTGTGTTCAGCCGATCGATCCGCTCCAGCACGGCGCGGGTGACCTCGACAGGCGACAGCACCCGGCGACGGATCAGTTCCGCCAGCTCCACGGCGGAAGTGAAGCACAGGTCGGTGGCGTCCACGTCAGCGCCGCGAGGCGCGGAGGGCCTCAGCGAGCCGCCGCGCCGTGAACGGCTGGCGGCCGGCGGCGACGCCGAGCGGCGCCAGCGCGTCGGCGACGGCGTTCGAGATCGCCGCCGAGGCGCCCATCACCCCGCCCTCGGCCATTCCCTTCATGCCCAGCGGCGTGTTCGGGTCGAGCCGCTCTAGGTGCTCGACTTCGAACGAAGGCATCAGCGCGGCAGTCGGGATCGCGTAGTCGAGCAACGTCGCGCTGCGGTTCTGCCCGTCGGCGTCGTAAACGACCTCCTCCAGGAGGGCACCACCGAGGCCTTGTGCCGTGGCGCCGTGAAGCTGTCCCTCGACGACCCGCGGGTTCAGCATTCGCCCGCAGTCCTCGACGATCGTGTAGCGCGGGATCGTCAGGCCGCCCGTCTCGGGGTCGATCTCGACCTGGCAGATATGGGTCCCGCTCGAGAAGGTCAAGGGCGGCGGATCGAACGCGTGTGTCGCCTCGAGTCCCGGCTCCATCCCCGGCGGCAGTTCCGTCGGAGCGAAGTACGCCTTCTGGGCGAGCTGGACGACCGTCAGGCCCGATGTCGGCGCACCGCGCACGCGAATCGACCCGTCGACCAGCTCCAGATCGTCGAGCGGCGCCTCCAGGAGATGCGCCGCGATCCGCAGCAGCTTCTGCTTCAGGACGCGCGCGGCTCCGAGCGCTGCGCCCACGCTCACCACGCCGCCTCGACTGCCGCGCGTGCCCATGCCGTACGGGGCTGCGGCGGAATCGCCGGATTGAACCCGGATCTTTTCGATCGGCACAGTCAGCTCGTCGGCCAGCGCCTGAGCGACCGTCGTCAGGTGCCCCTGGCCCTGACTGACGATACCGATCTGGGCGGCGACGGCGCCGCTGGGCTCGATCCGGACGATCGCGGCATCGTGCCCTGATCCGGGGATGCCAGCCGTCTTGTAGAACTCCGAACCGTAGGTGTTCGGCTCGACGTACGTGGCCACGCCGATCCCGGCGATCCGTCCGGCCGCGCGCGCCCTCGCCTGCTCGCGCCGCCGGTCGGCGTAGCCGAACGCCGCGAGCGCGCGCTCCAGCGTGTCGCGCGGGTAGACCGAACGGTAGATCAGATCGGTTGCCGTCGTGTATGGCAGGTCGGACTCTGCGAGCATGTTTCGACGCCGGACCTCGACCGGGTCCAGCTCGAGGGCTCGAGCAACCGCGTCGACCGTCCCCTCGGTCACCCAGCTGCAGATCAGCATCGGCGCGCGGTACGGGCCGGCCGGGCACTTGTTCGTCAGGACAGCCGTGATCGCGTAGCGGTAGTCGCGCAGCCGATAGGCGCCGGGAACCATCATCCCGACGACACGCGCCATGTAGTTCGCCGGGAAGTAGGCGTACCCGCCGAAGTCGGTGAGGATCCGGACGTCCAGACCGAGGATGGTGCCATCCGACTTCACCGCGGCCCGGACCTCGACGATATCCTCGCGGGCGTGGAGCGAGGCGAGGAGATTTTCGCGGCGGGTCTCGATCCAGCGCACTGGGCGGCCCAGCAGCCGCGAGGCCGCGGCCGTGGTCAGCTCCTCGCGGTAGAGCGGGATCTTCTGACCGAAGCCGCCGCCGACGTCCGGTGTGATCACCCGGACTGCGCTCTCCGGAATCCCGAGCCGCGCGGCCAGCGCCGATCGCATCGGATGCGGGATCTGCGTCGAGTGCCAGAAGGTGAGCGTCTCGTCGCCGGGCAGCCAGCTCGCGAGGCAGCCGCGCGGCTCGAGCGGCACGTGCGTCTGGCGGCCCTGATGGAAGCGCACCGCGACCACTCGGTCGGCCGCGCCGAGGGCCGCGGCGACGTCACCGCTGGCGAAGACGCCATGGTACGCGCGATTCGCCGGAATCATCTCGTCGACCAGCGGGAGTCCAGGATCCTGGGCCCGTTCGGGATCCACCACGGCCGGGAGCGGCGCGTATTCTACGCCGACGAGCGTGCAGGCGTCCTCGAGATGATAGCGCTGCTCGCCGATCACGCAGGCGACGGGATCGCCGACGAAGCGGACTTTGTCTATCGGCAGGGTCGGCATCTCCATGGGCAAGAGCCCCTCGATCGGAGGCGCGATCCTGAGCGGTGTCGTCACGCGCGCCAGATCGTGACCGGTCAGCACCGCGACGATGCCCGGCTGCCGGCGCGTGGCTTCGACGTCGATCCGAAGAATCCGAGCGTGGGCGTGCGGGCTGCGCACGAAGGCGGCGTGCAGCAGGCCGGGCACTGTGAGGTCGCCGACGTAGCTGCCGCGCCCGAGGACCAGCTTCTTCGCCTCGCGCGGGCTCAGCGCCGCGCCGACGTAGGACATGGAGGGTCATGATACTCGCTCTGTGCTACCTTCGCGCGGGAGGAACCATGGTGGAGGCGGCTGATCCAAAGGGGAATCCGATCGGAACCGAGCTGGTGTACGAGGACGACAGCGTGAGGGTCTGGCGAATCGAGCTGGCGCCGGGCGAGATGGCCGGGTGGCACACCCACTACCTCGACTACACGACGGTCGTCGTCGAGGGCGACGTCGTCGAGCGCCCGAACGCCGACGGCACCGTGGATCGGATCGAGGTGACGCCGGGCGCGATCATGCGCTGGAACCAGGGCACCTTGCGGCACGCGCTGCGCAACGTCGGGACGAAGACGTTTCGCAATGTCATCGTCGAGGTCAAGGGTCGGCGAACCGGCGCCTGAGAGGAGCTACCATGAACCAGCGAACGATGACTCGGCGCACCGCGCTGCGCGTTCTGGGCCTGACCGCCGCGGCAGCAGGCTTGCGTACCGGCACTCCAGCCGCCGCGCCAACCGGCGAGGTCAAGATCGGCCTCGCGGCCGAGCCGAACACTTTCGATCCGCACCTGACCGTCGGACGCAACACCCAGATCTTCATCGTCAACGTCTACGACGGGCTGACGGCCCGTGACGTCCAGGGCAACCTGGTGCCCGCCCTCGCCGAGTCCTGGAAACGGCTGAACGCGACCACCTGGCAGTTCACCCTGCGCAA
>Ga0099827_10000347_pt1 | contig 20175 bp, 18 predicted proteins | sample CZO8metaG_FD_79339 | JGI IMG/M metagenome (GOLD analysis project Ga0099827, IMG submission 79339) | Vadose zone soil microbial communities from the Eel River Critical Zone Observatory, Northern California, USA - CZOApr15con1.8 metaG | ecosystem: Environmental > Terrestrial > Soil > Vadose zone ...
CTGCTCGCGCCTGATCCCTGTGACCCACGCGTCGTAGCCGGCCAGCGCGCGTTCCAGTGGCTCCACCCTGCGGATGTGACAGCAGCGGTCCGGTTCGGTCTCCCAGAGCTTGTCTGGTGGATCGATCGGGCGGAACGAGCGCAGCTCCAGTCCATACCGGTGTACGAGCCGGTCGCGAGTCTCGTACGTCTCGGGGAAGAGGACGAGCGTGTCGAGCTCGACGATGGGCACGTCGAGAGCGAGCTCGCTCAGCATGTGCACGAGCACCGAGCTCTGGCGCTGCCACGAGCACGTCAAGCACATGCCGTCGCCGAACTGCTCGTGTGCCCAGACGAGCACCTCCTCGGCGCTCATCGCCTCGACGTCAGGAAGCCGGAGTGCCGGCGCGCTCGCCAAGCAGCACCTCCTTCAGCGTGTCACCGCGCAGGCCGAGGCGCAGCGTCTCCAGCGGAATGACCTCGTCAGGAGGGATGTTCCCGAGATTGACCGCGGGGCCGAACTCCTTGATGAACCACACCTGAGCCGCCTTCGTCGGCGCTTCGAAGATGACGTCCTCGATGCCGACCTCGCCGGCGATCTCACCGACGAGCCCCGTCCGCATCTCGCCCTGCGACGTGAAGATTCCTGAGCTCGCCCCCTCGCGGGCCTCCGTGATCACCTTCCAGGCGCCGGCCTCGAGCTCATCGCGCAGCCATTGCGTCCATTCCTCGGGCGCGAACTCGACGGACGAGTCCTTCGACCCGACCTCGGAGAGGACGGTGAAGTCACGCGCGAAGTCCTCGATCAGCTCGAGCTTCTGCTCGCGCCGGAGGTCGATCACGCCGTCGGAGATCTCGACGTGCGTGAGGCCGAGCTCCTCGAGCCAGCGCTTGTACTCATCGACCTTGCCCTTGGCGAGCACCGCCTCGAAGAACGTCCCGCCGATGACGACCGGCTTGCCGCGCAGGACTTCGAGCTTCCGGCGCAGGTTCGGCGTCACGTAGGCGGTGCCCCAGCCTAGCTTGACGATGTCGATGTAGCCGCCAGAGGTCTCGAGCACGTCCTCCCAGGCGCGCGGGCCAAGGCCCTTGTCGATCACGTGTGTGAGGCCGCCGGCACGCGCCGGTAGCTCAAGGTCAAAGCCGCTCATAGAGCTCCTCCAATCTCGCCTTCGCCCGCTCCTGCACGTCGTGGAAGAGCGAGTTGCCGTGTGAGTCGATCGCGACGGTGAGCGGGCCGAAGTCCTTGACCCGGAACTTCCAGAGGCATTCGGGCATCAGCTCCTCCCAGGCGACCTCCTCGATCTCCTCGATCTGCGTCGTCTCGAGCGCCGCAGCTCCACCGACGATGGCGAAGTAGACCATGCCGTACTTCTGCATCGGCTCGATCGCCTCGTCGGGCAGCCCGCCCTTGCCGCAGATCGCGCGGACCCCGTAGTCGCGGCCGAGCGGCTCGGTGAAGCGCACCATGCGCGCGGACGTCGTCGTGCCGATGCTGACTTTCTCGTAGCGGCCCTCGCCGACTTTGCGCACGCCCGGCGCGGTGTGCAGAAGGAACGCACCGCGGAGATCCATCGGCGGCTCCATGCCCTCGTCGAAGATCCGCATCTGCGTGCGGTCGCGGATGCCGATGATGTGGCCCTGCACGGAAACCTCGTCGCCCGCGCGGAGCTTCAGGATCTCGGCGGGGTCGGTGATCGGGAAGGTCACCTCATGAAACGCCATGGCCCCTACACCCCCGTCCCGGTGTCGGACACCGCGTCGTCGCTATGACGCAGGTGTGACGCAAATGCGCAACCGCACTGTTCACGCCAGTAGCACATCGTCCCGCGCGGCCACGGCCGGGTGTCGGACACCGTTACGAGAGTGTGACGAACTTTCCACATGTCTTAGGCCTCACGGTCGAAGTCGACCTGTCCCTCGGAATCGATGTGCGCCGTCGCGCGGCGCGCGGCCCAGCACTGATAGTTGACGGCGACGGGATTCAGCGTCATGTGAGTGTCCGCGTGCTCGACGTGACACGAGAGGACCGTCACGTCGCCGCCGAGTCCCATCGGACCGATGCCGGTCTCGTTCAAGAGCTCGAACAGCTCTTCTTCGAGCTTCGCAACGTGCGGGTCGGGATTGCGCGTACCGACCGGACGCGCGATCGCCTCCTTCGCGAGGTACATCGCGTAGTCGGCGCTGCCACCGATCCCCACGCCCACGATTCCGGGCGGACAAGGTTTTCCGCCCGCGCCGACGATCGATTCGAGCACGAACTGCTTGATCCCCTTTACGCCGTCGGCGGGGATGCACATCTTGAGGAAGCTCATGTTCTCGCTGCCGGATCCCTTCGGCACGCACTTGATGTCGAGCCCGTTCCAGTCGGGAATGAACTCCCAGTGCACGATCGGGAGGCGGTAGCCGGTGTTCGGTCCAGTGTTCTCGCGGGTGATCGTGTGCACCGCGTTCGAGCGCAGCGGATGCTCGATCGTCGCGCGCTCCGTGCCGGCCTTTAGTGCAGCGTAAATTTGGGCCGGATGCAGGGGAAAATGCTCGCCGACCCGGCACGTGTACACCGCGATCCCGGTGTCCTGGCAGACGAGGTTCTTCTCGGTATCCGCGATCTGCACGTTCTTGAGGATCGTCTGCAACACGCGCTGCCCCGGCACCGACGTCTCCTTCGTCGCGGCGTCCGCGAGCGCGTCGCGCAGGTCCTGTGGGATGTCCTTGAGCGCCCAGACGTAGAGGTACGCGGCTGCGTCTTCGACGGCGGCGTACAGATCCGTGTCCATCGTGCTCATGCCGCGCGCGCATCCTGCTCGATCTCGTCCCACCTCGCCGCGATCGCCTCCGGCTCGACCGGTTCGCGACCGAAGTCGACTGCGTCGCCTTGCTGCCAGCGCAGCGTCGAGAACCGCCCGCCTGCGGCGTGAAGCACGATTCCGGAGAACGAGCACTCCTCCGACGCAAGAAACAGAACTCCGGGAACGACCAGCTCTGCGTCCAATTCGCCGGGTTCCGCGCGCCGCTGCAGCATGCGAGTAGCCGCCACCGGGCAGATCGCATTCGCGAAGATCCCGGCCTGCTCGCCTTCCGTGCCGACGACGAGCATGAGCCCCACCCCCGCCATCTTCCCGGCGGCGTACGCGGAGAGGCCGGCGAGTGCGGCCTTCAGCCACATCGCGCGACCGGAGGTCGTGAAGACGAATCGTCCGTATCCCTGGCGTTTCATGGCCGGGAACGCAGCACGCGCGATGTGAAAGGGCGCGTCGACAGTGACCTGCCGCACACGCTCCCAGCTTCGATGAGCTTCCTCGAGCTCTTCGAAGACGAGCAGACCCGCGTTCTGGACGACCACGTCGATCCGGCCGAACTGCTCTAACGCGCGCTCGACCAAGCGCTGGCTGCCCTCCTCGGAGGCGAGATCGTCGTAGCACGCCACGGCGGTCCCACCGGCCCCCTCGATCGCGGCCACGACCTCGTCGGCGACGGCAGGATCTCGGCCGGTCCCGTCGAGCGCGACGCCGGCATCGTGCACGATGACCTTGGCACCGCGCGCTGCGAACGCTCGCGCATACGCTGCGCCGAGGCCTCGCCCAGCTCCCGTCACCAGCACGACGCGATCATCGAAGCGAATCGGGTTCATGCGGCCGCCTTCCCCGCCGCGGCCTTGCCTGCGCGCCGGCCGAAGACGCAACATTCGAGGAGGCTATTCCCCATCATGCGGTTGCGCCCGTGCGTGCCGCCTGCGATCTCGCCGCACGCGTAGAGGCCCTCGAGTGTCGTCTCGGCATTCGCGTCGATGATGAGCCCGCCGTTCTGGTAGTGGAGGACCGGGTACGTGAAGAGACGTTCGCGGAGCGGATCGATCCCGCCCGCGCGATACCGGCGCAGCATGTACGGCAGCGACACGTTCGCGTCTTCTTCGGCAATGCGCGTCGTATCGAGGTAGACCGCGGGACGTCCGTCGGGCGTCTCGACACCCTTCCCTTTCTCCACCTCGTCGAAGATCGCCTCGCTGACCGCATCGCGCGGCCCGAGCGAGTCCGTGAACTCCTCGCCGTTCGCGTTGAGGAGGACCGCGCCGTACGCGCGGGTCGTCTCGGGAATGGAGTAGCCCTGCATGTTCTGCGGCCAGGCGCCGCCGTTGGGGTGGTACTGCAGCGCGTCGAGGTCGCGCGCCTGGGCGCCGAGGTCGAGCGCGATCTGCGTCACCTCGCCGGTCGCGCCGGGGTGATTCGTCGAAAGCTCCCCGCGCTCCTCGGCCTCGCGGTAGCACCGCCCGCCCGCTGCGAGGACCACCGTCGTGGCGTCGATCGTATGGTCCCCGCAGCGTGCGCGCCAGCCGTTCTCGGTCCGCGCGAGGTCGGCGAGCGGTGACTTGGGAAAGGTGTGGATGCTCGAGCCTTCGACGACGTCCCGCAGCGCGGTCGTGATCGCGTGACCCGTGCGGTCGCCGACCTGCAGCAGTCGTTTGCGCGACGCACCGCCGCAGCGGGCGAGGCGGTACCCGCCGTTGTCGCCCGTGAACTCGACCCCGAGCTCCTCGAGCCAGTGGATAGCGGACGGAGCTTCCGAGGTGAGGATCTCAACGAGGTGCCTATCCGCCGTCTCGTGCGACGACTTCCACACGTCCGCGGCGTGCTGTTCGGGCGAGTCGTCCTCGCCGAAGGCGGCCTGAATGCCGCCCTGGGCCTTGGCTGAGTTGCACGACTGGAGCGCGCCCTTGGTCGCCAGACCGACCCGCGCGCCGGCCCGGGCGGCCGAGACAGCAGCCGCGAGCCCTGAGGCGCCGCTTCCGATCACGAGCACGTCGAAGGAAGTGTCCGCCACGACTCACAGACCTTACCACGATTCCGCTAATTCGATTCATTAGCTGTCTTTATGTGAATCAAGTGGGCCGTGCACCGTGCCGATAGCTGCGGAGCTGTGGCGAACGCAATCCTCGTCCGCTTCCTCGTGGCGGGTCTCCTGCTGGTCCCGGGTTGGTTCCTGATGGCTCAGATGAACGGCGGGGGCGGCACTCCGCCGCCCGGAAGCCCCGCCGCGCAGGCGGCCGAGCTGACCTCGAATGCGGCGCTGGTCTCGGCCGCGCGGGTCCTCTCGGCCTACCACGATGCCTACGGGACGTTCGCCGGCGCCAACCCCGTTCCCGTCCCCGGCACGCGACTGGTGCATGCGGATGCAGCGACATTCTGCTTCGAGGCCGGCAGGGCCACCTGGCTCTACCACCTCGACGGGTCAGCCCAGGAAGACAACAGCTGGAACTGGGGCGGCGTCAAGGGCCCCTGTTCACAGTAGTCACCAGATCGAGCGCAACAGCTCCTCGACCTGCGCGGCGTTAGCCGGCCGCGGGTTCGCTTTCGCTCCCGCCCGCTCGACAGTCGCCGCCGCAACGTCCCCGAGCTCGTCCTCCAGCACGCCGAAGTCCTGGAGCCGCTCGAAGCCGCCCAGGCGTGCGAGCTCCTCGACTCGCGCAGCCGGATCGTCCGTTCCGAGCGCTTCGCCGAAACGCCGGACCGCGTCGGCTGCGATCTCGGCGTTGAAACGCAGCGCGGTGGGCAGGGAGAGCGCGTTCATCGCGCCGTGCGGAAGCCCGTAACGACCGCCAAGCGCCTGCGCGATCGCGTGGCCGAGAGCGAGCATCGAGCCACCGAGCGCCATGCCCGCGTGCATCGCCCCTTCGAGAAGCTTCCTCCGCGCCTCGAGGTCGCGCGGCGAGTCGACGACCCGCGGCAGCCACTCGCCGATCAGGCGAGCACCGGTAAGTGCATGCTCGTCGGCAATCGGGTTGTGGCCCTCGACGTACAGCGCCTCCGCTGCGTGAGCGAGCGCGTTGAGCGCGGTGCCGACCGTGTCGGCACGTGGGAGCGAGAGCGTCAGCTCGGGTTCGTACACGACGCCGCCGAGGTGAGCGCCCGCGCCTCCTCCGCGCATCTTTCGTTCGGTGTCGCGGATTCCGAAGTACGGAGTCCACTCGGCACCGGCATACGTCGTCGGCACCGAGACGATCGGGACTCCTGCTTCGGCCGAGATTGCCTTCCCGAGATCGATTGCGCTCCCGCCGCCGACCGCAAGCACGCCATCGCCCACGTGAGCCGCCGCATCTGCGACATGCTCCGACGGAACCTCCGACCAGCGGGCCGCAGTTCGCACCCCGAGCCCGGTGTTGGCCCAACGCTCGCTCGCCACGAGCAGCGGCTGGTCGATGTCGAGCTCGCCGAGGACGCTCGGCAGCTCGCCGAGGCCCCAGCGAACGATCACGCGGGCACGTTGTCGCGCGCGTAGGCGACGAACGCTTGCGCAGCCCGAGTCTCGCTGCGGCCGGTCGCGCGCGCGAGGAAGATCTCGCGCACCGGGTCCAGACCGCGGACGCGCGCGGTCGCGATCTTGCCCGCGGCAAGGTCGGCCTCGATCGCCAGGCGGGAGATGAAGGTCACCCCGTGGCCGGCGAGCACCGCGCTGCGCACCGACTCCTGCAGTCCGAGCTCCAGGCGGACGTCGAGGTCGCGCAGACGCGCGCCGGCCTTGCGCAGCTCGTCCTCGATCACCTGCCGGACCCCCGCGCCTTCCTGCATGACGACGAGCGGCTCGCTCTTCAGCTGCTCGAGCGAGATCGTCTTACCGGCGAAGCTGTGGCCCGACGGAAGCGCAAGCACGACCTCGTCGCGGAAGAACGGCTCGAAGACGACGCCGCGGTGTCGCCGCCCGGCGCCGACGATGCCGAGCTCGAGCTCGCGCTCGGCTACCTGGTCGACGACGGTCTGCGTGTCGGAGACGGAGAGTCGGACGCGGACGTCGGGGTGCCGCTGCTGGAATTCGCAGAGGAGCACCGGCACGACCGTTCCCCCGGGGCCGGTCGAGGCGCCGAGTTCGAGCGTCCCGGTGATTGCGCCCTCGTCGTCCGCGGCGAGCTCTTCCAACAGGTGCTCCTCGGCGGCGAGCAGGCGCTGGGCCGATGCGTAGAGGCGGCGACCAGCCTCCGTCGGCTCGACGCGACGCCCGGAGCGATCGAGGAGCTGCCGCCCGAGGCGCTGCTCAAGCGATCGGATCTGCAGGCTCACCGCCGGCTGCGTGACGCCGAGACGCTCGGCCGCCTGGGAGAAGCTCTTCCGCTCGACAACGGCGCAAAAGGCCGCAAGCTGGCGCGTATCCATATAAGCGTTCATTATGCAAGAACGTCCCGGAACCGCCACCCTCGCGAAACGGACGCGTGACACTTTCACCGCTACCGTCCGTGTAGGGGCACCGGGGGTGCCCTTGGGGGAGGTTGGAGCTGGGCGGGCTCTACGATCCTCGGGTGGCTTCATCGCCCCCGCGGCCGAGTGACTCGTTCGTCCTCCGGTTCTCGGAGCTCACGAACGCGAGCCCAACGCGCACGCGCGACCTCGTGCTGCGCGGACTCGACGTTCTGCTCTCCTCGTTCTTCCTGCTCGTGTCGCTGCCGGTCATCGTTCCCATTGCGCTCGTGGCGCTGCTCACGAGCGGACGGCCGCTCTTCTACCGGGGGGAGCGCATCGGCCGGCGGGGCGAGGTGTTCGAGATGCTCAAGTTCCGGACGCTGCGGCGCGAGGCAGAAGCGCGGCTCGGTCCATACCTGGGTGAGGAGCTCGTTCGCCGGACCCGCGCCGAGACGACGGCGATCGGCGCCTGGCTCCGCGCCACCCAGCTCGACGAGATTCCGCAGCTCTGGAACGTCGTGCGCGGCGACATGAGCCTCGTCGGCCCGCGGCCGATTCGACCGCGCTTCTTCGAGGAGCTTGCGGAGGAGCTGCCCGCGTACTGGCAGCGCCTGGTCGTGCGGCCCGGGCTCACCGGCTTCGCCCAGATTCGCCGCGGCTACGAGACCTCGATGGCCGAGAAGCTCGCTCACGATCTCGAGTGGATCGCGGATCGGTCCGTGCGCCTCTACCTGCGCACGCTGGCGTCGACCGCGTGGCGCGTCCTCGGCCAGTTCCTGCGCGGCCTGCTGGGCCGCGGCTAGACGTCGAGGCGCGCGTCCTCGAGATCGAGGTCGCGCTGCACCCGGTTCACGACATCGCCGTTGATCACGCCGTTGCGACCGAGAGCGACGACCGCCGCGCGCTCGGCGTCGAGCAGCTCGCGGCGCAGCCGCTGGTAGTTCTGCGACTGGGTCTCGATCGCTCCGTCGTCCTCCGCGTCGAACCGTGACCTGAACCGGTTCTGTCGGAACCCGTAGAGGCCGCGCATGCGTTCCGCGGTCTCGTTCCCGACCCAGTCCTCGTCCAGCAGCTCGTCCAGTCGCTCGAGCGCGGCCTCCGCCGCATGGATGCGAGCCTTGGCCTCCTCCTTCTCCTCGGTCCGGTCGGGCTCGATCCGCAGCGCCCGGATCAGGATCGGCAGCGAGAGTCCCTGCAGGACAAGCGTCCCGAGGATCACGCAGAAGGTCAGAAACACGATGAGGTCACGCTCCGGAAAGGACCGACCTGCGGCCGTCGTCAGTGGAATGGCGAGCGCGGCCGCCAGCGAGACGGCGCCGCGCATCCCCGCCCACGAGATCAGGAACGAATGGGAGGGCGGCTTAGCGGGAGCTCTCGCGTTCCGCCACAACCAACGTGGGAGGTAGATGAAGACCGGCAGCCATACGACCCTGGTGACGATCACGGTGCCGGTGACGAGCACGCCGTAGCCCGCGAGCCTCCAGGCGGACCACCCACTGAGCATGTCGAGAATGTGCGAGAGCTGCAGACCGACGAGCGCGAAGAGCAACGCGTTGAGAACGAAGACGAGGATCTCCCAGACGGCGATCCCCTGGAGCCGCGTCTGCACCGACGTCAGCTCGGGGGTGTGCCAGCCGAGGTAGACGCCCGCCGTCACGACCGCCAGGACGCCCGATGCGCCCGCCGCATTCGCAGGGATGAAGACGAGGTAGCCGGTCATCAACGCGATCGTCACCTCGACCGGCGGGTTGTCCAGACGCCGCCGCACTGCGGCGATGAGGAAGCCGGCGACGAGACCGATTCCGACGCCCCCGGCCACGCTCCAGAGAAAGCGCCACGACGCATCCAAGAGCGAGAACGTCCCGGAGACGGTCGCCGCGACCGCGACCTTGTAGAGGACGAGCGCAGTGCCATCGTTGACGAGGCTCTCGCTCTCGACGACTGTGACGACGCGCCGCGGCACGCCCAGGCGCCGCATGATCGCCGTCGCGGCGATCGGATCGGTGGGGGCGACGACGGCCCCGAGCACAAAGGCGGCGCTCCAGGACAGACCGTCGACCGCCATGTGCGCGACGACGGCGACCGCGACCGTCGTTGCGATCACGAGCCCGACCGCGAGGACGCTGATCGACCGGACGTTGGCCCGCAGGTCCCGCAGGGAGGTGAAGAACGCGGACGCGTAGAGCAGCGGCGGCAGCACCGCCACGAGCACGACGTCCGGCGGGAGCTGCAGCGAAGGCATCCCGGGAACGAAGCCCAGCGCCAGACCGCCGAGGACAAGGAAGATCGGGTACGGCACCCGCAGCACCGGCGCCGCGACCAGGAGCGCGGCGAGCGACAGGAGCAGGGCGACGAGGACGAGCTGCTCGTGCGTCCCGAAGTGCATCCCGTGAGCCTACGTCGCTCCTACACTGCTGGGCATGTGCGGAATCTGCGGGATCGCGTCGACGAACGGCACCGCCGACGCCGACCGCGTCGCCGCGATGAGCTCGACGCTCGTCCACCGCGGTCCGGACAGCTTCGGCGAGTTCAGCGACGGAACAGTCGCCCTCGCGGCCCGGCGGCTTTCGATCATCGACCTCGAGACCGGCGACCAGCCGATCGCCAACGAGGACGGCACCCTCCACGTCGTCCAGAACGGCGAGATCTACAACTACCGCGAGTTGCGGCGCGAGCTCGAGCGCGCCGGTCATCGCTTCCGTACGCACGGCGACACGGAAGTCCTGCTGCACCTCTACGAGGAGCACGGCGACCGGTTCGCCGACCGGCTGCGCGGCATGTTCGCGATCGCGATCTGGGACGCCGCGCGACGCCGCCTCGTGCTCGCACGCGATCGCTTCGGGATCAAGCCGCTCTACTACCGTGCCGACGCGGGCGAGCTCGCGTTCGCCTCGGAGCTGCGCGCGCTGCCGCGCGGCGAGATCGATCTCGACGCGCTCGAGGCCTTCCTCGCCTTCAATTCGATCCCCGCGCCGCTCACGATCTTCCGCGAGGTTCGCAAGCTTCCGGCCGGACATCTCCTCCTCTGGGAGGATGGCAGCGTTCGCGTCAAGCGGTTCGCACGGCCAGCGCCGGTGCCGGTCGACGAGCTGCGCGACGACGAGGAGGCGGAGCTCGTCGAGGAGCTGCGTGCGCGCCTCCGGGACGCGGTTCGCGCGCATCTCGTCAGCGACGTTCCCGTCGGCGTGCTGCTGTCGGGCGGGGTCGACTCGTCGTTCCTCGCAGCGCTCGCGGCGGAGGAGAGCGCGGAACCGCTCCGCACGTTCTCGATCGGCTTCGAGGAGCGTTCGTTCGACGAGCTCGCGGACGCGCGCCGCGTTGCGGAGCGTTATGCGACGCAGCACCGCGAGCTCGTTCTCCGGCCCGACGCTGCACTGCTCCTGCCGGCGCTCGCCGAAGCCTTCGACGAGCCGTTCGCCGACTCGTCGGCGCTCCCAACCTATCTCGTCTCGCAGCTCGCTGCGGGCGACGTCAAGGTCGCACTCTCGGGCGAAGGCGGCGACGAGCTGTTCGGCGGCTACTACACGTACGCGGCCGACCTGTTGGCGGCGCGGGTCGGCGGTCTGGCGCGCCTCGCGCGGCCGCTCGTCGAGCGCCTGCCGACGTCGACCGCCAAGGCGAGCTTCGATTACAGGGCGAAGCGATTCGTGCGGGCCGCGCACCTGCCGCCGCTCGAGCGCCACCACGGCTGGAAGGAGATCTTCTCCGCCGAGACGCGTGCCGAGCTGACGGGCGGCGCTTCCGGCTTCGACCCCGTCGAGATCCTGCGAGCCCGCTTCCGCGAAACCGAGGGCGCGGACGAGCTTGCCCGCCTCCAGGACGTCGACCTAGGCGTCTACCTCGTCGACGACCTGCTGGTGAAGACCGATCGCGCGTCGATGGCGCACTCGCTCGAGACGCGCGTCCCGTATCTCGACAGCGTGGTGACGAATCTCGCGCTCGCGCTGCCGACCCGCCACAAGATCCGTGGTCTCTCGAAGAAGGTCCTGTTGCGCAAGGCGGCCGATCCGTTGCTTCCGCGCGAGATCGTGCACGGCAAGAAGCGCGGCTTCTCGATCCCGGCGGCCACGTGGCTGCGCGGCGAGCTGGAGCCGTTCGCGCGGGAGACGCTCTCCGCCGACACGCTGCGACGGCAGGGGTTCTTCCGGCCGGAGGTTGTCAGCCGGTTGCTCGACGACCACGTCGCGGGTCGCGAGGACCGGAGCCGCCAGCTCTGGGGCCTGCTCGCGTTCACCCTCTGGCACGAGCGGCACGTCGAGCGAGCGCCCGGCCGTGCGCCGCTGCCCGAAGTGCTCGTCGAGCGCTGACCCCAACGCGCCGACTCGGCGGCGCCGCAAAGAGGCCGCGGGGGCTTCGCCCGGGCGGCCGTCCTTAGACTGCTGCGGATGCCCCGCCCGCTCGTCGCCCACGTCGTCGGCGCGCGCCCGAACTACATGAAGGTGGCGCCGGTCTACGCCGAGCTCGACCGGCGCGGCCGCGTCGACCAGCGGCTCCTCCACACCGGGCAGCACTTCGACGCGCTCCTGAAGGACGTCTTCTTCGCCGAGCTGCCGCTGCCTCGACCCCATGTCGAGCTGAACACGGGGTCCGGCTCGCACGCGGAACAGACGGGTCGAGCGCTGATCGAGCTGGAGCGTGCGTTCCTCGATCTCCAGCCCGACCTCGTCGTCGTCGCCGGCGACGTCAACTCCACGCTCGCGGGCGCGCTCGCCGCCGTGAAGGTCGGTCTCGCGGTCTGCCACATCGAGGCGGGCCTGCGCAGTTTCGACTGGCGGATGCCGGAGGAGCACAACCGGCGGATCGCCGACCACCTCTCGAGCTTGCTCCTGACGCACTGCGACGACGCGAACGAGAACCTCGCCGCCGAGGGAATCTCGGAGGAGCGAATCGCATTCGTCGGGAACACGATGATCGACACGCTGCTCGCAAGCCTTGACTCAGCACGTGCGCTGGAAACGTGGCGCGAGCTCGGCGTCGAGCGCGGCAACTACGTGCTCGTCACCCTCCACCGGCCGAGCCTCGTCGATGTTCCGGAGCTGCTCACGCGCACGCTCGACGCGCTCGACGACGTCGCGCGCTCGCTCCCGGTGATCTTTCCCGTCCACCCGCGAACGCAGCGAACCCTCGAGGCGGAAGGACTCGCCGAGCGCACGAGCGTCATGCTCACACCGCCGCTTTCGTACCGCCCGTTCCTGTCGCTCGAGGCGGACGCCGCGGCGGTCGTCACGGATTCCGGAGGAGTGCAGGAGGAGACGACCGTGCTCGGCGTGCCCTGCTTCACGCTGCGAGAGAACACCGAGCGGCCGATCACCGTCACGCTCGGCACGAACACGGTCCTCGGCCTCGAGCCGGAGGCACTGCGGGAGATTCCGTCGCTGCTCGGCGAGCAACGTCCCGGGCAGGTGCCGCCACTCTGGGACGGCCGCGCCGGGGAGCGCGCCGCCGACGCCGTCGAGCGAATGCTCACGCTCGTGGAGGTTCCCGCCTGAGGGTGTGGGTCGACATGACCGCGTCGGCGCACGTGCTGGTGTTCCGGCCGCTGATCCGGCTGCTGAGGGAACGCGGCGACGAGGTCGAGATCACAGCGCGCGACTACGCGCAGACGCTGGAGCTCCTCGATCTTCACGGGCTCGAGGCGACCGTGGTCGGACGCCACGGTGGCCGCTCGCGCCTCGGCAAGGCGCGCTCGCTCCTTTCGCGGCTGAGCGCGCTGCGCCGCTGGGCGCGCCCGCGCGAGTTCGACCTCGCGCTCGCGCACGGCTCGCACGAGTTGACGATGAGCGCCCGCCGGCTCGGCATTCCGAGCGCCACGACACATGACTACGAGTTCGCCACGCTCCAGCATCACCTGGGCATGCGCGCGGCCACGAAGGTGGTCGTGCCGGAGTCGATCCCCGATGAGCGGCTCGCGCGCTTCGGCGTCAGGCCGCCCAAGCTCGTCCGCTATCCGGGCCTCAAGGAGGAGTACTACCTCGCCGACTTCGAGCCCGATCCGACCGTGCTCGACCGCTGGCAAGTCGATCGCGAGCGCGTGCTCGTCGTCCTGCGGCCGCCTCCGGACGTGTCGCTCTACCACCGACACTCGAACCCGCTCTTCCCGCAGACCCTCGACTACCTCGGCGCCCTCGAGACCGTGCAGGCCATCGTGCTGCCACGGACGGAGGCGCAGCGAGAGTTCGTGCGCGGTCTCGCGCTGCCGTCGGTGATCGTCCCCGACCGCGCGGTCGACGCGCAGAGCCTCATCGCACTCGCCGACGTGGTCGTCTCAGCGGGCGGGACGATGAACCGCGAGGCGGCCGCGCTCGGCGTGCCCGTCTACACGACCTACGGCGGCCGGCTCGGCGGAGTGGACGAAGAGCTCATCCGGCAGGGACGGCTCACGCCGCTCACCGACCCGCGTGCGCTCGAGCTGGACAAGCGCGAAGGTGGCTCAGGCGACCGTGTCCGCCGCGATCCGGCGGTCATGCTTGACCTCTTGCTCTCTGCAGTCGGCGACGACGCCTAGCACTTCGCCGCCGTACCGCTCGAGCTTGGCGGGACCGACACCCGGCACCGCGCCGAGCTCCGACAGATCGCGAGGCCGGCGCCCCGCGATCTCGGCGAGCGTCGAGTTGTGGAACACGACGTACGCGGGAAGGTCGTCCGCGGTCGCGCGCTCGAGGCGCCACCGCTTCAGCGCCGCGTAGAGCGGATCGTCCAGCTCGGCCGCGCGCACTGGGCGTGCCGCGATCCCGAGCTCGCCGAGGAACCGGCTCGGCTTCCCGCTCCAGGTCAGGGCGAGCTGTCGCCTCGCCCGGGTGAGGCCGACGTAGAAGAGCCGCCGCTCCTCTGCGATCTCGCCCGGCTTCTTCGCCTGCCTGATCGGCAGCTCCTTCTCCTCGATCCGCGGGATGAAGACCGCCTCGAACTCGAGCCCCTTCGCGCCGTGGAGCGTGAGCAGGTGGACGCCGCGCCGGTCCGCGCCCGTCGAGCCGAAACGAGCCTGCAGGTCGGCGATGAAGTCTCGCGTCGTCCGAACGCCGTCGTCGAAGTCCGCCGCGAGGCGAATAAGACGTCCGAGGTCGGACTGCCGCACCATCTCTCGCTCGCCGAGCTTCTCCGGCGGCCGCTCGCGCCAGCCCGCGTCGGTGGCGTAACCACGCACCGAGGCGGCGACGGCGGTCGAGTCCAGCCGCCGCAGCCGGCGTAGCAGCTGGCGCGCAGCCTCGCGCCCGAGCAGCGACGCACCCTGGAACGGGATCTTCGCCTCGTGCAGAGGCTCCTCGAAATCGGCGAGCCTTGCGTTCGTGCGGCAGAGAACGGCAATCTCCTCAAGTGGAACGCCCTCCTGGTGCAACGCACGCACGCGGTCGACGACGAACGCGACCTCGCTCTCGCGGACCGGGAACGAGCGCGTGATCGGCTCCGGTCCCGAGCCGAGCGTGGCGCGGAGGATCTTCTCCGCGCCGCCGAGCGCCGGGACGATCCGGTTTGCCAGCGCGAGCACCTCCGGAGACGAGCGGTAGTTGTCCTCGAGCCGGATCACGGTCGCTTTGGGTAGACGCACCGGCAGCGCGAGCAGGTAAGCGGGCGTTGCTCCCGTGAACGCGTAGATGGACTGGTAGTCGTCGCCGACCGCGCAGAGCTCATCACGGTCGCCAAGCCAGCGCTCGAGGAGCGTCTGCTGCAATAGGTTGACGTCCTGGTACTCGTCCACCGTGAACGCGCTGAAGTGCTCGCGAACCTCCTCGAGCGCGTGCGGATCCTCATCGAAGAGGCGGATCGTGAGCTCGAGCACGTCCTCGAAGTCGACGAAGCCACGCTCGGCCTTCTCGACCTCGTAGCCGCGAAAGATGCGGAACATCAGATCGGGCGGGATCGGCGGCTCGTGGTCGCCAAGCTCAGCAAGATAGATATCGGGAGTCAGCCTGCGATTCTTCGCCCACTCCACCTCCGTCGCGAGGTCACCCGCGGGACGAAACTTGTACGGGGGCGGCAGCGTGTTCCCGAGTTGCCGTAGCAACAGCGCCTTCGAGGCCATGATCCGGTCTGGAGGATCGCCGAGCCGGTACAGCTGCCGCAGCGCCGCCGAATGAAACGTCCGCGCCGTGACGCCGCCGACGCCGAGCCGCTGCAGCCGCTCGCGCATCTCGGTCGCCGCCTTGTCCGTGAACGTGACCGCGAGGATCTCGTGTGGCTCGAACTCGCCGATCGCAACCTGGTTGGCGATGCGACGCGTGATCGTCGTCGTCTTCCCCGATCCAGCACCCGCAAGGATGCAGACGGGACCGCGCACCGCCTCGACCGCGCGGCGCTGCTCGGGATTCAGACCGGCGAAGATGCGCTCGGCGTCCACCTCTCCACCCTAGAGTCGGGCGAAGACGGAGCCGGACGGATTCCGTCACGAAGGGGAGACGGGATCGTGCCGAGAGTGTGAAGCTGTTAGTGGAGCGTGTCCTCGAGAATCGCCGCGCCCGCCCTGCGAGGCTCGCGCAGCATCGCCGCGAGCTTCGAGACGACGTCCAGCGTCTCGCCGCGCCCGACCATCTGCTCCAGCTCGGCGAGCTCCTCCTCGAGCCACTCGACGTCGATCGGAGGACGCGCGGCGCGCAGGATCTTCGGATGCGAGGTCGGCCCGACCGTCTCGCCCTCGGTCCAGAGCTCCTCGTGCAGCTTCTCGCCAGGGCGCACACCGACGAACGCGATCGCAATCTCCGTCTCCGGCTCCTTCCCCGAGAGCCGGATCATGTTGCGCGCAAGATCCACGATCTTGACCGGCTCGCCCATGTCGAGCACGTAGACCTGGCCACGGCCGCCGATCGCCCCCGCTTGCACGATCAGCGAGACCGCCTCCGGGATGGTCATGAAGTAGCGGGTCATCTCCGGGTGCGTGACGGTCACCGGCCCGCCCTTCTCGATCTGGCGGCGGAAGATCGGGATCACACTTCCCGACGAGTTGAGGACGTTGCCGAAGCGGACCGCCACGAAGCGAGTGCTGATCTCCTTCCGGTGCCCGTACGCCTCCACGATCCACTCGCACAGAGCCTTCGACTGGCCGAGGAGGTTCTTCGGGTTCGCCGCCTTGTCTGTGGAGACGAGAACGAACCGCCCCGCGCCGTACTCCACGGCGACGTCCGCGATGACGCGAGTGGCGAGCGCGTTGTTGCGTACCGCCTCGAGCGGATTCGCCTCGAGTAGGGCCACGTGCTTGTACGCGGCGGCGTGGAAGACGACCGTCGGGCGATAGCGCTCGAAGACCTGGCTCATCTTCGCCCGATCGCCGCAGTCTCCGAGCACGGTCGCGACGGCAGGAAATGCGCGCTCGTCGACGAGCTCACGCTCGATGTCGAAGAGCGCCGCCTCCGAATGCTCGACGAGGACTAGGCGCGCCGGTCCGACGCGCGCGATCTGCCGGCAGAGCTCGGCGCCGATCGAGCCTCCTGCACCGGACACGAGCACCGTCTCGCCCGAGAGATACCCGGCGATCGAGCGGACGTCGACCTCCACGGGCTCGCGCCCGAGCACGTCCTCGACCTGGACCGGACGGATCTGGCCCGCAAGATCGACGTCACGCGAGATGAGGTCATAGAGCCCGGGCAGCGTCTTGACCGGGACTTTCGCCTGCTGCGCGATCTCGACCACTCGCTGGCGCGTCTCGCCGGACGCGGACGGGATCGCGATGAGAACCTCGTCGGGGGAGTTGTCGCGCAGGATGTGCGGCAGATCGTCTGTCGTCCCGAGCACGCGGACGCCGTGAAGACGTAGGTTCTTCTTGCGCGGGTCGTCGTCGATCAGCCCGATCGGCGTGTAACCCCCGGCAGGTGCTCTCTGCATCTCGCGGATGACGAGCTGAGCTGCATCGCCGGCGCCGACGACGATCACCTCCTTGCCGCGCGCCACGAGCATCGCCACCCCGGGTCGCTCGATCAGGCTGCGCGCGATCAGACGCGTACCGGCGACAAACGCGAGCAGGAGCAGCCAGTCCAGCACTGCGATCGAGCGCGGCAGCGGAAACCCCTTGACGGGATGGACAAAGTAGACGACCAGGTCGGAGACGATCGACGCTGCGGTCACGCCGCGCGCCGCGCCCCACATGTCCCGGGTAGACACGTACCGCCACCAGCGGTTGTAGAAGCCGAACGCGATGAACACCGCGAGCTTGATCGCGACGACGAGCGCGATCGTGTCGACGAAGAGGCGGTGGTACGGCCCCGGAACGCCGTGGTCGAAGCGGAGCCAGAACGCGAGCCACCACGCGAGCGCAATCAGCGCACCATCCGCGAACAGCTGCCAGATGCGGTGACGATTGATCGGCATCACGAGGCCACCGGAGCGGCGGCCTGGACGACCGACACGACACGTTCCTGCGCGTCCGCGGGGATTCCGGCCCAGAGAGGCGCGGAGAAGTTGTCCTGCGCGAGCTGCTCGGTCACCGGCAGCGACCCGCGCCCGTAGCCGAGGTACGCCATGGCCGGCTGGAGATGCAACGGCGTCGTGTAGTAGAAGGCGCTGCCGATGCCCGCTTCCTTCAGGGCCGCGCGGATCCGGTCACGCTCCGGCGAACGGCAGACGAAAAGGTGATACGCGTGGCCCGGCTCGTCCTCCGGAAGCTCGCACGCGACGCCGAGCCCGAGCTCCGCGTAGCGCGAGGCGGCCTCGCGGCGAAGACCGACCCAGCGGTCGAGCTCGGACAGGAAGATCCGGAGCACGGCCGCCTGGAGCTCGTCGAGACGGGAGTTGTAGCCCAGCAGCTCGAAGTCAACCTTGTCGCGCGAGCCGTGGAAACGGAGCATGCGGATCCGCTCCGCTAGCTCCTCGTCGTCGACCGAGACGAGCCCGCCGTCGCCGAGACAGAAGAGGTTCTTCGTCGGGTAGAAGCTGAACGTCGAGGCCACGCCCGTACGCGCGATCTCGGGAGAACCGAAAGCCTGTGCCGCGTCCTCGATCACCGGAACGCCGAGCTGCGCGAGCTCGGAGACGGGCGCAGGCCGGCCGAAGAGATGGACGGCGAGCACCGCATTCGTCCGTTCCGTGATCCGCGCGGCGACGTCTTCGGGATCGAGGTTCATCGTCGCGGGGTCGACATCGGCGAAGACCGGGGTTGCACCGCGCCGCGCAATTGCCTCGGCGGTGGCGTAGAACGTGAAGGCCGGACAGATGACCTCGTCGCTCGGCCCGATCCCGAGCGCGTCCATGACGAGCACGAGCGCATCGGTGCCGTTGGCCACACCGATCGTCTCGCGGACGCCGAGGTAGTCGGCGGCCTCACGCTCGAACGCGGCCACGTTCGGGCCGAGGATGAACTCTCCGCTCGCGAGCACGCCGTCGATCGCCTCGCGGATCCGCGGCAGCAACGGCTCGTACTGGGCTCTGACGTCAACCAGCGGGATCGGACGCACCGTTCGCAAGTTTAGAAGACCGTCGGCGGCGGACTAGCAAATACGCCGCGAGCGCCACGATTCCGGCCAGGACGGCGTACTCGGCGAAGCGGAAGTCGTGGTGGAAGGTCGTGTAGCTCTTGCCTAACCCCCAGCCCACGCCCGCGAGCGCGAAACACCACACCGCGGAGCCGATCAGCGTCAAGACCGCGTAGCGCCAGAACCGCACGCGGAAGACGCCCGCCGGGATCGAGATGAACGAGCGCACGACCGGCGTGACCCGGCCGACCAGCACGGCGAGGTCGTGCCAGCGCTCGAACCAGCGCTCCGCGCGGTCCAGCTGCTCGGGGCCGAGGTGGAGCCACCGCCCGCGCCGGTCGAGCAGCGGCCGCCCGCCGTAGAGGCCGATCGCCCAGCCTCCGATCGAGCCGCCGAGGTACCCGAGGGTGCCGGCGAGGGCCATGGCGACGTACGCCCACGCGTGGGAGGAGATCCGCGTCCCGAGCAGGTCGACGTGCTGGCCGGAGAACACCCCGGCGGCCAGCGCCCCGGCATACGCCATGACGAGCTCGCTCGCCGCCGGCAGGACGGCGTCGATCGCCATCAGGAGAAACACGGCGTAGAGGCCGTGATTTCCGATCAGCGAGGTGAGGGAGCTGGTGACGCCGGCGACCGGCACTCGGCGGAGCCTAGCGGCAGCTAACGCAGGCGGAACGGAGCCGTCAGTTCGACCGCGCCCACGTCGTTCGTCGCGGTCACGCTGAGGACGTAGTTCCCCACGCGGCCGACCCAGGTGACGGCCGCGTCACCCGGTGGGACGTTGCGCGCCGGTAGCGCACGCACGATCGCGCCGCTCGGCGTCTCGATCCGGACGACGATCCGCGCCGGCCTGGTGAGCTTGAAGCTGCCGATCATGCGGCGCCCACCCGGATGCGCCGAGACGAAGCCGAGCGTGTTGTTGAGCGAGAACTGCCGTTCGGCGGTCGAGCGGCGGCCGAGGTCGTCGTCCGCGACGGCCCTGAACGTCCACGTGCCTTCCGGCTGGCCGGCGCCGTCCCATTTGAAGCGGTAGACACCGGCGGCGCGGGATCCGGAGTCGAGCGTGATCGCCGCTCCACCCGGCCCGCTCAGCGTCGCCGTCACGGTGGAGGGCCGGACGACCTTGTACGCGAAGGCCTGCGTGTCGTCCACACCGTCGGCGTTCGGGGAGAGAACGCGGCTCGGCAGCGCGGGCACGTAGACGCCGTAGTAGAAGAGCGTCAGCGCCTCGGCGACCGCTCGCTCGCCGCCGCTGTCGGACGGCCGGTTCAGGAGTTTCCCGTCGAAAGCCATGGTCGTCGAGCCGCCTGCGTCGAGCGCGGACGCCGTGACGCAGCCGAGCCGCATCATCGTTAGCGCGAGCTCGAAGTTCGTCAGGCCCGTGCTGTATCCGGGCTGCCGCCCGTCGACGGCGACGAGGAGGATCCGGCCGTCCGGCATCTGGCCGACGCCCGTGCGCGGATGCCGCGGCGTCAGCTGCTCGGTCGTGAAGCCCTCGAAGGATCGGAAAACAGGCTTCCCGTCCCGGACGATGATCGGACCCCCTCCGAGCGCCTCGAGCACGTTCGTCCACGGCGGCGTGAGCGCGAGGAGAATCGTGAGGTTCGCACCGAGAGGCGCCTCCGTCGAGAGAAA